>Ga0209166_10001338_pt1 | contig 20880 bp, 23 predicted proteins | sample Coa_R1_3_FD_187151 | JGI IMG/M metagenome (GOLD analysis project Ga0209166, IMG submission 187151) | Surface soil microbial communities from Centralia Pennsylvania, which are recovering from an underground coalmine fire - Coalmine... | ecosystem: Environmental > Terrestrial > Soil >... | reverse complement strand
CGGACGAGTATTTTGGGTGCGTGGAAACTGAATCGTGACGAGAGCGACGACCCGAGATCGCGATCGAACCAGAGAAAGGTCAATGATCCAAATCAGGGTCATGGTGGAAACAGCGGGCCCCGCATCGGCTTTCCGGGCGGAGGAATCGGTGGCCCCGGCATGGGCGGCGGGCAACGCGGCAACGGCGGCCCGCAAAAGGACACCTCGGAGGACCGGCAGCGTTATGCGGAATTGATCGATCCTTCGATCCGGCTGAAGCTGCAGCGGAAGGGCGAGAAGGATCCGATTGTGGAGATGTTTGGCGACCAGGGGCGCAAGACGATTTTTTATACCGATGGGCACAAGCCGGACGCGCCCGCGGGGGTGGGCACGGACGTCGTGGAAGCGAAGTGGGACGGCGAGAAACTGGTGAGCAATTCGCCGTTGCCGAAGAAGGGATCGCTGACGCGGACGTATGAGGTCTCGCCGGACGGATTGCAGTTGTGGGAAGAGGTGGAGATGGTGATTGGGAAGGACAAGAATCCGTCGAGGTTCCGGTTTGTTTATGATGCGGTGGCGCGGGAGGAGTAGGTTCGATTACGCCCGCAGTTTTGGGAGGGCTTGGTCGAGGTCGGCGATCAGGTCAGTAGTGGATTCGAGGCCAATGTTGAGGCGGACGATGCGGTGATCGTAGGGAGGCCGGCCGGGAATGCGGCCGATATTGTAGGCGACGGCGAGACTTGTCACTCCTGCCCAGCTGTAACCCACCTTGAAAAGTTTCAGAGCGTCAATGAACGCAAAGACCTGCTCTTGCGTCGGGCCTGGTTTGAAGACCAGAGAAAACACGCCGGAAGAGCCGAGGAAGTCGCGCATCCAGAATTCGTGGCCTGGGCAGGCGGGCAACGCGGGGTGAAGGACGAGTTCGACTTCGGGACGACCGGTGAGCCATTTGGCGATTTGCAGCGCTGAATTTTCGATTGCGGAAAGGCGAATAGCGAGGGTCTGCAGGCCGCGGAGAGCGAGGCTGCAGTCATCGGGAGAGACGGCGAGGCCGAGCATCTGCTGCGTGACGCCGAGGCGCTGATAGAGGGCGTCGTCGCGAACGGTGACCGAGCCGAGTAGCAGATCGCTGTGGCCGCCGATGTATTTCGTGACCGCTTGCATCGTGATGTCGAGGCCGTGGGCGAAGGCGTCGAAGAGCACGCCGGCGGACCAGGTGTTGTCAAGCACGACTTTTACGTTGCGCGCGTGGGCGGCGGCGACGATCGCGGGAATGTCCTGAACCTCCATGGTGATGGAGCCGGGGGATTCGGTCCAGACAAGGCGGGTGTTTTCCTGGAGGAGCGGGGAAATTCCGGCGCCCATGAGGGGATCGTAGAATGTGGCGGTGACCCCGAAGCGCGAGAGAAGTTGCGTGGTGAGTTTACGGTTCGGGTAATAGACACTGGCGGGGACGAGGATGTGGTCGCCGGCCTGCAGCAGCGCGAAATTGATGAGCGAGATGGCCGCCTGCCCACCTGGTGCGAGGATGGTGTGCTTGCCGGATTCGAGTTCGCAGATGCGCGCGGCGAGTTCGAGAGCGGTGGGCGTGCCGTAGAGGCCGTAGGTGTAGCCGACTTTGTGCTGGTCCCAGGTGTCTTTGACGGTGGCGGCGGAGGGAAAAACGGTCGTGGAGCCGCGATAGGTGGGCGTGGCGAGGGATTTATAGCCAGTGGGGATTTTGGCGTCGGAGTGAATGAGCTTGGTTTGCCAGGTCTTGGTCATGGAGACTCCTGCGCGCCAAATTGGCCGGCGGGACGCGCATTGGAAGTGCCTCAGAATTATAGCGAGGAACGAGGTTTTGGGCTTCACGCGTGCGGGGCGATTCGTTGACGGAAAGTCGCTGTGAATGATATAAATTATTGTTCTGTAAGGCGGCGCAAAGCCCACCGTATGCTCCTACCGGGTCGGGGAGTTGGCGAGGCTGCCTTCCTGAAATTATAGGCGACACATTTCATGTCTGATTTGGTTCACCAACTCGGCGAACTGTTCCTCCGGGCTGTGCCCGTTGCGGTCATCGTCCTGCTTTTCTACATCATCATGCGCTCCATTTTCTTTCAGCCATTGCTGAAAGTGATGGCGGAACGCCACGCGCGGACGATTGGCGCGCAAAAAGCGGCCGAAGCGGCGCAGGCCGCGGCGGCGGAAAAAGTACGGCAGTATGAAGAAGCGCTGCGGCAGGCGCGAGCGAAGGTGTACGCGGAGCAGGAAGCCGACCGCAGGAAGCTGATGGAAGAGCGCGCCGCGACTTTGAAGGACGCGCGCGGCAAGGCCGACGCGGAGGTGACCGCGGCGAAAGAGCGGGTGGCCGGGGAGTTTACCGGCGCGAAAAAGGAGATTGAAACCATCACTGGACAACTTGCGGCGGAGATTGCGCGCCGCGTCCTGCAAACGCCCACGGCACCCGGAACCCCGACGAGAGAGGCGCGATGAGAGGCGGTCGGAAGGTCTACTACAGTCTTGTTGTGTGCGCGCTCGGCCTGCTTTCAGCGGCGTCGGTTTTCGGAGCGGAAGAGGGCGGGAGCCCGGCGGAACGGTCCATCGGAATGTTTTTCAAGTGGATCCACTTCGCCATTGTGGCAGGGCTGGTTTACTGGGTATTTGGGAAATTGCTGCCTCCGGTGTTTCGCCGAAAGGCGGACAATATCAGTTCCGCAATCACCAAAGCGACCGCCGCAAAAGTAGAGGCGGAGCGCCAGCTGCAGGAAGCGGTTACGAAAATGAGCAACCTGGAGCGGGAGATTGCGGAGTTCCGCGTTCAGGCGCAGCGCGACGCGGCGGCGGAAGTGGAACGTTTGCGCGCGGCAACGGTTTTGGACGTGGAGAAAATTCGCGCCGCAGCCAGGGCGGAAATGGAAGCGGCCGAACGCGCAGCTCGCGTGGAATTGAAGGAATTGGCGGCCCGGCTGGCCGTGGATGGGGCGGAATCGCTGGTGGCGAAGCAGATGACGCCTGCGGTGCAGGAAGCGATGATCAGCAGCTTTGTGCAGAGCCTCCAGGGGAGGCCGAATTGAGGTCGGCGAGCCTGCAATACGCGACGGCACTGGCGGACATCGCGCTGGAACAAGGCGCGGCGGAGCCGGTGAAAAAGCAACTGGAAGAATTTGGCGCGGCGTATGCGGAGTCCCCCGAACTGCGCAACGTACTAAGCAACCCCGCGGTGGAACGCACGGCGAAGCACGGCGTAATTGAAAAGCTGGCTGCGCGGCTGGGTGCGAGCCGCATCGTGCGGAATTTTCTTTTTGTTGTTGTGGACAACCAGCGTACGCATCTTTTGCCGGAAATTCTGCAGACTTTTGAAGACGTTATCCGGCAGCGGCAGGGCGTGGGGGAAGCGGAAGTGACGTCAGCTGCCGAGCTGAGCGCGCCGCAGAAAACGCACTTGCAGCAGACGCTGGAGCGCCTGACGGGAAAAAAGATTCAAGCGAAGTATTCGCTGGATCCGGCATTGCTGGGCGGTGCCGTGGTACGGATCGGCGACACGATTTATGACGGCTCAGTGCGCAACCGGCTGAACCAGATGCGGGCGCGGCTGGCCGGGGAATAGGCATTCGGGAACGGAGCAGGCATGGCAAATATCAAAGCAGACGAAATCAGCAAGATACTTCGCGAGCAAATCGCGAACTACGAGCAGACGGTTTCCGTGGACGAGGTCGGCGCGATCATCAGCGTTGGCGACGGCATCGCGCGCATCCACGGGTTGGAAAAGGTGATGGCCGGCGAGATGCTGGCATTTCCGCATAACGTGTTTGGACTGGCGTTGAACCTGGAGGAGGAAGAGGTTGGCGCGGTGCTGCTGGGCGAGTCGTCGGAGTTGAAGGAAGGCGACGTGGTGAAGCGCACGAACACGATCATGTCCGTGCCCGTGGGACCGGAGTTGATCGGGCGCGTGGTGAATCCGCTGGGATTGCCGCTGGACGACAAGGGACCCATCACTTCGAAGATCCGGAATCCGCTGGAAAAATTGGCGCCGGGCGTTCTGGACCGCCAGCCGGTGCGCGAGCCGCTGCAGACCGGCATCAAGGCCATCGATTCGATGATTCCCATCGGCCGCGGACAGCGCGAGCTGATTATCGGCGATCGGCAGACAGGAAAGACCGCGGTCATTCTGGACACGATCATCAACCAGAAGGGCAACGACATGATCTGCATTTACTGCGCGATCGGGCAGAAACGCTCGACGATCGCGCAGGTGATCAAGGCGCTGACCGACGCGGGGGCGATGGAGTACACGATCATCGTGGCGTCTTCCGCGGCGGAGCCGGCTTCGTTGCAATACATCGCGCCATACGCGGCTTGCGCGATGGGCGAATATTTCCGCGACAACAAGCGGCACGCGGTGACCTTTTACGACGACCTTTCGAAACACGCGCAGGCGTACCGCGAAATTTCGCTGCTACTGCGGCGGCCTCCCGGACGCGAGGCGTTTCCCGGCGACGTGTTTTATCTGCACTCGCGATTGCTGGAACGCGCGGCGAAGTTGAACGACAAGTTGGGCGCGGGTTCGCTGACGTCACTGCCGGTGATTGAGACGCAGGCGGGCGACGTTTCCGCATATATTCCGACGAACGTGATTTCGATTACCGACGGGCAGATTTACCTGGAGTCGGATTTGTTCAACGCCGGCATCCGGCCCGCGATCAACGTGGGTATTTCGGTCAGCCGCGTGGGCGGCAACGCGCAGATCAAGGCGATGCGCCAGGTGGCGGGCAGTTTGCGCCTGGACATGGCGCAGTTCCGCGAACTGGCGGCGTTTGCGCAATTTGGCGCGGACCAGTTGGACAAAGTGACGCAGGCGCAGTTGCAGCGCGGGCAGCGGCTGACGGAAGTGCTGAAGCAGGATCAGTTCGCGCCGCTGTCGGTGGAAAAGCAGGTGCTGGTGCTGTACGTGGCCACCAGCGGCGGGCTCGATAACATTCCCGTCGGCGAAGTGCGGCGGTTTGAAAAAGAGTTCGTGCAGTTTGCGGAAACCAGCTACGCGGGCGTGCTGAAGGATATTGCGACGAAGAAGGCGCTCGATGACGGAATCAAGGCAACGATCAAGACGGCGCTCGACGGGTTCAAGGAACGCTTTACGGCCGCGCTGGCCGCGACCGCAAAGTAGGAGCCAGATTTAAGAACAGACCATGCCCACTTTACTCGATTTCCGGCGCCGCATCCGCTCGGTGAAAAACACCCAGCAGATTACGCGCGCGATGAAGTTCGTGGCCGCGGCGAGGCTGCGGCGGGCGCAGGAAGCGGCACTGGCGGCACGGCCTTATGCGAAGGAACTGGTGCGCGTGCTGCGTTCGACAATGGCGCGGATTGAATCGCCGGAGCATCCGCTGCTGGCCAAACGGGCGGAAGAGCGGATCCTGGTGCTGGTGCTTTCCGGTGAGCGCGGGCTGGCCGGCGCGTTCAACACCAACATTTTGAAGAAGGCGGCGGAGTTTTACCGCAGCAAGGCTGGGAAAAAGATCACGGTGATCCCGATCGGCAAAAAGGGCCGCGACGCGATGCGGAGAGCCGGATTTACGTTCGCGGGTGAGTACGTAAACGTGTTGTCCAAAGTTGATTTTGGAATCGCGCGCGAGATTTCGAAATTGGTGACGGACCTGTACGTGGAAGAAAAAGTGGACGCCGTGTACATGGTGTTCAGCGAGTTTAAGAACGTAATTTCCGCCGATTTGACCGTGGAAAAACTCCTTCCCGTGGAAAAGATTTCGGTAGGTGAGGAAACGGAAGCGGAAGCCGTGTCGTCGCAGATTGATTACATTTACGAGCAGCCGGAACAGCAGTTGCTGGCCCGGTTGCTGCCGCGTTATGTCGAAACGCAGGTGTTGCGCTCCATGCTGGAATCCTGCGCGGCGGAGCATGCGGCGCGGATGACCGCAATGGAAGCAGCCACGAAGAACGCCGGCGAAGTGATCGAGGGTTTGACGCTGCACATGAACAAAGTGCGGCAAGCGGCGATTACGAAAGAGATCATTGAAATTGTCAGCGGCGCGTCATACACCGCGTAGGAGCATAAATGGCGGAGCAACAAGTCGGACGAGTGATCCAGGTCATCGGGCCGGTCCTCGACATTCAGTTTGAGCAGGGGCATCTGCCGGCGATTTATAACGCCGTGCGCATCACCAGCGACGGCTTCAACGTGCCGGAGCCGATCGACGTGACCGCGGAAGTGCAGCAGCACCTCGGCGAAGGGCGCGTTCGCACGGTGGCCATGGAGCCGACCGAAGGCATGGTGCGCGGCATGAAGGCAGTGGACCTGGGCGAGCCAATCACGGTGCCGGTGGGACGCGCAACTCTCGGGCGGGTGATGAACGTGCTCGGTAAACCAGTGGACCAGTTGGGCCCGATCAAGAGCGACACAAAATATTCGATTCACCGGCCATCGCCGGCGTTGGATCAGCAATCCACATCGCTTGAAATGTTTGAGACGGGCATCAAGGTAGTCGACCTGATTCAGCCCTTCTTGAAGGGCGGAAAGATCGGGCTCTTCGGCGGGGCGGGCGTCGGCAAAACGGTTTTGATTCAGGAATTGATTCACAACGTCGCCATGCAGCACGGTGGCGTGTCCGTCTTCGCGGGCGTCGGCGAGCGCACCCGTGAAGGAAACGACTTGTGGCTGGAATTTCAGGAGTCCGGGGTCGTGGTTCCTGGGAATTCGGAAAAGTCGCGCGCGGCCTTGATTTACGGGCAGATGACCGAGCCGCCCGGAGCGCGTTTGCGCGTCGGCCTGACCGGCGTGACGGTGGCGGAATACTTCCGCGACCAGGAACACCTGGACGTGCTGCTCTTCATTGACAATATTTTCCGTTTCGTTCAGGCGGGCTCGGAAGTTTCGGCGCTGCTCGGACGCATGCCCTCCGCCGTGGGTTACCAGCCGAACCTCAACACGGAAATCGGCGAATTGCAGGAGCGCATCACTTCCACAAAGAGCGGTTCGATCACTTCGGTGCAGGCGATTTACGTGCCCGCCGACGACTACACAGACCCCGCGCCGGCCGCGACGTTTACGCACCTGGACGCGACGACGAACCTGAGCCGCCAGATCGTGGAACGCGGCATTTATCCGGCGGTTGACCCGCTGGCCAGCTTCTCGCGCATTCTGGATCCGCGCGTGGTGGGCCAGGAGCATTACACCGTAGCGCGAGCGGTCAAGTCGGTGCTGCAGCGCTACAAGGATTTACAGGACATCATCGCGATTCTGGGCATCGAAGAGTTGTCCGACGAAGACAAGCGCACCGTGGCGCGGGCCCGGCGCATCGAGAAATTCCTTTCGCAGCCGATGTATGTGGCCGCCCAGTTCACCGGCCTCGAAGGCAAGTACGTCAAGATTGAAGACACCGTGCGCAGCTTCAAGGAAATTGTGGAAGGGAAGTACGACGAGATTCCGGAGCAGGCGTTTTACATGGTAGGCACGATTGATGAAGTCCTGGAGAAGGCCGAAAAGATGAAGGCGGGCGTTTAAAGCGAAAATGCTACCTGAATCCATCCAATTGATCGTCGTGACGCCGGAGCGGCAACTGCTGCGGGAATCCGTAGTGGAAGTTGCCGTGCCGGGGCTGGACGGCCAGCTGGGCATTTTGCCGGGGCACGCGCCGCTGATGACGGAATTGGGGATTGGGGAGCTTTCTTACCGGACGAGCACGTCGAGCCAACCGGTTGTGCTGGCGGTGATCAGCGGATTTGCGGAAGTGTTGCCGGATCGCGTGACGGTGCTGGCGGAAACGGCGGAGCGTGCGGAAGAGATCGACCTGGCGCGCGCGGAAGCGGCCAAGGCCCGCGCGGAGAAGCGGCTGTCGGCCGGCGACCCGAACATCGATTGGGATCGCCTGAATATTTCGCTACAGCGCTCCATCATTCGCATTCAAATAGCCCGGAAATACCGCGGAGCGCCTGTTGAATCTCGCTAACCTTGTGCGTTTCTGACTCTTAAACGGGGAACGCGACCCCGGTGTCCCCAGCAGCATCAAATTCAGCGGAGTGATGCATGGAACCGATCACGATTTACAGCGCGGGATGGTGCCCGGACTGCCGGCGGGTGAAGAATTTTCTGAAAGAGCGCGGCGTAGAATTTCAAGAAGTGGATATTGATGCGGATGAAGAAAGCGAAGAACTGGTGCTTCGCGTGAACAACGGCAAGCGGAAGGTGCCGACATTGAAAGTCGGCGAGCGGTATTTCGCGTGCAGCCCGTTCAGCGCGCAAAAACTTGCGGACGAACTGCGCATTCCCCTGAATTCCTGATAGCCCCTGCGTCAAATCCTGTCAAAAATAGAGCGCTTTAAAGCCGCAATCCGCGCCTCGTTGCGCTTGTAAAAGGTCCATTGCTTGATTTTCTTGCCGCGGACGAGGCCTGCTTGCGCGAGGATTTTCAGGTGCTCGCTGGCAGTAGGGTGGCTGACCTTTAGCTTGCGGGCGATGAGCAGGCCGCAGACGCCGTCTTTCTCCAGGTCGCCGTCGCGTTGGGGAGGGAAATGCCGCGTGGGCCGCTTGAGCCAGTTCAAGATGAGCAGGCGATTTTCGTTGGCGAGGGCGCGGAAGAGTTTGTCCGAGGTGGTCACGGGTATCCAGCCAAAATGGCACTTAGCTAAACGCCTAAATTATGCCATGATTGTTTCATGGCCGCCACCTCGAATCCCCTGATTGACCGGGCGCAAATTTCCGCAACGCATGCACGCATTCGGGTGCATATCCGCAGGACGCCTGTCCTGGCGATGGAAGGAAACGACTTCGAGTTGGGCGCATTTCCGCTTTTTCTGAAGCTGGAGCTTTTCCAGCATTCGGGATCGTTCAAGGCCCGCGGTGCCTTGACGAACCTGATGACGCGGAATGTTCCGCCTGTCGGCGTGGTGGCTGCCAGCGGAGGCAATCACGGCGTGGCGGTGGCTTTTGCCGCGCAGAAATTCAATGTTCCGGCGCACATTTTCATTCCGAGCGTTGCATCGGCCGCGAAACGGCAGCGCATTGAGGCGTATGGCGCCAACCTGGTGATTGCCGGCGAGCGTTATGCCGACGCACTGGAGGCGAGCAAGATTTGGCAGGAAAAATCGGGTGCGATGCCGATCCACGCCTTTGACCAGATCGAAACACTGCTGGGACAGGGAACGGTTGGCCTTGAACTGGAAGAACAGGTGCCGGGGCTGGACACGCTGTTGGTGGCGGTGGGTGGGGGCGGACTGATTGGTGGGATTGCTGCGTGGTACGAGGGGGAAATTAAAATTGTCGGAGTTGAGCCGGAAGCGGCGCCGACGCTGACGAAGGCTCTCGAAGCCGGGCGGCCCGTGGACGCCGAGGCGGGAGGAATTGCGGCCGATTCGCTGGCGCCGCGGACGGTCGGCGAACTGATGTTTCCGATCGCGCAGAGGTTTGTGGATCGCGTGCTGCTAGTGTCCGACGAGGAGATCCGCGACGCCCAGGAGCAGTTGTGGAGAGCGGCGCGCATTGCAGCCGAACCGGGTGGGGCGGCAGGGTTGGCTGCACTGACCTCTCGGAAGTATGTTCCCGCGAAGGGAGAGCGCGTGGGCGTGTTGATCTGCGGAGGGAACACCAGTGCCGTCGATTTTTCGAGGTGATGGGGAGGATTATGAGCGTTTACGATCGGCTGAAGGAACTACACGTGGTGTTGCCTGTTCCGACTCCGCCCCTTGCAGCGTTTGTGCCGACCGTGCAGACGGGGAATCTTTGTTTTGTTTCGGGGCACATTGCGAGGCGCGATGGAAAATCCTGGGCGGGCCAATTGGGCGTCAGCATGGACGCGGCCGAAGGGCACCGCGCGGCGCGGAGCATTGCGATCGATCTGCTGGGCACGCTGCATCACGCACTTGGCGATCTGGGGCGAGTGAAGCGCATCGTGAAATTATTATGCCTGGTAAATTCCGGGCCGGCGTTTACAGAGCAGCATCTGGTGGCGAATGGCGCGTCGGAATTGCTCCAGGAGGTTTTCGGCGAGGCGGGAAAGCACGCTCGAAGCGCGGTCGGCGTCGCGCAACTTCCCCTGGGCGCTTGCGTCGAGATGGAGCTGGTGGTGGAAATCCGATAACGAAGACGGCCAGGCGCTAATTGGAAAAGCCGCGTGTCCACGTCTGCGTTATGTTCAGGCCTTCGTCGAGCAGCAGGATGTCGGCGTCGGCGCCGGGGCGCAACGAGCCCTTCTTGAATTCGATACCGAGCAACGTGGCGGGATTCAGCGTCAGCATGCGCAGCGCGTCGGCGAGCGGGACGCCGAGATTCACGATGTTGCGCAGCGCGCGATCGAGCGTCAGCGTGGAGCCCGCCAGTTTGCCTTCGGTATTTCGAGCTACCCCGCCGCTTACCGTCACTTCAAAAGTTCCAAGAGTGTATTTCCCATCGGGCATGCCGGTGGCAGAGATCCCGTCGCTGACGAGGATGACACCCGCCGCGCCTTTGGCCTGCAGCAAGAGGCGCATCGCGGTTTCGTCCACGTGCACGCCGTCGGCGATCAGTTCGGCGGTAACTTCCGGGGTGGTGAGCACCGCGCCGATTACGCCGGAATCGCGATGGGAAAACGGGCGCATGGCGTTGTAGACGTGGACCGCGTGATGCGCGCCGCGAGCGATGGCGGCGCGCGCCTGTTCGTAGGTGGCGTCGGTGTGGCCGATGGCGACGACCAGGCCGGCCTTGCGCGCGGCATCAATGCAGGGCATCGCGCCCAGAAGTTCCGGGGCGATGGTGAGGATTTGCGCGTGGCCCTTGGCTGCATCAATGAATTTGTCGAGCAGGTCGGCGGAAGGAAGCTTCAGGAATTCCGACGGATGGACGCCGCGGCGGACGGAACTGAGGAATGGGCCTTCAAAATGGATGCCGAGGATATCGGCGCGGCAATCATCGGACTGGTGCTGGCGCGAAATGTAGCCGGCAATTCCTTCGGCGCTGCGGCAGATGGACTCGGGGCTGGCGGTGACGGTTGTGGCGACGAGCGAAGTGGCGCCGTGTGTGGCGACCATCCGCGACACGGCTTTCAGCCCGTCTTCTGTGGCTTCCATGACGTCGTGGCCGCCTGCGCCGTGGATGTGCACGTCGAGGAAACCGGGTGTGGCGATTTTGTCCGTGGCGATGATTTCACGCGCGCCAGAGGGCAGAGTGACAGCGCCGCGCGGCGTGACCGATTCGATTACGCCATCGCGAAAGAGAATCGCGGCATCGGGAATTTCGGTGGCGGGAGTGAAAGCTCGGGCAGCGTGAACCAGAGTTGTGGACATGGCGAACTGTTATCGTAGCGGAAATTCGCCAGCGGAGCGAGAAATCTGCTCTGTGGGCAATCCAAGAAAAAGCAGATTCCTCGGGCAAACACCGCCCTCGGAATGACAGCCTTGCTCGTTTTCTCTGCGCCGGGAACGGAAATGTAGTATACGCGGGGCTACTTGGCCATTTCGACGCTGGTGAGTTTCAACGCGCTGCCGTCAACGGTTCCCTTCACGACGACGTGGTGGCCTGCGTGGGGCGCGACTTTGTCTTGCGCGTCAATGGTGTAGACCTTTTTGTCGCTGTCGTTCACAAAGACATATTTGGCGCCGTGCTCCTTCACGCAACGCGAGGCGCACTCCGCGCCGGCTTGCCCGGCATTTTTCGCGCCGCACATATCGTCGGAAATCCAACCGGTCCACGAGCTGTCGGCAGGTGAAGCGATGGACGCGGCGAACAAGGCCAGTGCGGGCAAAAAGAAAAATCGGGGTTTCATGGGGAGTCTCCTCAAAGGTGTCGTCTCAGGCCGGGCGCGGGCAAATTCAGGCTCGCACAACGCGAAGAACCTGTCCAGTTGCAGGGGTTATCGGCAACCTTCGGTATACAATGAAGCAGGTTGAGCGCAGAGACGGAGCAACTTTTGAAAATGACCTACATTAAGTCATTGATTGATTGCGCGTGCCCAAGCTGATGATTCGCGCATGGATGTTGGGGATTGCGGTGCTGATGGCGGCGCCGGAGGGTTGGCCACAGGGCGTGGCGCAGGGGCCACCACCACCGCCCACGGCGAAGACGATCAAGTGCAAGGATCGCGCCGTTCCGAAATTTGAAGACATCACCGAAAAAGCGGGGATTCGCTTTTCCCATACTTCGGCGCCGGAGAACCGGTACATCATCGAGTCGATGAGCGGCGGCGTGCTGCTGCTCGACTACGACCGCGACGGCTGGCCGGATATCTATTTTACGAACGCGCCCACGGTGGAGATGGCGCTGAAAGGCCAACACGCCCGCGGGGCACTTTATCACAACAATCACGACGGGACGTTTACCGATGTGACCGACAAGACGGGCATCGGCAAGCCGTGCTTTGCGATGGGCGGCGCCGTCGGCGACTACGACAACGACGGCTGGCCGGACATCTACGTGACCTGCTACGGCGGAAATGTGCTGTATCACAACAATGGCGACGGCACGTTCACCGACGTGACGGCGAAAGCCGGGGTGCGTGATGGGCGATTTTCCACGGGCGCAGCCTTTGGCGATTACGATGGCGATGGCTATCTGGACTTGATGGTCACCAACTACGTGGACCTGGATATTCATCACCCGCCCGCGTTCGGCAGCAGCGTAACCTGCAAGTACATGGGGATTGATGTGCAGTGCGGGCCGCGCGGATTGAAGGGCGCGGGCGATTCGTTGTTTCACAACAATGGCGACGGCACGTTCACGGATGTTTCGAAGAAGGCCGGCGTGGACGATCCCAACGGCTATTACGGGCTGACTACGGTGTGGGCCGACTTCAACAACACCGGTAGGCCGGATATTTATGTGGCCAACGATTCGACTGCGGGATTTCTCTATCGCAACGATGGAAACGGAAAATTTACCGACATTGGCCTCGAATCCGGCACGGCGCTTGGGGAAGACGGCCACGAGCAAGCCGGCATGGGAGTGGCGCTTGGCGATTATCTGCACACCGGACGGCCTTCACTGGTGGTGACGAATTTTGCGCTGGATAACAGCCCGCTGTATCGCAACGACGGAAAGTGGGATTTCCAGGATGTTTCGTATCCGTCGGGAATCGGGTTGCCTTCGGTGCCGTTTGTGAAATGGGGAGTGGCGTTTGTGGATCTGGACAACGATGGCTGGCTGGATCTCATCACGGTCAATGGCCACGTGTATCCGCAGGTGGATTCGCTGCAGACTGGCGCGCGTTACCGCCAACCGAAACTGGTGCAATACAACCAGGGCGACGGAACGTTTTGCGACGCGAGCGATCAATCCGGCGCGGCGATAACGGAGCCGAGGGTTTCGCGCGGGCTGGCGGTCGGCGATCTTTTCAACGACGGCAACATGGATCTGGTGGTGGAGGATTTGCAGGGAAGCCCGATGGTGCTGCGGAATCCCGGGTTGCCCGGGCGCCACTGGGTGAGTTTCGAACTGGCGGGGACAAAGAGCAATCGGCTGGCGATTGGCGCGCGGCTGAAACTTGTGGCGGGCGGCATGACGCAGACCGACGAAATTCACAGCGGCGGCAGCTATCTTTCGCAAAACGATTTGCGCGTGCATTTTGGATTGGGAACTGCCACGAAAATCGAGAGTCTGGAGATACGCTGGCCCTCGGGTGCGGCAGAAACGCTCAAGAATCTAGAGGCCGATAAATTTTACAGTGTGCTGGAAGGGCAGGGGATTGTGCCGGCGGAGAAGATCCGGCCGGCAGGGCCCGCCAAAAAACCGTAAGCCTGCCGGCGACTCGCACGAATCGCCAGCGACAGGCGAACTCGGATACAATGCTTTACGCCAGCGCCAGATCAAACCTTTGGTTTAGAAAAGGAAAAATTAGATGAGAAAAATGGGAATTGTCGGAGTTGCATCGCTAGCGGCTTTCGCCCTGGGCGCGTTGGCTTATAACGGAAAAACTCACGCGGCCAGTGCGGCGGCTGCGCCGGGATATAAAGTGTCGGGAAAAATTCCTGTGGCGGGCGAAGGCGGATGGGATTACCTGGTGGTGGACGCCGATTCGCGGCGGCTGTATCTCTCGCACTCAACGCACGTGGTGGTCTACGACGTGGATTCTCACGCTGTGGTCGGGGATATTCCGGACACGCAGGGGGTGCACGGGATTGCGCTGGCGCCTGAACTGGGGCGGGGATTCGTCAGCAGCGGCCGCGCCAACTCCGTGACCATTTTTGATCTGAAGACGCTGAAGACGATCAGCACGGTTCCCGCGGGCACGAACCCGGACGCGATCTTGTATGACCAGGTCACCAAGCGCGTGTTCGCATTCAACGGCCGCAGCAAGGATGCCACCGTGATGGATGCGGCGGATGGAAAGGTCTTGAGCACGTTTGCGGTGGGCGGCAAGCCGGAGTTTGCTGCGGCCGACGGAAAGGGCAGCGTGTACGTAAACGTGGAAGATACCAGCGAACTGCTGCAGATTGACGCGCAGAAAATGACGGTGCTGCATCGCTGGCCGCTGGCTCCGTGCAAGGAGCCGTCGGGACTCGCGATGGACACGAAATCGCGACGGCTGTTTGCGGTGTGCGACAACGAAATGATGGCCGTGGTGGATGCGGACTCCGGAAAGGTGATCGCCACGCCGAAGACGGGAGAAGGGGCCGACGCGGCGGCGTTTGATCCGGGAACCAACCTGGCTTTTTCCTCGAACGGAGAGAGCGGCACATTGACCGTTGTGCATGAAGACTCGCCGGATAAATATTCCGTGGCGGAAAACGTTTCGACGAAGAAGAGCGCGCGCACGATGGCGCTCGACCTGAAAACGCACACGCTGTATCTGCCTGCAGCGGACATGATTCCGCCAGTCGCAGGCCAAAAGTGGCCGAGCGTGAAGCCGGGAACGATGGAGCTGCTGATCGTTTCGAGGTGACGCAAGAGTCCGATTCCGCCTGTTTCCCCGGGTTGCGTGGCGCTGGGGGAAACGGGAGACTGAGTTCTGTCACCAATCGAACGAGGAGCGAGGCAATGGACGAGTCCGTCGAGGCCCCCGCCGGAACGCCGGAAACCAAGGCCGCGCAAACCGCATCGCGATTCAAATGGATCGGCTGGTCCAGCCTTTTCCTGGCAATGGTGCAGAGCGTGTGCACCATCTTTGTAGCGTTGAGCGGACTGCGCCTGCTGCTGGGCGCTGCGGCATTCGGCGCGGCTGTCGGCGTGATGAAAGTCGCGGACGAGCGAATTCATATTGATGCGGTGCGAATTCCGATGTTGATGTTCGCGCTGGCCGGCGCGGTGTTTAACCTGGTGGCGTTGTGGCAGGTGCGGCGTCTTCGCGGGCGGGCAGCCTCGGCGTGGAGGCAAAAGACACTTTCGCGGAGCAAGTTTGCTTCGGAGCGAGTGCAGTTGGCGTTGTCGGTGCTGACGCTGATCCTGGTGGCCGTGGAGTCCTTTTACCACCTGAGACAAACCCACCATCTATAACGCGGGGTCGGCAGAATTTCAGGCGGAATCGTTCTTCGGTTTTGCTGTTTCACGAATCGCTTTTTCCAGGCGCGCGTGCAGCCGTTCGCTGTAGCCCACCGGCAGTTCAAAGGTGCGATTGTCCGCGGTTAGAACCAGGATATTCCGTGTGGAGTCCAAAATCGCGGAACAGACTTCGCAGTTCTCCAGGTGCTTCTCGATGTCCGCGAGCAGCTTGGGATCGAGCTGGTGGTCCAGATATTCGGAGATGTGTTCCCAAACGTTCTTGCACTCCAGCGTCATTGAAACATCCTCCCGAAGAAGCCCTTCTTTGCCGGAGCCGCCGAACGCAGAAAGGGGGCGAGCATTTTTTGCAGCATCATGCGCGCCCGGTGCAAGCGCACTTTTACGAGCGTTACATTGATGCCCAGCGCGCTTGCCGTTTCTTCTTGGTTGAGTTCCTCAAGGTCCCGCAACACCAGAACCTCGCGGTAGATGGGCGGCAGTTGCTCGACGGCCTCTCGCAATTTCTGGCGCATTTCTTTTTTCTCCAGGGCTGCGGAGGGGATTTCCCGCCAGTCGGTCAGCACCGCGGGAGTGAAATCGCCTTCGCGGTCTTCCTTTTCTTCATCCAACGATTCGAGCTGAACGGCCTTGGATTTGCGGAGCCGCTGGCGCGCTTCGTTCATGGCGATAGTCACCAGCCAGGTGCTGAACCTGGCGTCGCCGCGAAAAGTCTTCAGGTGGCGAAAGGCGTTGACCATCACTTCCTGAGCGGCGTCTTCCGCTTCCTGGTCATTGCGCAGCATCGCGAGAATGGAGAGATACACCATCCGCTCATACGGGCGAATCAGCTCATGGAAAAGGTCGGTTTCGCCCGCGATGATCCGGGCAATGAGTTCCTTTTCCCGCTCGACCGTGGCCGGCATGCGTGTCCAGGGCTCCCTTTGGCCTTCTTCGTGGGATTGGTGGTTCGCCCAAAGGTTACAAGGGTTTTCCAACTGAATGGAAGAGCCTAAGGGAGATTCGCGGGATTGCGGTGCACGACCCCCTGTTGTGCACTGCCCAATCACCCCAGAATGGCGCCTGGGTCGGTTACAACGAAATCCCCTGCCGCTGGGCGAGCTACAGATGGGCGGCTTTATTGGAAACCCTTGCCAATCTGCCGAATCACCGGGAACATGGAGTGTCCCCGCGCTGGCGCACTTCCCATCGCGCGGGCAACTCGCCGGCCCCTCTGAAAATCTTGGGCCTTGCGGGACGCTCATCCGCGGAGACGCTCCCGAGAAGGATCACCGTTCATGCAAGATAAAGTTGTTTTCATCACCGGGGCCAATGGAGGGCTCGGCACTTCCGTCACCCGGGCGTTTCTGCAGCGCGGGGCGCGCGTGATCGGCGCGTCACTGCGCATCACCGCGGCCGATTTTCCGCAACCCAATTTTGAACCGATGACAATCGATTTCAATAAACTGGAGGAGATCAAGCGCGGCGTCGCGAAAATCGTGGATCGTTACGGACGGCTGGATGTCCTGGTACATGTGCTTGGCGGATTTGCCGGCGGACCTTCTGTTGCCGAAACCACGGACGAGATGTGGGAACAAATGCAGAACATCAATCTCACCGCGGCGTTTCGTGTGTTCCGCGAAAGCATTTCTCACCTGCGAAAATCTCCGTCCGGAAGGCTCATTGCGATCGGGAGCCTGACCGCCGCGCAGCCGCACGCGAATCTTGGGGCATATGTAACGTTCAAAGCGGCGCTGGCGATGCTGGTGCAAACGGTGGCGCTCGAAAACGCGGACGTGGGATTAACCGCGAATGTCATCCTGCCGGACACGATGGACACGCCGGCGAACCGCAAATCCATGCCCGACGCCGATTTTTCGAAATGGGCGAAGACTGACGACGTCGCCGAGCTGGTGCTGTCCATCGCGGGCGAGCAGGCGCGGCATCTCACGGGCCTTGCAATCCCGATCGAGGGCGGCCGCCCCTGAAACCTTTTCGGATCCTCCGACTCTCACTGAGGGCAGATCCTCTCTGGCGAGGGCTCAAGATCTTTTACTGAGGCCGGAGGAGAGCCAAAGGAACCAATCCATGATGTTAAAGCTGCCACAATCGCAACTCTTTTATGCCTCGGCTGTTGGCGTGGCGGCCTTTTTGATTCTTTCTGCTTTTGGGCGCAGTCCCGGCGTTGCCGCGCCTCGCGACCCGGGGACCCCGCCCCGCCTCGTGATCGTGGAACTGTTTACATCAGAGGGGTGCTCCAGCTGCCCGCCCGCGGATGCTTTGTTGAAGGAATTAAGCGAGCAACAGAAAATGGATGGCGTCCGGGTCGTAGCTCTTGAGGAGCATGTGGATTACTGGAACCACCTCGGCTGGAAGGATCCGTATTCGACAGCCGAATTCTCGCAGCGCCAGAACGACTACGCGCAGGTTTTCGGCACGGATGGCGTCTATACGCCACAAATGGTGGTGGATGGGCAACGCGAATTTGTGGGCGGCCGCAGCCGGGAGGCCAGGGAGGCCATTCAGAAAGCCGCCAATCAGCCCAAGGCAGAGATTATCCTGGTCGCCGAGGGGGATACATCCCCCGGGAAGCCCGCTTTTAAATTGCAGATCAAGAGTCTGGGGGGAGTTTCCGTACGCGGCGAAACGGAGCTTTGGGTGGCGGTAACGGAAAAGGACCTGCAATCGGATGTGAACGCAGGAGAAAATTCCGGCGAGACTCTGAAGCATGCCGCGGTGGTGCGCAGCCTGCGAAAAATCGATACCTTGGGTGATCCCGCCGGGTACGACCGCCAGATTCAAGTCGCGATTGATCCGCGCTGGCAAAAAGAAAATGTCGCCGTGGTGGTCTTTCTAGCGGAGAAAACTTCGCGCAAAATCATCGGGGCCGCGGCCGCACTTCCCGGTTCGGCGGGCACTTCGCGATAACCCGCTGACCCGCGACATGTCAAAAGCCGGCCTTCTGCTGTGCGGTGATTTGTGTTTTACACTTACAGGCGAGTGGTCAGCACCGGGCAAGAAGCCTGGCAAACCAGTTTGTACGCGATTGCGGAAGGAAGCTGCCCGGCCGTGTGTATTCCACCGCGCAATCCCAGAATGATCAGATCCGAATGCTGTTCCCGAGCCGCCGCGAGGATCTGCTCCCCCGGATCGCCAAAGCGAACTTGAAAGTCCGGCTCGCAATTCCCCACGCAAGCCGCCGGAAGGCCCTTCCTCAAACGCCGGATAATGAAGTCGCGGATGATTCCATGACTGCCGGATGGAGATTCCAATTGATCTTCGACGACGTGCAAAACGGTTAACTTCGCGCCGTGCTCACGTTCGAGCGAGTGAGCAAACATCGCGGCCCTCTCCGAGTGGGGCTTGAAATTGGTTGCGTAGAGGATCCCGCGGACGCCCTCGGCTGCCAGCCCGTGTTTTTCCGACTGGGCTCCCACCGTCAAGACCGGGCATTCCGCCAGGCGAAAGATCTCTTCCGCGACCGGACCGAGCAATTGCTCTTTCGGCGCTGCTCGCCCGTGCGTCCCCAGAACAACAAGATCAAGGGCATGAGCTTTCACAAATTCCTGCAGCACGGGCCACACTCGGCCTCCAGAAAGAATCTCTTCCCGGACCATTCCCTCGCACTTGGCATCCTGCACAAGGCGGCGCATTTCCTGAGCGGCGAACTTCTTTGCTTGGTGAATGGCTTCTTCGGAGCCTTCGGGGGAGACGTATGGGAGAACCGGGATCACATGCACCAGAAAAACCTCGCTCTGATAGTGCCGGGCGATGCCCAGGGCGCAGTCCAAGGCGGCGCGAGCCCCGGCCGAAAAATCGGTGGCGACCAGGATCCGTTGCAGTTGCACCGCGGGATTTGCCAGGTGGCTGATGGCGATCACTCTACCGGTTGACATAACCTCTCGAAACGCAGTCATCGTGCGTGAAAAACCAATGTACAAACGTGATGCACATCACGTACCAGCGTTCACCGCTCACAAGGTGTTGTAAATGAATGTTTTATTATTGGTTAGCCTGCTGCCGATCCGGGGACTGAGCCAGTTCACCCAAAATTCGAGGATTTTCACCCTCAAGGTAGGGTAGCGCCCCTCAGCTTTTAGCCCGCCGCCGTCCTGCCGACAACCTGGCAAAGCCGCTCTTCGCCGATTTCGTCCAGTGGTATCATCCATTGGATGTCTTTCCCGGACCCCAGCATCCCAGTGCCAGAGAGCTTCGTCGAGGAGATGAAGCGCTACCTCCACCTGCTTCCGGAAGACGCCGTCATTCTTCGGGAACTCGGCCCGCGCATGGAAAAGTACCTCCCCGACATGGCCGAGAAGTTTTACGCCCAGATTCCCCATCATCCGGGCGCCAGCCGCGTGTTTACCGGCGGCCAAGCGCAGGTGCAGCGGCTCAAGTCCACACTGCAAGCCTGGGGTCGTGGCCTGTTTAATGGTGTTTACGACGAACATTACGCGGAAGACCGCTTCCTGATCGGGTTTCGCCATGTGCGCATTAGCCTGGACCAGAAGTATGTGATCAGCGCCATGGGTGTTGTGCGGTCGTACCTGATGGAAAAGCTGTTTGACGAATTTCCGGCACGCGAGAAACGGTTGGCCTTCTCTCAGGCGCTCGGCAAAATCCTGGACCTCGACTTGAACCTGATGTGTGATTCGTATTTTCGGGCGACCATGGCGCACCTGCATACGCTGAATCAGGAACTCGAGCAGGCCGGGGCACAGCTTGCCGAAGCCAATTCCATCAAGGATGAATTTCTCGCCCAGGTGTCGCATGACCTGCGCACGCCGCTGAATTCCATCCTTAGCTTCTCCAAGATGGTTCTGGACGGCCTGTGCACCAGCCCGGAGGAAGAGAAGGAAGTGCTGCGCGACGTTTTCAGCAGCGGGCAATTGTTGCTGCGCCTGGTGAACGACCTCCTGGATATCTCGTCCATCGAAGCAGGTAAATTGGCGCTGGACCTTGAGGAACTCGATCCTCGCGAAGTGCTTGATTCCATGCTGCCGCTTGTCGCGGTACAGGCGGCCTCCAAAAGTTTGCAGCTTATCGACGAGACGCTGGACCAATCTCTGCCTGCGGTGCGCAGCGATGAAATCCGGTTTCGCCAGGTGTTGATGAACCTCCTCTCCAACGCGGTGAAATTCACCGCTAATGGATGCGTGCGCATCCGCGCCATCGAAAACCAGCCGGAGGGCCAGCTGCGTTTTGAGATTGAGGATACCGGGATTGGAGTCCCAGTCGAAAAGCGCAACGCCGTGTTTGAAAAGTTTGTGCGCCATGACCCCAAGGCGCTTCGCGGTGTCACCGGGTCCGGACTTGGCCTGGCTATCGCCAAACGGTTGGTGGAAATGATGGACGGGCAGATTGGACTGGAAACGGGACCCGACGGGAAAGGTTCCATCGCGTGGTTCACGCTTCCACTGGCAGAACTGATTGCAAGCAGGGAGGCCTGGAGCGGGTGAGAATCCAGGCGCAGGCACTGCGGGGGAAACTCGTTCTGATCGTGGAAGACAACGATCTGGTGGCGAAATTTT
>Ga0209166_10001337_pt1 | contig 20884 bp, 14 predicted proteins | sample Coa_R1_3_FD_187151 | JGI IMG/M metagenome (GOLD analysis project Ga0209166, IMG submission 187151) | Surface soil microbial communities from Centralia Pennsylvania, which are recovering from an underground coalmine fire - Coalmine... | ecosystem: Environmental > Terrestrial > Soil >... | reverse complement strand
GCAGGCGTGCCCGAACGGTGCGCGGTTCCCCTGCTGCGCACGGTCATCCCCTACGGGATCGGCTTTGCCCTGGCTGAGCTGTCACTGCCCCCGCCGCCCCCGGCGGGCCCGGACAGTGAGATCGCGCTCATCCGCCAGGTCACCGGCCTGCTGTCCCCGGACGTGTCCGACGCACTGGTCCGCACCGCGCTGCTGGTCTGCGGCGACTGCGACCTGACCGCCCAGTTCCACATCGGCGTCGACCTGATGATCCGCGGCCTGGACGCCTACCTGGGCAGCCTCCAGGAAGACACGGCGGCGGCCCCACGCTGACCCGGCGTTCTGGTCCTTGCGTGGCCGAAGGCCTCAGCGATCAGTTGCCCGTCAGGCCGGTGCGTCCGGCAGGGGGGCGGCGGCTTCGGCACGCAGATCCTGTTCGCTCGCGAGGTCGGCGAGCAGCGTGGCAATGAGACGCTCCTCCATGACCGCGCGGCCGTGCCCGGTCATCAGGTTCGCAAGCTCAGGGTCCCATGGGCTGGCGGCCGGCGGTCCGGTCAGCGGGGTGGACTCACCTGCCTTGAGCGCATGCCGGTAGTCGGCGGCGGTCATCCGCCACGGCCACGCGCCGTGGGAGGAGACGGCAGAACCGACGATGCGCAGCCCGGTCCAGTCGAAGTCGGCACGCCAGCGCAGCCGGGCACCCTGCGCGACGGCAGCGTCCAGCAGCTTGTGACAGGCTGCGCTCGGCATCCCCTCGGTACACACCAGCGGCGGGCAGTCGGCGCCAAGGCCGGATGCCGCGACGCGGAGGACGGCGGGGTTCTCGCAGACGAAGATATCGGCCGCCACTGGCAGGAGGTCGCCGACAGCCTGCTGCTGAAGAGTGAGCCGGAACGGGATGCCGCAGTGGCGGGCCTCGGTCAGCCACCGTGCCGCCAGGCAGCCGCCACGGCAGGCCAGATTGAGCACGAGAACCTGGCTGGCCAGATCATCGGCGAGGGCCCCGTGCATCTCCCACAGCGCGCGCTGCCCGGCGCGGTCGTGCGGCACTGCTGCCTGGCCAGCGCGGGTGGCTAGAGCCCGGAGCACCAGCGTGGCAAGCGGGGCGCCCGGGAGCAGTGCCTTGGTGTCGCCGGTTACCTGTTCAGCCAGCACTGGCAGCGGGATCGGCCCGCCCGGCCCGGGGCGAGCCAGCCGTTCCAAGGTTCGCACCGCATCGGCGAGCAGCCGGCCGTCGCCACGGCGCAGCAGCCGGGTGATCGTCCCGTCGGACTCCAGGGCAGACCACCACGAGTTGAACCAAGCCCGGCCGGCCAGCACGGACTCGCCGGCGGCGGCGATGGCCTCCGCACGCCCGCGCTGCTCGGCTTCCCGCTGTGCAGGCCGGTCGCGCAGTGGGCCGCCGAGCGCCACCAGCGTATGGTGCAGGCCGGTCCCATAGCGCTGGCGCAGGGCCGCGTCCAGGGTGGTGAGCGCGATCGTGAGCCGTTGCACCGTCTCCGGCCGGTAGCTGCCGGTGATGCCGATGACCACCCGGCGCTCGGCGTCAGTGGGTGCGTTCAGGCTAACCGAGCCGCCGAGTGCGCCACCGGTCCGTTCCAGGCTGCGGCGGGCCGCCGCGAGCAGTCTGTGCCAGCCCTCACCGCGCAGTTCGGCCAGATCAGTGATCACGGTGGGTTACACCCAGGTGCGGTCATGCCACGGTAGTGAGTACGCGGCGGGTGCCGGGTGAACCCAGTGCCCCGGGCAGCTCACCCGCCTCGTCGGCGAGAAGCTGCGCTCCGTCCCACACCAGCAGCAGGGCGCTCACCGTGTGCTGGATGGGTGAGTGTGCCAGGTCGTAGTGCGCGGCGGCACGGACCGCGGCCTGGGTCGCCCACAGGTCGTAGCCGGTCATGAACAGGTCAAGGTCGAACTGTGCGGCAAGGCCCATCAGCTCGCCGCGGCCGGCGTCATCCACGCCCGCGAAGGCCTCATCGAGAGCCAGCAGGCGGGGGGCGTGTGGTGCCGCCGAGTTCAGCATCGCGTGTGCGGCGGCAAACAGCGGGAGGTGCAGCGAGACGGACTGCTCGCCGCCGGACAGCCGGCTATGCCGGGTGCGGGTCAGCGTCTCCTCCGTGCCCTCCGGGCTGACCATCAGGAACACGAACTGCCGCCAGCGGCGGTAGTCCAGCACCTGGGCAAGCAACTCCCGGTAGGGGAGCTCGCGGCGGGCGGCGCGGGCGGTCTTGATCTGCGCTGCGAACTGCCCGCGCATCCGGGCCAGCGAGTCGGGGGTGAGCCGGGCGGCGTCGGCGTCCAGCAGCTTGCACACCGCGCGCTGCTCGTCATCGAGCCCGTCCGCCAGGAGCCACCTGACGCCTACTGTCTTGCCGGAGGACATCTTCCGCGACCGCATCTCGCTGTTCATCCTGCCGATCAGGTCCCTGGCATCCAAGGTCCGCTCGTGGATTTGCTGGGCGAGCCTGGCCAGCAGCGCGTCCTCCAGGATGCGCTGCTCGGACTCGGTCAGCAGCAGTTCCTGGTCGTGGCGGGCGGCCGCGATGCGCTCGGCGAAGGCACCGGCCGGCAGCGGTCCCTGCTCATCGGCGATTCGGACGACGATGACGCCGTCGGCGCTGTCCCACGCGGGGTGGTAATCCTGGCCGGCCGCGGCCAGCTGAGCCTGGAGATCCTCCAGCGCCCGGGTAAGCCGGGTGGCCGAACCCTTCAGCGACGCCTCGGTGGGGGTGAGGTCGCGGGTGGCGCTCAGGATCGCCGCGTGCACGTCGATGACCGGCCGGGGCAGGTCATCGACGGCCCAGTCCGCCTCCTGCGCGGGCCACGCCAGCCCAGGCGGGCACTTCAGCACGTCCAGCAGCTCCCGGGCGGCGAACGGCGCCAGGCCGCGCGCCGTGGCCCGCTCCTCCGCCACCGCGACGCCGAGCGCACGCCGCCCTGCTGCGACCCGCTCGGTGGCGGCGCTGACGGCCTTGACCGTCTCCATCTCGGCGGCGCGGGCGGCGCGCCCGGCTGCCTCGGCGGCCGTGATGTCCCGCTCCGCCTCGTCGATCTGCGCCATCACCTGCTGGGCCTCCTTGCCGACGGCCCCGCGCAGGGCCGCCAGCTTGGCGGCCTCCTCGGTGTGCCGGCGGCGTGCCGCCGACTCGGTGCGCGCGCAGGCGTGCTCCTCCTCGATGGCCCGCTCCAGCCGGTCTCGGGCGCTGGCGGCGGTGCCACGCTGCTGCGCGAGCTCGCGACGGCGGCCGGTAAGGCCGGCCGCGCCGGTCTCGAACCGCCGGGTCGCGGCCTCCACCGGGCCGGCCTGGTCCGGCTCCAGGGCGTGATCGATGGCGGTACGGCGCAGCGTCCGTTCGGTGACAGTGCAGGCGGCCACCGACTCGTCATAGCTGTACTGGGCGCCGTCGGCGGCCGACCGGGCGGCACGCAGCTCCCCGACCGCCTGTGAGTGCGCACGCCCGGCCGCGGCGATCATGGCGGTGCGCGGCAGCGCGGCGCGGGCCTGTGCAAACTCCGACAGCGTGGCGCCCAGCGCTTCGAGGCGGCGGTGCAAGCCGGCCAGCACCTCAGTGAGCTCGGCGATCCGGGCCTCGCACTCGGCGACGCGGGCGGCCCGGCGCCGGGCCCGCGCGGTCGCGCCAATGTACTCGGCATGCTCCTTGTGGTGGGCGCCGGCGGTGACACCGTGGGAGTATCGGCCGTCGGCACCGACCACCGCCGGCGAGGTGAACAGGTCGCCGCCGACGGCGATGGAGGCCAGCACAGCACCGACCCGTGTGGCGGGAACGGCGGTGCCGTCCTCCGGCACCAGCACGTCGGCCAGGCTGGTCCCACTCCCCGCCCGCCTCCCCATTCCCCCTTCGCTATCCCCCTTCACTGGCGTCGCGGGGACCAGGTAGGCGTCGCTGTCCCCGGCGGCGACCTCCTGCTCGGCCGGCGCGATCCAGGCGTCGAGCATCCCGGCGGCCTCCAGCGCCGCCTCCAGTGCGGCGGCCCGGGCGTCGCTCACGCCGTCGGCGAACCGGACTAGCTGCCACAGCGGCGCCCCGTCGCGGCCGGACCGGTCGGCGGTGCGCCCGGGGTGGGCGGGCGGCGCGTCGTCGCGCTGCGCGGCGATCCGGTCCCGCTCGTGCTTGGTGCGGTCCCGCTGCGCCGCTGCTGCGGTGTGCTCGGCACGCAGCCGGGCCTGTTGGTCGCGGGCCGATTGTTCCGCAGCGGTGGTCGCGGCGGTGAAGACCGCCTCCAGGGTGGCGGTATCCGGGTCGCCGAACGCCTCGATGGCCGCCGCCAGGCCCTCGGTCAGTTCCCGCATCACCGCCTCGTCCAGCATGCTCGCGTGGTCAGCCGCCCATCGTGCCAAGGCCTCCCGCGCCTGCGCGCGGGCGGTCGCCACCGCGTCCGCGGCGTCTCGCTCCGCTTGCTCGGCAGCGGCGGCCGCCGCCAGCGCCCGGTCCAGCGCGAGCCTGGCAAGGTCGCGGGCGTGCTCGGCCCGGCGGTGCGTGTCCAGGGCGGCCCGTACCGCGCGGACGTCCTCCAGCCGGGCGGTGACCCGGGCCCCGGCACGCGCGGTGAACCCATCGGGGTCGGCGTCGGCGGGCTGCCAGCCGATCCCGGCCGCGGCGGCGTGGTCGGCGAGCTCCGCGGCGGTGCGTGAGACCAGCGACTCGGTGTCGGCGAGCGCGACCGCGGCACCCTCGGCTTCGCCACGGGCGCGGGCGGTGGACGCGCCGCGCCGGGCGAGTTCCGCGGCGGCCTCTGCGGCGGCCTGCTCGTTGGTACGGACCAGTCGCTCGAGGTCTGCGAGCTGCTCGACCGCCTGGTAGGCGCTGCTTGACTTGAGCTGCTCCAGCCGGGCGCGCAGGCCGGCCAGGTCGTTCTCCGTTTCTTCCCGGCGCTCCTGCGCCTGCGCCTGCCCTGTTTCGGCGTCCGCCAGGCCTGCGATGTCGCCGGCCAGCTCGGCGCGCCGGGCGGCGCTCACTTCGCGGCGGCCGGTGAGCGCGTCCGCGGCCGCCCGGGCGTGCGTGCGCAGGTAGGTGGTATAGGAGGCGAGGAAGGCGCGGGTGGCCTCGTCGGCGGCGGTAAGCCCTTCCAGCGTGGAGGCGACCGCTTCCATGTCGTCGAAGGAGCGGGCCGCCTCGGCAATCAGGTCGTCGTCGACCGGCCGCAGTCCCTCGGTGAGGGTGTCCGACAGCTTCACCGGGTCGAGGTTCTTGGCGAGCTGCGGCCGCCGCAACGTGAGGATCAGCGTGAGCAGCTGCTCGTAGCGTTCGGTGCCCAAGCCGAACAGCCGCTGGTCGATAGCGGCCCGGTACTCGGTGGGCGAGGAGTACAGGCTCTGCTCGCCGATCTGCTCGGCGAGCTGCTTGCGCGTGACGGGCCGGTCGTCGCCGGTGATAAGTGAAAAATCCACGCCGACCCGGCCATCGGCGACGAAGTGCCAGCGGACCGGGGTGTCGCGGTGCCTGGCGGCGTGCAGGCCGACGCCGATCGTGACAGTCTCCCCCGTGCCGCGGTGGCGCAGCTCCAGCCACACGTAGCCGACCGCGTTCTCGCCGCCCCTGAACAACAGGTTGGACTTCATCGTCCGGTCTTCGGCCGCGAACGGGTTCAGCCGCTTGGAGTCGATCCGGCCGTCCATCACGAACGGGAACAGCACCTCAAGGGCTTTGGTCTTGCCCGAACCGTTCGGGCCGCGCAGGACCAGCCAGCCACCTGCGAAGCAGAACTCCTCGTCTCGGTAGTCCCACATGTTGATGATCCCGGCACGGGCGGGCTCGAATCGTGTCACGTGCGTCTTCTCTCGCAGCCGTTGTGGCAAGTTTTCATGGTCTGTGCGGGCGCGCGGCCGGTGCCGCCCGGCTCAGGTCGGGAATGGGCGGATTCTTGATCTGAGCGGTGACGCTGCGGTAGCGGGCCAGCAGCGGTAGCACCAGCACCCCCCGCTCTACCCGCGCCACCAGGCCCAGCGCTGCAAGCAGGGTGACGGCGTCGGCCAGCAGCCGCTGCGGGTCGGCGGCCTGCTTCTCTGCCATGCCTGCCCCGAAGTCGTCGACCAGCTTGCGCAGTTCGGTGCCCAGCCACGCATCGGGCAAGAACGGGTAGGCGGCGCCGTCCACACCATCCGCGCCGAGTCGGCCGTCCGGTTCGCCTGCCCCCGGCCGCGCGACTGTCGGGGAGTCGCCGGTTTCCCGGCGCCATGCCTGTGCGGCGAGCAGGTCTGCCACGCGCCCGCGGTCCGGCAGCGCCGCGTCGATCCGCTGGGCCGCCTCGGCGAGCCGTTCCGCGGCGGTGGCGGCCGGAAACAGCTCCACTCTGGCGGAGTTGCGTTGCAGGTAGCCGGAGATCCTGGCGCATAGCAGCAGCGCGGCCTGCGCGACCGTGCCAGCCGAAGGGAACATGACGTCGGTGAGCCGCTGCCCGGCGTTGACCAGCGCCACGCCTTCGGCGCGCCGCTCCAGGTAAAGGCCGGTGAGCCGCTCGACGTCCTCGGCCAGGCCTGCCGAGCGGAGCTGGGCGCGCAACTCCGCCCCGACGTCGGCGTAATAGACCGCCGGCTGCTCCACGACCAGGCGCCGCGCCTGGCGTGCGGCCGCGCGCCGCAGGGCCGCCTGGCCCTGGGCGAGCCCCGTCCCGCCGGGTTCCCCCAGGAGTTCTGTGACCGAGCCCAGGTGCTGGAGCACCCGGCTGGGCGCGTAGATGGCGCCGGTTACCTCCCGGTCGATGTCGTAGAGCGCCTCGGCACGGCCGGGGTCGCTGACCCACTCGGCGGCCGAGCCGTCGGCTGTCGACACCGCACCGCGGGCCTCCAGCCAGGCGACCGCGTCCACGAACGCGTCACGGTCGGGCTTGCGGCCGGTGTCCATGCCCAGGCCATCCACCCGCGCGGCATCGGCGGCGACCGTGTCTGCCAGCTCGCTCAGGGTGATCTGGGCGCCGGAGCGGCCCAGCGCGGACAACGTCAGCACGAGGTAGGCGTAGCGCCGGCGGTCGAACGGCCGGCCGGTGCGGGCGACCGCCGGGCGGGTGCCGTCCAGTGTGTCGGCCACCCGGCGCAGCCGGATCGTGTCGCCGCGGGCCAGCAGTGTGTAGCCGAGCACCTCGCCCAGGTCGTCCCGTAGCTGCCTGGCCCACTTGCGCACGAGGGGTAGCGCCGATGCGTCCGGATAGGACGAGTTGATCAGCGGGTGGCGCAGCACCAGCCGCGCCGCTTTCTGGTATTCGGCGAGTTCCAGCGGCCCGACCTCCGCCGCGACCCTCACCCGGTCACCTCCACCGTCAGGCGGTCCAGGTGCAGCCGCCCCCGCACGGTGTGGACGGTCGTGGACCCCGGGGCGGGCCGCAGCGTCAGGCGCACTCCATGAGCCGCGCCCCTCGCCGCAGCGCTGACCGGCACCCGCGCGGACAGCGCCACATCCAGCAGGCTCAGCAGCGTCTGGGTTTCCGGCTCGTCCAGCACCCGGCCGTAGACGCCGTCGCTGGCCAGTGCCGCCGCCGCGGCGCGGCGCTGCGCGGTCGCCTTGAGCTGTTCGGCGCGCAGCCGCTGGCGTTCGGCCTCGTTGCGCTGGATGCGGCCGGGACCGTGCAGTGCCGCCGCCTTGCCGTTGCGCACCAGCGTCCGCGACAGTTCCACCGGCTCGGCCTGCCACCACGACAGGCGGGTGGAGATCGCGTCGGAGTCCTCGTGCATTGCCGAGACGTGCCGGGGGGCGCCAAGCCCGAACACCGCCTGGAACAGCGCGTGGGCGTCGCCGTCGGAGGCGCACGACGTGAACCACTGCGCCAGGTGGCGCAGCTGGCTCTCCCGGCTCACCCCGCCGCGGCGCGACTCGGTGACGCGGCGCAGCAGCGCCGTCACGTTGGCGATCGCGGTGACGGTGGCGTCTTGCAGGCGTTCCGCCTCGCTGTGGCGGTCGGCACCGAACCACTGTGCCAGCCCACCCCAGCGCTCCCGCCAGTCCGCTACCCGTTCGGGGGCGCTGCGGAACAGCGACTCGTCGGCGTCGGCGGCGAGCCGGGCCAGGCGCTCGGTACCTGCGGCCTCCACCTCGGCGACGGCGGCGGCCAGCAATGGAGCGAACCGGGTCAGCTCGGTGTGGAACTCGCGCATGTGGGAGAGCAGTGCATCCTTGTGCGCAAGGAACACCTCCGGCCGGGTGTCGTTGGTACGCGCCAGGTCGCCCAGCATCAGGTAGAACCGGGCGGCCCGCTGTGCCATGCCGGCGAGCACACCGTCCAGCCGCGACAGCTTCCGGTAGACCTCGGCGGCGTCCCCGGCCGCCGTGGCCTCCGCCAGCGCCCGCAGGTCGGCCAGGATGTCGGGGAACACCAGCCGGGAGAGCTGGGCGTCTTCCAGTCCGGCCTGCAGCACCTCCTCGACCGCCTGATAGGCGCGGTAGCCGGCCTGCGTGAACTGGTAGATGTAGTGGCGGTTGCGGTATTCGGCAAGGTTCGCCGCCCGGGTGCCGTCGTAGGAGCGGTCCAGCACCTGCCAGTCGGCGAGGGCGTCCAGCAGCGCCTGCACGTCGCTGACCGCGGCTGCCTCCGGGCGCTCGATCGCAAGCTGCCCGAGCACCTCACGCGCGTCGGATGCGTGCATCAGCACCTGGTAGCTGGCCCTGGCCCGGTCGAAGGCGCGAAGCAGCCACAGGTACTCGTGGCGTTTCTCGGCAGCCGCAAAGTGGAACAGGCGCAGCCGGTCCTCGGTGGTAAAGGCATCGATGCCAAACGACGCGCCCGCGACCGTGGCATCACCAGCGCTGGGCGCCGTTTCACCGCGGTCAACAAGGTGCTGGCTACCGGTCACAGGTCTCGATCGTCTCAGGTGGGGAGCGGACTCACAGCGGTAGTGTGCCAGGGCGGTGTGACAGTCTCAGTCTGCCGGACGGCCCCGTCCGAAACGCGGCGGACACGCCAGGCTGCCCCCGCCGCCAGGTCACTCGGCCGGTGCCACGGCACGTTCCGCCAGGTCGTTCAGGGAATTAAGCACCGTCAGCGCGGCGGAACGGCTCAAGTCTTCGTGATAACGCTCGTTGCGGGGGGTGCGCAGGCAGCCGTAACAGGACGTCTCGGCGCCACAGTCGCACGAGGCCACCCGGCGCAGCGCGGTTGCCACCACCGTGTCGAGCGCGCCAGCGATCCGCAGCACGCTGCCCGCTCCGCCGGGGACGGTGTCGAACAGCACAAGCCCGCTGCGGCCGTCCGCGCCGGAATGCACTACCCCGTCGATGTCGGTGCGGCTGATCTCCAGGCCGTCGGCGGCTCCCTCCAGCAGCGCGTACAGAAGGGAATGCCACCGCGCCCAGGTGTCAAGGCCGGGAGCGTCGAGCCGCAGCCGCATGATGTCGGTCTCGTAGCTGTGCGCCAGCGAGCGCCACCGCAGCGGCCCTGTGCACGGCTTGCCGCGCAGAGGGTTCACGTGCGACCTGGGGGGCCGGCCGTGGTTGGGTGCGCCCCAGCCGCACCAGTCGCAGATCAGGAACCCCGACCCGCCCGGCCCCTCGGCCAGCGCCACCAGCCGGCCGCGTGCGCCGCAGTGGCACCACACCAGCGCCCCCGTGCGTGTCTGCCAGCAGGTCTCGGTGAGCTCCTCGCCCAGCGACACCACGTGCACAGCACCGTTCCAGGACCGCTGCGGCGGCACGATGCCGGGCCTGCCGGTGCGAGGGTCGGCGACGAAGCCGAACTCCGGCACGCAGTACTCGCGGACCGGGCCGTCGGCGGGCCGTCCGCAGGCGGGGCAGGCGGGTTCCAGGTCGTCGCCGCCCTCCCGGTAGTGCCGGCAGCCACGGCATACGGTGTAGCTGCGGGTGATCAGCTCGCGGCCGGGGAGCCGGTAGATGCCGCCGCTGCGCCACAACACACCGCCCGCGATCAGTTCGGAGCCGGGCGCGTACTCGTGGATCGCCACGGACAGGTCCCGGGTCAGATCCAGTCTGGCGCCGACCTGGCTGTCGCAGTGGGCCGTGCGCAGTTCCACGGTGTCCACCGGGAACCCGTATTTGGGCAGGACGTTGCGGTTGGCCAGGTAGCCGACCAGCGGCCGCCGGGTGATGGTGGCGATGCTGCGCTCGAACCGGGCCGCCAGGTCGCTGCGTCGGGATTCGAACGCCTCCATGCGGCGTTCCTCGAACACCGCCACGTCGTGGGCCAGTTCGGCGCGGACCTGCTCCAGCAGGGCGCACAACCGCTCCACCCAGCTGCCGTCGTCCAGCCCGATCAGCGGCCAGGCAGTCTTGGGGAGCACGGCCCGCAAGGCCACGTCCACCTCGGCCGGCACCGGCGTGAGGTAGCCACGAACCGCGGCGCAGGGCGGCTCGCCGTGGCTGTCCGGGCGGGAGCCGCCGGCCCCGGCGGGCAGGAAGAAGTCCCCGGCGGTCTTCCACTCCCGGCCGCCGTGGTCCTTGGCGTTACGGAAGAACGCGGCCAGCGCCACCGAATGCGCGTGCCGCCGGTCGATCCGCGGGTTCCCCAGTGGCACGTAGGGGGCACGGACCTGCCCGGTCAGCATCTGCTCGGGGGCCTGGTAACGCGACAGATCGTGGGAGCGCCGCTGGGCGTAGGTAAGCACCAGCGCGGCGGTACCGGTGCGGCGCCCGGCCCGCCCGGCCCGCTGGATGTAGTTGGCTGTGGTCGGCGGCATGTTCCGCAGCAGCACCGCCGACAGCGTCCCCACGTCCACGCCAAGTTCGAACGTGGTGGAGCAGCTCAGCACGTTGATCTCACCGGCCAGGAACCGCTGCTGGATGTCGGTGGCCTCCAGGCCCGTCCACTGCGCCGTATGCTCGCGGGCGGTCAGCGGTACCGGCGCGGTCTGCTGGTACAGGGCGCGGTAGTGGCTGTCTTCGCCGCCGCCGTCGGGGACGCCGTCGGCGTTGCTGGGGACGAGTTCTCCGGTACAGCCCAGGGTGGGGCATACCCCGCGCAGCGTGGTCGTAGTGACCCGCCGGCACACCGTGCACCGCCAGGTCTGGCCGCCGGGGGACAGCGTGAGCCAGGTGTGATCGACCTGGTGCACCTGGCCCAGCCTGGGCAGCGCCAGCGGGTGCAGCCAGCCATCGGATCTAGCGATGAGCGCCCGCCAGCACCCGGCCAGCATGTCGCGCGGATCGGCCGCGTCCCCTGGCCGGGCGGCGGCGGCCAGCAGGCGCCGCAGGTAGTCAAGCCGTTTGTTGACGCCGCGCGTCGGCAGCCAGCTCAGCACCTTGAGCTTGGCTTCCGCTCCGTCGCCGCGAACGTAGATCGGGCCGCGCCGCGGGTCGAACATCTCGTCGGCGGGGTCCACCTCCTCCGGCATCGTGAGCGCACCCTGGAGCCGCAGAGTGCGGAGAAGCTCGGTGAACAGCGCCTGGCACTCCGAGGCGGACAGGCCGAGGTCAAGCAGGGGGCCAGGCGGCCGCCAGGAGGGGTCTGTGCCCAGCCCGACCCGCAGCAGCCCGAGTCCCTCCAGCGACTGGCGTTCGTCGAGGGCAACAAGTTCACGCAGCACCCAGCGGGCGGCCTCACGGCGGCGGCCCTGCCGTGACTCCCGCCGCGAGAACACCCCCGCGCGGGCGGCCGCGGCCGCGGTCTGTTCGATCAGGTCGTCCACGGTGCAGTCGGGGTCGTGGTCCGTGGCGCGCGCCAGCCCGTCCAGGATCAGGCGGCGGCGCAGCACCAGCGCGTGACTGGACTCCAGGTATGGGGCGAAGAACGCGGCGGCCTGCCGGCTGTCGCTGAACGCCAGCAGCTTCCGGCCGCCCCCGGGCCGGCCGGAGAGTTCCTCCTCTGGCGGCAGGGCCTGGTACAGCGCGGTGGCCAGCACCGAGGCGGCCGCCTCGTTGCCGCTTTCGAACAGCCGGACCATCCCGGTGCCGCGTGCCCCGCAGGCCAGGCACCCGTTCGGTGCGCCGGGCGTGGCCGCAAGCCTCCGCACCGGCCGCAGTCCGGCGTCAGGGCACCCGCACGGGGCGGTGCCCGTGTTCGCCACGGGCGCGGTGACCGGGTGAAGCGCGCCGCAGCGGCCACACAGCAGTGCGTCCTTGGCGGCGGCTGCGGCGCCCTCTTCGAGGGTCTCGTCGTCCTCGTCGACAGTCTGTGCCGCTGTGCCAAGCAGCAGCCACCTGCGGCGGTCCGGCCGCGCGGCGCTCGACGTGAAGCACTCACCGCCGCTGCCGCGCTCCACGGAGCCGACCAGGTGCACTGCGCCGCACCGCTTGCAGCAGCCGAACTCGAACACGGAGCTGTGGCAGTCCGGGCAGGTCTCACGCCGGGCCAGCGACACGTGCGGGCCGCCGAGTCCCAGGCAGGTGAATGCGCCCTCGGTGGCCCGGGCGAACAGGTGGTAACGCGCCGACAGCACCGGGGTGCCGGTGGCGTCGCGGATCTTCGCGCCCACCGCTACCAGCGCGGCCAGGGCCGCCTGGGCGCGGGGCCCGTCGGAGCCGGGGAACATCTCGGCGGCCAGTCCGGTGAACGACCGGGGCGAGCGGGCCAGCAGCGTGCGCAGCCGCGCCATTGTCCGCTCATGCGCGAGCAGCGGCGCCGGGCCGTCATCGCGCAGGACGGCGGCTGCCGGATCGCCTGCGGCGCGGGCTGCCAGCGCTGCCCCCGGGTCGGCCGAGGCGTCCAGGCTGAGATAGCCGTCGGCGCCGAGCGGCCCCCACAACGGGCCGGCCGGGATGTCCACCCACTGGGCGCCGACCAGATCCTGACGTGACGGGTCGCCGTCCACCCACTCGAACGGCGCATCGAACAGCTTGCTGGCGAAGGTCATCACCGCTTGGGGATGGCCGCCGATGGTGGCGCTGGTGGCGATCGCCTGGAACGGCGCGTCAGCGGTGCCGCGGCCGATCCGTTCACGCAGCCGGCGCAGCAGCATGCCGACCTCTTCGGCCTTGGCCCCGTCGTAAACATGGGCCTCGTCCAGCACAACGAACCGCCAGTGCCCGCTGTGCGTGCCCTCGAACAGTTCGATGTCCGCCGGGCGTAGCAGCAGGTACTCCAGCATCGCGTAGTTAGTGAGCAGCAGGTGTGGCGGCCCGTCGCGCATCTCCTGCCGGCTGAGCAACTCGTTCGGCAGGCGTGGCTCGCCGGGGTTCAGCGATTCGAACAGCGATGCGCCCTCGGCGGCCCGCTCCGGGGTGTCGCCGGTGTAACGGCCGAAGGTGACCTGCGGCACGCCGGCCAGCAACCGCCGCAGCCGGCGAAGCTGGTCGTTGGCGAGCGCGTTCATCGGATACAGCAGCAGCGCCCGCACCCCCGGCCCCAGTGTCCCAGCACGTTGCTCGGTGGTCAGCACTGACAGCACTGGCAGCAGGAAGCTCTCGGTCTTACCCGAGCCGGTGCCCGTGGCGACCACCAGGTTGCGCCCGGCGGCGGCCTTACGCAGCGCCTGCTCCTGATGAGCGTGCAGCGGCCGGTCAAGCGGCAGTGCGGGTCCGCCCAGCCGGGCGAACCCCTGATCGAGCACGCCCTCGTCGATCAGTTCGCGCAGGGTGACCCCGCACCGGTACGGCGGTGTCGCCTCCAGCAGCGGCCCCTTGGTCAGCATTGGGCTTGCGCTGATGCACTCGGCGAGCGCGGCCGCGAGCGCCTTTTCGCGCACCGGCAGGAGCGACCGCAGGTAACGGCGGTAGGTGGCGCTCAGCGTGGCACTGGCGGCGATCGCATCCACGGCGTGAACGGCTCCAGAGCGCGAGAGTAACGTCTCCCAGCACGATAGCGGTCAGTCCGGTGCCGTTGGACGCGCTCACCTGACCAGCTGTCAGGCCGGTCTGGCTACAGAGGCCTGAGGTCTGTGATGGGCAGCCAGGCGTCGGCGATCGGCGGCGCGGCGGTGATCCTGGCGATCACGGCCGTGCGCGCGCCGACGGTGATCCGCAGCTCCGCGCCGCCGTGGGCGGTCACCGTGTCCAGCATCCGCCGCAGCGGGTAGCCGCCGCGCCGGAACGGCACCAGAACCTGCACCACCTCGCCCGCGGCGACCACCTCGATGGGCGGGTCGCTGGTAACCGTGGGCAAGTCCAGCCGCAGGGCGCCACCGCGGATGAGGTCGGGCGTTTTCAGCCGCAGCGGCCCAAGGCTGTGCCAGGCCGTCGCCATCCCCCCGCTGCCCGGTTCGGGCTCGACCCGCACCCGCCAGTGTGGCGGGGTAACCCGCAACGGCAGCACGGCCTCGCCGGCCACACAGGCCACGTCCATCGCGGTGACCTCGGCCGCGATCACCGCCGCGCTGGGTGCGATCGTCATCCCGGCCGGCGGGATGACGATCGCCTCGGCGGTCTCCAGTCCTTCGTCGCGGGGCAGCCGCAGCGCGGGCGCGTAGCTGGCCGCCAGACCTTCGGCGACGGCCACCACCCGGCGCAGGCCAGGGGCGGACGCATTGCCCAGCGCGGTCACGGTCACTACCAGCTCGCCGAGCACCGGGCGGGGCATGCGCTCCCACAGCCGCTCGGCGTTCCAGTGGTTTCCGTCGGTCTCGGCCACCGCCAGGACCTGGCCGGATCCCAGCCGCCGCAGCTCGACCAGCCAGCGGGCCTTACCGGCGGGCGGCAGCCGCACGGTCGGCAGCGTCCGGAAGATGGGAAGCCCACCCATCGTGCTGATCCCTGGTACCGGGGTGCCCGGCACCAGCCGTGGTTTCGCCCGGCCACGGACCGGGTGCCGCGGCGCGGCCGCGCCCGCAGATGCTAGCTCCAGCCAGGCCACTGCCGAAAGGTCCATCTGTACCAGCCGCCACCCATTCCAGGGCAGCGGCAGCTTGCTCTCCATCAGAATCCGCGGGGCCACGTCTGCGTGCAGGGGCCGGCCGGCAGGGTGGACCAGCCACACGGGTTCGGGTGGCAACTCGGCGGCGATCGGGTGGCCCTCGGCGTCGAAGGCCAGCAATGGATCCGGCCAGCCGCTGATTTCGTCTGGAGACATCGCGGTCCAGGGCCTGGCAGCGGCGGGGCCATCGCCGGGGCCCGCATCACGGGTAAGGATGCCTCGCCCGAACGGATCGAGCCTGCACGGCACGGTTCCGGCCAGTCCCGGGTGAGGGGCTGCCGCCGCCCGGGCCGCCGCCACGATGCGGCCCGGCAGCGACAGTGCCGCTAGGTCCGCCGCGCGGGGTTCACCGTCCCCAGTGAGCAGTTCCATCAGTGTCCGGCAGCGCTCGACAACACTGCCGCCCGCCGGCAGGCGCAGCAGCGCGGAGACCGCCGGATCAAGCTCGGCCAGTTCCCGCTCCGGGGCCCCGGCGCCGGCCAGCCGCAGAAATTCCGGCAAGCACGGCGCGGGCACCGCAGCGTGGGCGAGCACCGTCTGCTGGGGATCACCGTCGAGAGCTGGGCTCCCCAGCGCCGCCAGTGAAACGAGGAACGACTCCGCCCAGTTGGCGGCGGAGCGCTTGCCCGCCCGCACCCCGGCCGACCGGTGCCAGGCCGGCCACACCTTGCCGTCCTTGGCGTTATGAGCGGTGACCTGCGCCACGGCCACGACGACGCAGGCCGGCCAGCAGCGGGCCACCACCTGCGGTGGATCGGGCCTGGATAGTTCACCCAGCGCCGTGGCCGCCGCACCCAGCACTTCCGGTGCCACGTCGAGCGTCCCCGCAGGCTCACCGGTTGCGAGGTGGCGGCGCCAGCCGGGTTCGAGCAGGCTGAGCAGCCTGCCGCCGGTAGCTGGCCCGCTCATGCCGCCTCGCCGCCCGCCAGCGCCTGAGGGTTACTTGCCGTGGCGTAGTCACCTGCGGCATCCGGACAGTAACAGTGCCGGTCAGCCCGGCCGCTGGCACCCATTCTCACGTCCAGTGGCCCCCGCTGGCCCGCTCCTTCAGGGATAACGCATACTTTACGACTTCGTGCGCCTTTGGTGCGGCCCCGCGTGCTGAAGGCGGAACTGCGGCCGGCGGCTTTGTGGGCATCGGGATCAGTTAACCCGCCCGGGGGGAGCCCGGTGTAGGGGATCGCCGTGGCGGCGGCGGCCCGTTCCCGGCCGACCTTGATCCAGAGCCCGATCAGCGCCTGGTCCGCGCCGGCGGCGATGCACAGTTCGGCGATCTGCCGGTACCGGGCCGCGTCGGGCCTGCCTTCACCAAAGCCGAGCGCGGTGCCGGCCCGTTCGGCCAGCAGGTCGGCCCGTCCGGCCGCGGCCTCGGCCAGTTCGGTGACCGCCGCGGCCTCCTCGCCGGCGGTGAGCCGCCAGCCCAGGGCATGCCGCGCGGCGGCCCCCGCGATCTGGGCATAACGGAGTCGGTCCGGATCTGGCCTGGTCATGCAGACAGCATAGAATAGGAGTTCGAAAAACGGCAAGGCCATCGGCCCAGGTCAGACGCCGCGTGGCATGATCGTTTCATGGTGGACTGGGCCCGTGCCCGCCGTGAGGCGATGCGGAAGCAGGCCGACCTGCGCCGCAGGCTGGCCGCGGCTGAGCAGGCGCTGGCCGACGCCCTGGCCACGGTGAAGCGGGCCGATGCGGCGTTCGATGCGGCGAGCGACCGCTTTGCCGCCGCCGAGAGCGCCCTGGACGCGGCGCGGGCCGAGCGGGCCCGGTCCCGGCAGCAGCGCTACCAGGCCAGGCAGGCATGCGAGCGGGCCAGCGCCACGGTGGAGCGGCTCCGGCGGCGGATGGACGAACTGGGCGGCCGGCTCGACCGGATGCCCCCGTTAACGCCATCGGCGTGCCGGGGCGCCGCATTCGCGCCGCCGGATTCGCATGCGCCACCGTGGCATGTGCGCGCGTGTCGCCACCGCATTCGCCGGCGTCACGCCGGGGCGGGGGGCACGACCACCACCATGGTGAGCCGGACCGGCTCGGTCCCATCGTTGGCGTAGGAATGCGGCAGGCTGCCCGGGAAGCGGGCACACTGGCCGGGGCCGACCTGGTGCCGCGCGCCGGCCACGGTCAGCGTCAGGGTGCCCTCCTCCACCCAGGCAAGTTCCCTGGTCGCCGGCGCATGTGGGTCCCCGCCGAAGGACTCACCGGGGCGCACCTCCCAGCGCCACAACTCGGCGGCCCAGGGCGCCTCGGTCGCGGCGATGATGGTCCCGGTTCCGCCCCGTGGGCCCTGCCAGAGCGCGCGGGCATCCTCCGGGCCGGTGATCCGGACGCCCGGCTCGGGCGGGATGTCGAGCAGCCGGGTGACCGGCAGGCCGAACGCGTCGCCCACCCTGGCCAGCGTGGCGAGGTTCGGGTTGGAGCGGGCCTGCTCCAGGGAGACCAGTACGCCCTTGCTCACCCCGGACCGGGCGGCGAGCTGGTCGAGGGACCAGCCCCGCTCCGCGCGCAGGGCCGCCAGGGTGCGCGCCAGCGCGGCGCTGAGGTCATTGCCAGCCACGGGCCCTCCGGAAATAAAACGTTGCGGTCAGTCTACTGAACCGTGTGGAATATTATTCTGACCGTAGCCAAGGCAGCACGGTCACCGTAACCAAGAACCACCGGGTCACCGTAGCCAAGGACCACGGGTCACCCCAGCGGAAGGGCCCCAGGTCACCCCAGCCAAAGGAGCACCGGGTCATGGTGATCATGTTCGCGCTGGCCGCCGCCGTCTTGTACGGTAGCGCCGATTTTCTCGGCGGGGCGGCCAGCCGGCGCAGCCAGGCACTGTCGGTGGCGAGCCTGTCGGTGCCGGTCGGCGCGCTTGTCATGCTGGTGGCCGCGGTCGTGTCCGGGGACCAGGCGCCCACCGCCGGGCTGGGCTGGGCCCTCGCTGCGGGGGGCTTCGGCGCGGTCGGTCTCATGGTGTTCTACGCGGGCCTGGCCGCCGGGCCGATGAGCGTCGTGGCCCCGGTGTCCGCGCTCGTGTCGACCGTGCTGCCGGTGGGCGTGGCGGTCGCCTCGGGCGAGCACCTCGGCGTGCTCGTCTACGCCGGCGCGGTGGTGTGCCTGGTCGCGACCGTGCTGGTCAGCCTGGAACGGGGAACGCCGGCCCGGCGGCCTGCGGCGGCCCGGCAGCCCGCGCCGCCCCGGCAGCCCGCGCCGCCCCGGCAGCCCGCGACCGCCACGCGGACCCGGTTCCTCGGCGACCACCCGGCGCTGCGTGGGCTGGTCTACGGGACCGTATGCGGGGCCATGTTCGGCATCTTCTTCGTGTTCCTGCGCAACGCCGGGACCTCGGGGGTGTTCTGGCCGGTCTGCACGTCCCGGCTGGCCAACAGCGCCGTGGTGCTCGCCGCCACGGTGCTCGCCGGGGCCCGGCCGGTCGGCCGGGAGGCCGGCGCCCGGGTGCTCGCCGCCGCGGGCGGCTCCGGCGTGCTCGACGCCTCGGCCAACCTCTGCTACGTCCTGGCCACCCGGGCCGGCCTGTTCGGCATCGCGGCCGTACTCACCTCGCTCTACCCGGGCATCACGGTGCTGCTGGCGCGAGTCGTGCTGGGCGAGCGGATGCAGGCGGTGCAGCGATTCGGCCTGCTGCTTGCCGCCGCCGGCGTCATCCTCGTCACCGTGTGAGGGGCGGCCCCCGGCGAGGAACGGCCGCCGCGCGCGAGGCCGCAACCGCCGCGCGGGCCTAGCACGCCCCGGCCCGCGCGGCATCCGGGCAGGCTCGTGCGGCCGGACGCTGATGTTGTCGTCCGGCCGCACGAACCCCGGGGAAGGGGAGCTTGGCTGGCGCGTCAGTCGTCGCCGCGATCTTTGCTGGGAAAGATCAGCGAGCAAACTTCCAGGTACAACTGCTCGGGGTAGGGGATGTGGTCCACCGTGCTCAGTGCCTGGTCCTGGCCTGCCGACTCCAGGATGAACGTACCGTAACCAAGCAGGCGCCCGAGGAAGGACCGGCGGAAAGTCATGTCGGTCACCTTGACCAGTGGCATCATCGCGACGTTACGGCTGAACACGCCGGTGGTCAGGATGAACCGGTGCGAGGTGACCACGAAGTAGTCGAAAGCCCATTGGGTCGCGGACCAGAGGAAGTGCAGGAACACCAGCCCCCACGCCGCCCAGACGATCCATGTCAGCGCGGAGTTGTGCCGCAGCACAGTGTCGGTGGCCACGGCCGCGACGATCAGCCCGGCCACCGCCCAGGCGATAGGCCCCAGCAACACCGCAGGGTGCTTGCGCACGGTGATGACTTCCTGCTCGTGGGGCAGCAGGTACCTGTCCACGTCGGCCGGGGGGTTGGCCCCCGGCGATACCAACCTCATGCGCGGCCCTTTGGTTGCCTACAGGGAGTTGAGGAACGTCGCGATGGAGCTACCAGCTTGCTGGAGCAGGCCCAAGAGGTTGTGGACAGCATGACCGGCACCCGTTGGCTGGGTAAAGAGATACCACGCCAGAAACACGACGACCGCCCAGCCGACGACCTTCTTGAGTTGCATGGTCAACTCCTACGCGCGTATATCGGACTGTCAGCCAAGCTTAGCTCAGAGTGACTGCATCACCAATCCCTTGATCTGTACGGACAACGTACCCTCCTAGTAGGGGCAACTACCGTCACCCCGCCGATCATCAGGGAAAAGCACATCCCGTTCCGTAGGTAACAGACCGTCACTTCTGTTACTATAAACAGTGATGAAAGTCCTGCCTGGCAGGTAATTCGCCAGTGACCACGGGTTGTACGGTAGCGGCGATTGGGCTACATGACAGCGGCCGATCTGAGACCATTCCTGTGGCCGCAACACCCCTGGAGCGACGATGACGGATTCTGAGAGCGACGATGTCGCCGTCGTCGTGTACCGCGAAGATGCCACCTGGGAAGTTGACCTGCTGCCCCCCGCGCTCACCGAGGATCTCGCCGGGCTGATCCACGTGCTCCGCCAGCAGCCCAGCATGGGCGGCACGATCGGGCTGGCCGCGGTCGGCGACGACTTCTTCGTCGCCGTCCGGGTGATCGGCGGGCAGGAGTCGGTGTTCCTGTCCGACCTCACGGCCGCCGTGGACTGGCCACTGGCCCGCCAGGTGATGGCCTACCTGGACCTGGATGTCCCCGAAGACGAGGACCTCGACCAGGTGCTGCCCGCCGGGGACCTGTCGATCTTCGCCGACCTCGGCCTGGACGAGATGGACCTGGGCATGATCGCCGGCGACCTGGACCTGTTTCCCGACGAAGCGCTCGCGATCATCGCGCGCAAGCTCGGGTTCGGCCAGGCGTACGAGCGGGCGCTCAGTCTCGACCTGGGGCGCGTCCCGTAGTCCCGGCGCGCCTTCGATGGGACGCTACGATGCCCCCCGGCCGGTCCTGTGCCAGTAGCCTCGCGGGGTGACCACCGGGTATGAGGCGGCCTTCGAGCCTGCGATGCGGGAAGCGCTCGCACTCGCGGCGGCCGCGGCGCGGGGCGGCCTGGACGTACCGGTCGGGGCGGTAATCCTCGGCCCCGACGGCAGCACCGTGGCCCGGGCCCACAACCAGCGCGAAGAGCAGCGCGACCCCAGCGCGCACGCGGAGATCGTGGTGCTGCGCGCCGCCGCCGCGGCGGCCGGCGGGTGGCGGCTGGACGGGCACACGCTCGTGGTCACGCTGGAACCGTGCACGATGTGCGCGGGCGCGGTGACCGCCGCCCGGATCGCCCGCCTGGTGTACGGGGCGGCCGACCCGAAGGCGGGCGCCGCCGGGTCGCTCTGGGACGTGCTGCGTGACCGGCGACTGCCGCACCGGGCCGAGGTACTGGGCGGTGTGCTCGCCGACGAGTGCGGCGCGCTGCTGCGCGACTTCTTCGCCCAGCGCAGGCCCGCCGCCGGAGGGCAATAGCAGGCCAGCGAGACCGGTCACGTCCGGTAGGCTCGACCGCGGTGGAGTCGCCTAGTGGCCGAGGGCGCACGCCTCGAAAGCGTGTGAAGGCGCAAGTCTTCCGTGGGTTCAAATCCCACCTCCACCGCCACCACCTCCACCGCCACTGACCTGGTATGACGCGGGTCTGCTTGCTCAAGCATGCGGCCGCAGCCGCTGCGTTCGTCTCAGTTTTTGGCCACATCGCAAGCCCCCTTATCCCCGTGCAAGAGGGGGCGGGGG
>Ga0209166_10001335_pt1 | contig 20906 bp, 15 predicted proteins | sample Coa_R1_3_FD_187151 | JGI IMG/M metagenome (GOLD analysis project Ga0209166, IMG submission 187151) | Surface soil microbial communities from Centralia Pennsylvania, which are recovering from an underground coalmine fire - Coalmine... | ecosystem: Environmental > Terrestrial > Soil >... | reverse complement strand
ATGAAAAGGACTTGCTTCCAACCGTCGTCCGCTTGCTCGTCGTGCGGATTGCCCCAACCGGGCATGCCTGTGAGCCGCACACCGTTTCGGATGATGTAGCGTATTTCTCCGTCGGTCAGATCCTGCGTTCTGGGTGCTCGCAAGTCCGGCACTTTCGGGTACAGGTTGCGCCCAACTCTGGTTCGTCCGGACCCGTCCTGGCCATGGCAACTGGCACAGCGGTCCAGGAAGCTTTCGCGAGCTTCTTTCAGAATTTCTGGCGTCGCGGTGAACGGATTAATCTCTCGCCGAGCTTTGCGAGGGATGGCCAGGTTTCGCGCCGCGCGCGCCATAACCCTCTCGACATAAGATGGCTCGCCAGCCGTGCTGAAGCCACGCGAAATGAGACGCGCCCCGTAAATAACCAAAACCAGGATCGCCGTGCCACAAATAAGCAAAAATGTCTTCCACGTTTTCATTCAGTGTACACCCACAAAAATACCGCCAGCTCGAGCAGTTTACTTCAAGCGATGCTGCGCGCAGCGCGCGCGACAAAAAATTAACATAGACCCTCGAGGCATTCGCACCGGGACCAGACCGCCTCACGCCGCGGGGGTGCCTATCGCCGCAGTCATTTCCAAGAAATTCCGTCGCGTAATGGTGCCCATCGGTCCGCCTTCTCCTGCGAATTACCCGCCACGCTCCAACGTTTTATATTCGGCCTGCAATATCGATTCTTATTGCACGACCGCAAAGCTGGAGTGGACCGTGGCATCGGAATTGCCCCCGACCCAGACATCAAACGCCGCGGGCTCTTGCACCCAGGCTTTCTTCGCCGAGCTCCAGTAACTTAACTCTTCCTTCCCGAGTGACATGTGCAGGGTTTTCTTGGCATGGGCAGACAGGCTGACACGCTCGAAGCCCTTCAACTCGCGCACCGGCCGCGACGCGCTGCCGGAGCGTTGGTGGATGTAGAGCTGGGCAACTTCGTCGCCTTCGGCTGCTCCGGTGTTCTCTACATCAAAAGTGACACCGACCGTTTCACCCGGCTTGAGCTGCGCGCGACTGAGTTTTAGATCCGAGAAACGGAACGTCGAATAACTCAACCCGTAACCGAACGGGAAGAGCGGAGTGCTTTCTTCATCCCAATAGCGTTTGCCCTGGTTTTCGGGAGCTTGCGTGGTGTTATGCGCATACTGGATCGGAAGCTGCCCTACATCGCGCGGCCATGCAAAGGGCAGCTTGCCGCCCGGGACGGCATCGCCAAAGAGCAGATTCGCCATTGCATTACCACCCTGCGTGCCGGGATACCAAGCCTCGAGAATCGCGGGAACGTGCCCAGCAGCCCATTGAATGTTGAGCGGGCGCCCGTTCAGCAGGATCAGCACAACCGGCTTACCGGTTGCAACCACGGCCTCGAGCAACTGCTCTTCCTGCCCGGGAAGCTCCAGCGATTCGCGCGAGGCCGCTTCGCCGCTCATATTCTGCGCTTCTCCCAGGACCAGAACGGCCAGGTCGGAGGAATTTGCCAGGCTAACCGCCTTGGACACTTCCTGTTTGGCTTGCTCAGCGGTCCAGGGCGTCGGCGCCTTCAGGTGAAAGATCTGGTCAAAAAAGGATGGGAACTTGCGGCCGATCTGCACACCGGGCGCATAGCTCAATTTCGTTTGTGAGCCGAGCTTGTTGCGTAAACCGGCGAGCAGCGTGACCGTCTCCGGCAGATCCTGCTGAAAGGCCCAGGAGCCAAGCGTATCGAGTTGCGAATCAGCCAGCGGGCCAAGAACGGCAACGCTTTTGTAGCTGCCTTTGTTGAGCGGCAGAAGGTTCCCTTCATTGCGGAGCAGCACCGCGGAGCGTTCGGCGGCAAGACGAGCGGCGATGCGATGGTCGGGACTGGCTAGAATCTGCGCGGAACGCGCTGCGTCCACGTAAGGATGCTCGAACAGTCCAAGCCGAATCTTCATTTCCAGAATCGGACGTACCGCAGCCTCAATCTGTTGCTCGGTGATCTGCCCCTTCTGAACGGCCGCTGGCAGGCTACGCGAGTACGCGGTGAACCCGATGGCCATTTCCATATTGACACCCGCGTGGAAGGCATGGAGGGCGGCCTCGGACAGGTCCTTGGCGAAACCGTGGTTCTCCAGGCTTTTCACCGCGTTGGCGTCGCTGACCACGAAGCCAGTGAAGTGCCACTGCTCGCGAAGGACGTCCTGCAGCAGCCAGCGATTGCCGGTGGCCGGCACGTCGTTCAGGTCCATGTACGCACTCATGGCCGAGCCGACTCCCGCTTTCACGGCCGCATGGAAGGGTGGCAGGTACACGTTGTACAGCTGGGATTCTGGAATATTGGAAGCGTCGTAATCGCGGCCGCCCTCCGCTGCGCCGTAGCCCGCGAAGTGCTTCATGCACGCCAGGATATGATCGGGCGAACCGATGTACTGGCCCTGGAATCCGCGCACTTGAGCGGCGGCCATGGCCGACCCCAGGTAGGGATCTTCGCCCGCGCCCTCGACCATGCGGCCCCAGCGCGGGTCGCGCGCAATGTCCAACATCGGCGCAAAGGCCCAATCGATGCCCACGGAGCGAGCCTCTTGGGCGGCAATGCTCTGGGACCTGATAACCATGGCGGGATCCCAGGAAGCCGCCATGGCCAGCGGCACCGGGAAAATGGTGCGAAATCCGTGGATGACGTCAAAGCCGAAGATCAAAGGAACGTGATGAGGAGTGCCTTCAATAGCCAGATGTTGTAGCCGGTTGATCTCGACGGGATCGGTGACAAACAGCAGCGAGCCGACCTGTCCCTTGGTTACTGCCTCATCGATGTCCTTTTGCGGGCCGAAAGCAAATAGCTGGCTGAGTTGACCCATCTTTTCTTCCAGGGTAATTTCCTTGAGCAGAGTCTCTACGCGCTGGCGCACAACCTGATCATCCGGTCCCGCCGATGAGGTTTGTGCGCGGGCGAATGGCGCGGCTATTGCTATAAGCAGGACAAACCAACTTCCCCAGGCACAACTTGCCCGGTGGACGAGCGTAGCGTTCGTTTTCAATGGCGACCTCCTCGACGAACGTGATGCTAACCGCGTTGCGGTAAACATGACTACAAAAATCATTTTGGCGGAGGCCATAGCTGGCCGGGTGCGGGATGGAGACCGTTGGCACCTGCAACACCTCGCTGTGTAAGAGTCAAGCAATCTTATATTTACCATGCTATTGTCGCCCTAGGTTCACCCCTTCCACGAGCGGCACACTTATGCCTCAAGATGGCACCCGTTGCGGTGGACGCATTCCTAAACAGATTGCTATTGCTCTGATCGGCAGCGATATAGAAGGCCGAGTGTTCGCCGAGCAGACCACTACCGTGGTGCTCAGCCGCAACGGCGCAGGAATCGTCTCCGTCAACAAACTTTCCGCGGAACAGGAAGTGGTGATTCGCAATGAGGAATCGCGGAAAGAGACCGACGCCCGAGTGGTCGGACAAATCGGCTCAGATGGCGACAGATATATCTATGGCATAGCCTTCTTGGAGCCGTCGATCAATTTTTGGGGAATGACGTTTCCCGAGCTGTCGCAGGCCGAAAAGCTGGCGGGCCAGATTCTGCTGGAGTGCAGCGGTTGCCATTCGCGGGTAACCGTCGACCACAACGACCTGGCCTCCGATGTAATGGCGGTCAACCAGAATGTCGTGCGCTACTGCCGGCGGTGTCTTTCCTCGACACTGTGGACTCAAGCCGGTCAGACCAGCAAGCCTTCCGAGGACGCGCCCCGCCTTCCCGATCCTCCGGTTCCACCCGCCTCCGGCAGTTCGTCGCTCGAGACCGGCCAGCCGATGCCGGCAGCCAAGAAAGTACCCACGCGCGGCTTCGCAAGCTCTCCCTGGACCCACGCGGAAACCTCGCCGGGATCGGCAGCGTGGGCGCCATCTGCGTCCAGTGCGTCGGCGAATGAGGTCGAAACGGCGGAATCGCCCGCCACACCGGTTACCGTACCCGAATCCTCACGTCCCGCCATTACCAAAACAGAACAAGAAAATCGCCGAAAACACGCCCGCACCCGCGTCAATTTCAAAGCCTGCGTGCGCCGCCCTGGAATGCCGGACGATATTGTCGCGTGCGAAGACATGTCCCGGGGCGGCCTGCGTTTCAAGAGCAGCAAGGAATATTTTGAGAAGACGCTGATCGATGTTGCTGTGCCTTATGCCCCCGGAGATCAGGCCATCTTTGTTCCCGGCCGGATTGCCTACGTGCAGGAATTGTCCGAGCAAAAGCTATATCGTTGCGGAGTGATGTACCTGCGCAGTGCGAGGTAAATTCGCGATCGGTCCGGTTTTCCGGCAATAAGCGCCCATCTGGCTAGTCGGCGGCGCGGAACAGCTCAAGTACTCTGGGGATACAGGATTGTGCCGAGGCGCATAATCCCTTTCCCGTTCAACCCGCAGGCGGCGCGGTGAATCTAAAGCCTAAGTGCCATGGGTCGCCGTCTGGAAATCGACGCAGTGCGCGGCTTGATGCTGGTGTGGATGGCGCTCACCCACCTGCCGACTTTTCTGCCAAATTATACCAATCAGCCGTTCGGTTTTGTTTCCGCCTCGGAGGGCTTCATCTTTTTGTCGGCGCTGTTCACCGGGCGAATCTATTTTAGGCTCGCTGAGAGTGAAGGCTATCCCGCCATGGGGCGTAAGCTCCTTCTGCGCACGCTGCGGCTTTACGCTTACCACGCGCTCCTTCTGGTTTTCGCCTTCTTAGTCGCCGTGCCCATCGCCGCGCGCGGCAACCGCCCGCAACTCTATAATTTGCTCGATTATTATTTCGCGGTTGGCCCCCGGCACGCCGTCACCGAAGCCTTTTTGTTGATTTATCGCCCTCCGCTTCTGGATATCCTTCCGATGTACATCTTGTTCTTGCTGCTCACCGCGATTGTGCTCACAATCGCGCGCCGCGTGCGCTGGACTCCCATTCTCGCCGGCAGCACCACGGTCTGGTTCCTCGCCCATCTGGGTGTGCGGGAAGCGGAGCATGATTTTGTCAATCGCGTGTTGCGCGTGCACATTCCCATCAACGAAATGGGATCCTTCGATTTGTGGGCCTGGCAATTCCTGTGGATTCTGGGCCTGTGGTTTGGAGTGCGCTGGGCGCAGGGAAATTTGCCGGTCGAAAAATGGGCGCGCGCTGCGGTAATCCCCGCAGCCATCGTCTTTGCCGTGCTCCTGCCGTTGCGCTATGCCGTAGGGCGCGGCATCGAACTGGGCGCGTTTGAACCTATGTTCGACAAATGGCACTTCGGGGTGGTACGCCTGATTGATTTTGCCGCTGCGGCCGCGCTGTTAATTCGCTTCCAGCAGATACTGAAGCCCCTCGCGGTGCGTCCGCTGGTTTTGCTGGGGCAATCTTCACTGCAGGTTTTCTGCGTGCACCTGCTATTCACCTTCGCCGGGCTTACGCTGTTGGGGAATGCCGCCATGTTGAAGGCATGGCAGCAAGTTTCCCTGCTGGTGGCCACTCTGGCCGCGATGTTGCTGACCGCAAAAATATTCGCCAGGTCGGAGGCGAAAGTAGAGCGAAAGGTGGATGCTTCCCCCACATTTCCTCAGCTCCAAGCGTCAGATATCGCCGCGCTACCCGTAGCCACCGCTAAGTCATCATCCGCGCCGCCAGCCCACATGGATCCGAGTCTGCAATACAGCAATCCAAAGTAGTTGCACCGGCCGAACCCCCGGCAATCGGTGGACCCTCGTAGCCTTGCAGCGTTCCGCCGCTGACCCTTAGTACTCCCGCTGCGGTACCCCTGCTCTATGGTCACCCAGCCAGCCCGCCGCGACAATGCATGCAGCACGCCGAACCGTCACCGGTTCGCATGAGGCTCGTCCACTTATGTCCGAACAGGTCAGCGCGGTAGCGTCAATGAATTCGGGCCCTGCGGCTGCGCCCGAAAAGCGAGCCGAGCGCCGGCAGATACGGCGAGCCGGAATCGCCTTGCAGGTACGCATCCGTGCGGCCGATTTCAACGACGGTGATTTCGATGAAGTGCGCACCACACAAAACGCTTCGCGTAAAGCCATCTATTTCTTTACCAATCTGGACCGCTATTACAAGGGCATGCGCGTACGGGTGACCTCGCCATACGATCCCAAAGCCGGAGCGGCTAATCTGGAGCAAATCGGAGAGGTCGTGCGGGTGCACCGGCGCGAAACCGGTTACGGAGTGGCCGTCGCCCTCCAAGCCGGCGCGCAACCGACGGCCTCGCCGCCGGCGCCCTCCAACGCGTCGGCGCAAGCTCCCGCCTCGCAAAAAGTTTTGAGTCCGAGCATGGCCTCGCGCGAGCGCCGCTGCGCCAGCCGGTCCCCTTTCATCGCCCCGGTCGAGATGGTGGAAATGCGCACCGGATCGCACATCCAGGCGCGCACTTCGGACCTCAGCCAACAAGGATGTTATGTGGACACCCTCAATCCTCTTCCCATCGGAGCGGCCGTTCGGTTGCAGATTCATCGCTCCGGTATGATTCTGGATCTTCTCGCGACGGTCAGTTCACGCCACCCAGGTTCGGGGATGGGACTGGTCTTCGGGGAAATCACCGAGGCTCAGCGAACTCTCCTGGAAAATTGGCTTGCGGAATTGGGCTTGCCGCGAACGGTGTTCGCAAACCCTTTTCCCTTTGAAAACGAGGTGCCGTCTGGGCCGGACTGCTCCACGCGACTGGTGCAAATGCTCCTCCGCAAGGGTTTGCTGACCCAGTCGGAAGCGACGGAAGTTCTGCGCGATCCTGAGGCTTGAGCGGCCACCGGTCTGCTGGAAAGCGGCTATTTCAATTGGATTCCCATCCGGGCATCCAACCCGCCGCGCTGAAGCAATTTCCGCGTCGATCCTGATTCGCGGCGATTTACATCGCAAGCACCTCCTAGAAATGGACCACCACGCCCGCCGATACGCGAAATTGATTTTGCGTGTTCGAGTTGAAATGGGTCAGCAGATAATCGATTTGGATAGGCCGCAACGAGATAAAGGGCAGCACCTTCAAATCGATCCCCCCGCCCAGTACAGTGGCAAAACTGGTTTGCGTGGGACCAAAGGTCAAAGACCCGGCGCTCGTGCTGATGCTTTCATGCGCCGCGCCGGCAAGGGCATGCACGAACGGAGAGATGGGCCCGGGCAGGCGCAACTGCGGGCCGACCAGATAAGTCTGCAGATGCGGGCTGGCCCCCTGGAAGGAACCGGAAGTGCGGCTGAAATCGGCGGCCAAGGCTAACGGACCCAAAAGTTTGAGGGCGCCCCCGAATTCCCACCCATTGAGATTGACATCCTGGACGCTGCTCGTTGTGGGACAGCTTGGCGTGGGGCAAAGAATGGCCTGGTTGAACGTTACCGGAGCGCGCACGAAGGAATATCCGCCAAAGAGCTCAACGCCCTGCGCGTGGGAAGCCGTGGAGCAAAAGAACGTCGCGAAAACAAGAGCGGCAAGAAGCCTCAGTATGCGCATAAATCCTCTCATCGGAGATCTGAAATCGTTCGCAGTTTAGATGCAGGAATTTGCACGCAGTGTCGCCCCACAAACCTCGATAAGGTGTCCGGCAGGGAACCAAGACCAAACTCGCCGGGATCGTTCTGCGTGCCGGTTGCCGCGGTTCTGATACAAAGTCAACATACCCCGTATTCTCTGTCCATCCACCGTCGGAATATCACCTTAGCGAGCTGCCTTCTGAAACTGTAGGACTGCAACCGCTGCAGCCTGCTGGCAATCCCAATAGCAGCGGCGGTAAGCGGAGGGTTGCGTGGAAATCTTGTTTCGGGCCCTGATCGGCGGCGTTGTCGTTTCGGCTTTTGCGCTCCTCGGCGAACTGTTCAAGCCAAAACGATTCGCCGGTTTATTTGGCGCGGCGCCTTCCATTGCTCTGGCCAGCCTGGGCTTCGTGATCGCCTCGAACGGTAAATCCTATGCCGCGCTCGAAGCCCGTTCGATGGTCGGAGGCGCCGTCGCATTTTTCGTATATGCCTATTGCGTCTGCGTGATCATGATGAAGTACAAGACGTCCGCGCTCCTGACCTCCTCCGCGCTGATCAGCGTGTGGGCGGCCGCGGCCTTTGGCGTTTGGTTGCTGTGGCTGCGCTGAGCCGCGCATGAAAATCCACCTCGATCTCGCAGCGGTGCGCCGAACGAAGTCCTGCGAATACGCGATTCGATTTCTTTTCGGCGGCCTTATCACCGCAATCACCGGTATCATCGCCAAAAAGCTTGGACCGCAAGTGGGCGGATTGTTCCTGGCCTTCCCCGCAATTTTCCCCGCGGCCGCCACCTTGCTGGAGAAAAACGAAAAGCGAAAAAAACAACGCAAGGGATTGCACGGCGCCAGGCGCGGCAGACTGGCGGCGGGAGTAGATGCAGCCGGAACCGCCATGGGAACCGTAGGTCTGCTGGCCTTTGCCTTGCTCGTCTGGAAGTGGCTGCCAGACCATTCCAGCTGGGCGGTGCTGGGAGCAGCGACGCTCGCGTGGATCGTGGTCGCCATTTCCGTCTGGGCAAGCATCGAAGCCGTCAGGAACCGTCAGCGCAGCCATCGGTGCCGAGAATTTGCTCGCGGAACAGCGAGACGCCCATAACCCCACCCAATCGGTCCGCTTCCCCCTCCGCCGCGCAATCTCTCCGCGTTGCCACATTCTACCTGTCTACCCGCCATGCGTCGCAATCTTATGCGTACGCCGGCAATCATCAGCTTGGAAAATCGCTCGCGCAGGTATAATGCCGGACGATGATTGCATCCGCCGCCCTCTCCAAGCGCGCGCTGAACATGTTCGGAAGGGTATTCCCCCGCTGCAGCATGATTGCGCAAGCCGTCGCCTTCAACCTTTTCCTCGCCTTCTTCCCCACCCTGCTGATTGCCGTGGGCCTGGCCACCAGCCCCATCGGCGGCCGCACCGCTCTCTTTGATTTGATTACAGACCTCACCAGCTTCCTGCCCCCGGGCAGCCAGCAAATCGTCTCCGAATTCCTGGTCAAGCGCGGCCCCGAGGCTTGGAAGTGGGCGCTGGTCGGACTGGGCGGAACCCTCCTCGCCGGCACCCAAGTGATGAAGCTTTTGATGGAAGGTATCCACACCATCTATGGTGACCGTGAGCGCCCCGGATTTTTCGCCCGCCAGTTGCGCGCCCTGGCCCTGCTGGTCCTGACCATCGCTCCCCTGCTGGTCGCCGCCATCCTCGGTGTATTCGGCCGCCCCTTGCGCCGCTGGCTTGCACTGGAATTCGGCAAAGGCACTTCGGTGCAGACCTGGTGGGCGATCTTTTTTCACGGCATCGCCATTCTGCTGGCCATGATCGCGGTCACCGTGATTTTCCGCTGGGCCCGTCCCTACGAGCACAGCCTCGGCAGCGTCCTCCCCGGCGCCATGATCGCCACCCTGCTCTGGTGGGCCGCCGATATCACCTTCGGCTTTTACGTCCGCAAGATGCCCTACGGAATCATCTATGGCGGACTCGCCGCCGTCATCGGCCTGCTGATCTGGATGGAGCTCTCCACCGTAATCATTTTCCTCGGCGCGGCATGGAACGCGGAACGGGCCGAGAGCCGCCGCACCCGGCGCCCGTGACGGACAAAATCGTCTACGTCGAATGCTACGCCGGATACAAGGGCGATGAGCGCCCGGTGCGACTGCGAATCGCCGACCAGATGTTGGACATCCTCGAAATCGAAGACCGCTGGTACTCCCCTGGCGCCACGTTTTTCCGCGTTCTCCTCGCCAATGGCGAGCGCTACATCCTCCGCCGCCAAAAAGCCCAGGACACCTGGACCCTCGAAGCCTTCCGTTCCGCTAGCTAGATAAAGTCTAATGACTATGGCGGGACAGTTCGGCAGCGCGCGCCGCGCCCTGCAAGGCGGCCCGTCTTCCGGGGGCATTTGCAAGTGCTATCGCAAATTCTTGGGACGCTTGGGCCGGTTGATTCTGTTCCAGCAGCAGATCGGCAAGCTGTTCGCGCGCCGGAACAATTGGGCCCGGGGTAACAGGAAGTTTCTCCATTGAGTCTTCCTCATCCGCTGCCTCGCTCATCATGGCCACGGCTTCCGCCGGCTTACCTGCCGCTTGGTCCGACCACGCCATAACTTCACGGACCATAATATCCACCTGCGCTGCCCAATAGCCGTTGTCTGACTCCCGAAGCTGCAATCCGATCTTGCGCAGTCGCTCAACTTCCAAATGAGCTTCCGCGGAACGCTCGCTCCGAATTAACCCTAACCCGCGAGCCCATACTGCAATTGCTGCGACGTGAGGCGGGGCCCCGGCCGGAACAACAACCCTCGCAGCATCGGCCCATTGATTCCGCTCAATGGCGTAGCGAACCGGTATTGCCGTTGCGGCGTACCCTGTTTTGAAATCTGCGGTATCCAGCCCGGACATTTCGCTCAGTTGCTGCACAATCCTCCCCGCCTCCCGGTCGCGCCCCATTTGCAGGTAGGCATACACAAGATAATCCATCGCGTGCAGTTCTTCTCCTGTGTCCCTCTGCAAGTGGGCTGCATCTCTTGCGGCAATGTTGGAAGCGATTGAGGCTTCCCACAGGCCCAGCCGCGTAAAAATATGAGATGGCATGTGCAACGCATGCGGCGCTGAAGGCGCTATCCTCGAGTACGCTCTTGCCGCGGGCAGTCCTCTGGAGGCAAGTTCCCCATTGTCGTAGGCATGAATGAGATAGTGCGGGATACCCGGGTGTTGCGGGCAAGCTCGATAAAGCGGTTCGAGCAAATCCGCCGCTGCTTTTTGATTTGCATGCTTTTTGTCGGTCGCGGATATGTTGGCCAGGAGCGCCAGGGCGTAAAAAACTTGGGCTTCCGCATCTTGCCGATCCGCTGCCGCCAAATCCTTCATGGCTCGCTCGTAGTTCAACGCTCGTGATTTATAGGGAACGTTATCGGCATCTTGATAAATCAAGCTGAGCGCATTTATGTACCTGCGCTCCCGTTCCGTGCTTGCCGGAGCTTGTTGGGCCCGCTGGATTTCACTTTGCGCCGTAGCCATCGTGCCCGGCGGAAGGGGCGGTTCCCAGAGCTGGTGAAAGTAAGTCATGGCTATGCCCCAGTGCGCCATCGCACACCGCGGATCTTGCTCTGCGACACCGTGGAATGCATCTCGAGCGGCCGAATAAGCAAATGAGTGTAGTAGCGCGACCCCCCGGTTAAACGTTTGCTGAGCTTCCGGCAAGCAAGAAATCGGAAAAGACACCGTTCCCAGCTTTTCTGGCGCGTCGTGATGGTGTGTCGCTTGTTCGCCCGAAAATGGTGTGAAAAGCAGCAGCAAGGCCAGCAACATTTTCTGGACATGGTGCATGCCTGTTTCCATCGGTGGTGTTCACCCCGGCGTAGTCCGGATCTTACTCCGTCTGTCCGAAAGTGTCTTTCGTTCGGGCCGGTACCAGCACGGAATGGCGGGTGCAGGCCTCGTTCGTTGAACTTAAATTATCCGAAGCGTATAGTCGAGCTACCCGTTCGTGTCGAGTGTTCTCGCCGTGTGTCCTCCGGCAAGGAAGCACCGGGAGGCTGTAAGAAAGCGAAGGATGCGGAACCCATTGTCATTCCCGCGCGCTCGGCGCCTTTCGGGTCGCTGCTTGGCGGCTTTGCTGGCACTGTTATTTGGCGCTTGCCATCTGCGCGCCCAGCAGGCTCCCTCCAAGAGCGATCCACCCGCTACGTCCACGACGCCTGCGGCCGCCCCGCAGGCGCCCGCCAACGATTCCGCCGAAGTTTCCGCCCGCGACACTCCTCCTACCTTTCGCGTGCGCGTAAACTTGGTCCTGGTCCGCGTGGTGGTCCGCGATAGCAGCGGCAAAGTCGTCACCAACCTCAAGAAGGAAGACTTCCAGCTTTCCGACAACCGCAAGTCCCAGGCCATTTCCACCTTCAGCACGGAGACGCCGGAATCGCATAAGGTCGCGTCCACCACTCCTCCGGCCGCCCCCGGCACAAGCCCTCCAGAGGATTCCGCTACCGCCATTGCCGCCTTGCCCCAACGCTTCGTCGCCGTCGTCTTCGATGACATTGACATGCTGGTGGAGGACACCACGTGGGTACGCAGTGCCGCCACCCGTCTTTTCTCTTCCTTGGCCCCCACCGACCGCGTCGGCATCTACTCCACTTCCGGCCAGGTCACCCAGGAATTCACTACCGACCGGGAACTCCTCAAGAACTCCCTCCTCGGTGTGCTTCCCCGTCCACTCGCCGGTGGCACGGGTATTCACGACTGTCCGGAAATCAGTTACTACCAGGCCGATCTCATTGAAAACAAGCAGGACTATCAGGCCCTGCTGGTCGCTACCCAGGATGCCCTGGACTGCGCTTTCCAGGGCGACGTTCGCTTTACCGCCCAGGCTCAAGCCCTGGCCTCTTCCTCTAGCGTGCGAGTACTTGACAGTGGCGATACGCAGACCGGCTACGTGTACCGGCACATTGAAGACGTAATGAGAAGGCTTGCCGCCATGCCCGGACAACGTGTGATCGTTTTCGTTTCGCCAGGCTTCGTGGTCACCACCGCACTCGCTCTCGAGTCATCCGCACTGGTTGATCGTGCCAATCGCTCCAACATGGTCATCAATACCATCGACGCCCGCGGCCTGTTTACCCCCGACCTCATGGGCGATATCAGCGATCCTCCCCATGATTCCTACAAAACCGTTGGCATCAAAGGTTCCTACCGCGTTCAATCCCAGCTGGCGCAAGACGATATTCTGGCCCAGTTAGCCGACGGCACCGGCGGTACATTTTTTCACAATCGCAATGACATCGATGAAGGTTTGCGCGAGGCCGCCGCCGCTCCCGCCATGTCCTATCTTTTGGGATTTTCGCCGCAGAATCTCAAGATCAATGGCGCCTATCACACTCTAAAAGTTAGTCTGGCCGGCAAGCAGAAATTCAACGTTCAGGCTCGCCACGGGTACTACGCCCCACGTTCCATCGCCGATCCCTCCGAAGCCGCCAAGGAAGAGATTCAAGAAGCGCTTTTTTCCCAGGACGAAATCCACGACCTGCCCGTCGAGATCCAGACTCAATTCTTCAAAAAGGACTCATCCGAAGCTCGTCTCGCCGTGCTCACTCATCTGGACGTGAAAGGGATTCATTTCCGCAAGGCCGATGGCCGCAACAACGATAATCTGACCGTAGCTACCGCCATTTTTGATGAGAATGGAAACTTCGTCACCGGTGGCGAGAAAATTGTCGAGATGAAATTGCTCGATAAGACCTTCGACCGCCTCAGCCATTCCGGCTTCACCTTGAAATCCAGCTTCGACATCAAGCCCGGCACCTACCTGGTCCGCCTGGTGGTCCGCGATGCCGAAGGCTCGCAGATGGCCGCCCGCAATGGAGCCGTCAGCATTCCGTATTAGTTCTCGTCTCGGGGGAATATATGAAGGCAAGTTATTCTGCGAAATTTACTTGGTTGGGATTCGGTTTTGCTTTACTCGCATCTTTTGGAATCGCGCCACGTTTAGCAGCGCAGACTCCTCCCTCGGAGCAAGCCGCCCCTGCCGCCCCGGCCCCTGCCGCCACCGCGCCGCAAACCGCTCCCGTGGTGATCAAAAGAGAATCTCGCCTGGTGCTGGTGGACGCTGTGGTCACCGACAAAAAAGGAAATTACATTCGCGATCTGAATGAAAAGGATTTCAAAGTCTATGAGGACAACAAGGAGCAGCAGGTCGCCAGCTTCTCTTCCGGCGCCGATACCGCCGTCCAGGCCAAGGACCAAAAGCACTACTTGATTTTGTTCTTCGACAATTCTTCCATGGCCGCTCCCGACCAGATCCAGGCCCGCGGCGCTGCCGCTAAATTTGTGCAGGCCAATGCCGGCCCCGGCCGCATGATGGCGGTTGTCGACTTCGGCGGTAAACTGCAGATCGTTCAGAATTTTACCGCCAATGCCGACATCCTTTCCGCCGCCGTCAGTGGCATCAAATATTCCAGCGTCAATTCCAATCCTTCGGACGCCTCGGTAACCGCCGCCCCGGTGACCGTGGCTGCCGCCGGACTTTCTTCGCTCAACGATGCCGAATCCGATTATGGCGCGCGCACCATGTTGCTCGCCGTCCGCAGCCTGGCAAAAAATTTGCGCTCCGTGCCCGGCCGAAAAATGCTGGTGCTCTTTTCCGCCGGCTTCGCGCTGACTCCCGAAAACGAATCGGAACTTACCGCCACCATCGATGCCTGCAACAAAGCCAATGTCGCCATCTATTCCCTCGATGTGCGCGGCCTGGTAGCCAATGCTCCCGGAGGGAGCGCGCGCAACGGAACGGCAGGCGACCGAAGAGACGTTCAGCACCGAGCCTCTCGTTCGAACGGGCAAGCGCGTCTAGTGCTGACCTCCTATTCCCTGGGTGAACCTCAGCGTCCCGGAGGCGGTGCCGGCGGAACCGGAGGCGGCGCTGGAGGTGGCGGACGCGGCGGAACCGGCGGGGGCGTGGGCGGAACCGGCGGCGGGACCGGAGGAACCGGAGGCGGGACCGGAGGAACCGGAGGCGGACGCGGCGGAACGGGAGGCACCGGCACCGGAGGAACCGGCGGCACCGGCGGAAAAGGTGGCGGCGGAACAACCGGCGGCGCGGGCGGAACTAAGGGATCACCCGGAGGCTTCAACAACAATCCGTACGGAAATCCGCTGAACAATCCCTACAATCAATCGCGCATGATCGTGCCGCAATTTCCGCCTTCGGTAACCACCAACCAGCAGATTCTCGCCGCGCTCGCGGAAGGCACCGGCGGATTTTCCATCTTCAACACCAACGACTTGCTTGGCGGTCTCGAGAAAATCGGACGCGAACAGAGTGAGTTTTACATTTTGGGTTATGTCCCGGCGGAAACGCCGGAAGGCAGTTGCCACACGCTGAAAGTAAAACTAAATCGCGGCGGGCTGAATGTGCGTTCACGCAGCGGCTATTGCAACGCGCGCACCGTGAATCCGCTGGACGGCAAGCCGGTGGAGAAACAACTGGAACTGCACGCCGCGGGAGCCAATCCCGGCACCATCCACGGCGCGCTGCAGACCCCTTATTTTTACACCGCGCCGAATGTCGCGCGCGTGAACCTGGCTATGGAAATTCCACCGGATTCGCTGAACTTCAATAAAGAAAAGGGCAAGTACCACGCCAACGTCAACATTCTGGGCATCGCCTACAATTCCGATGGCTCCATCGGCGCGCGTTTCAACGATACGGTGGACCTGGACCTGGATAAAGACGAATGGAAACAGTTCATCAAGTCTCCTTACCACTATCAGAACCAGTTCGATGCCGCTCCCGGCACTTACAAGCTGACCATCGTGCTCAGCGGCGGCGGCGACACCTTCGGAAAATTTGAGTCGCCGCTGCAGATCGATGCCTACGACGGAAAGCATTTCAGCCTGGGTGGCGTAGCCATGACCAATGCGCCGGTCCGCATCTCGGATATTCCGAGCGGCCTCGATTCCGCGTTACTCGAAGATCGCACGCCGCTGGTGCTGAAGGGCATGCAGATCGTGCCGTCCGCCAGCAACCGCTTCAAAAAAACCGATCACGTCATTCTCTACACCGAAATCTACGAACCGGGGCTTACTTCCGCGACGCCGCCGCGGGTGGGTTTCGCGTACCACATTTACGACCGGGCCAGTAACAAGGATTTGTTTTTCAGCGGACTGGCGCCCGCCGACAACTTCATCCAGAAGGGCAACCCGGTGATTCCCGGCGGCCTGGTGGTGAAGGTGCAAGATCTGGCTCCCGGAAGCTACCGCCTGGTGGTGCAAGCGGTGGACAGCGCCAACAACCAGGCGCCCAATCGCATGGTGGATTTCGACATCACCAATTGACCGGGCCCCAGTTTGAGTTTTCCTTTCTCCCGGGCCTCGCCGGCCCTGCTGGGACGCGCCTAAGCGCTGCCTACAACTTTCCCTTCCACTTTGCGCCCCAATGCGCCCGCAAATGCGGGCGAGAACACGCCGCATCGCGAACTCAGGCGGTGCTGGCGCGGGTCTGGCCGGATTCGGCGACCAGGCTGCGCAGCACGAACCAGCAATTGGCTGGGCGCTCGGAGAGGCGGCGCATGAAGTACGGGCACCAATCGGTACCGAAGGGCACGTAGACCTGCAGCGTGTGGCCGGCGGCGTGTACTTCCTGCTGCAGGTCGCGGCGGATTCCGTAAATCATCTGAAACTCGTAGCGGTCTTTCGCCAGTTTTAGCCGAGCGACTTCCGCTTGCGCGTGGGCGACCATGAAGGGATCGTGAGTGGCGATGGCCGGCAAGAACATGCCATGCGCCGCGCCTTCCAGCAGCAGCGTGGTGATGCGCTTGTAGCTGGCGTCCACCGCCGCTTTGCCTTGCACCGCGATTTTTTTGGGCTCGCGATACGCGCCTTTGACCAGGCGAATTTTTGGTTTTAGCGCGGCCAGCCGCTGCAAATCGTTTTCCGTGCGATGCAGATAGGCCTGGATGGCCAGTCCGGTGTTGCCGGACTCGCGCTGCACCGCTGCAAAAATGTCCAGCGTGGCGTCGGTATAGGCGCTGCCTTCCATGTCCATTTCGATGGTGCGGCCCAGCTCGCGAGCGCGCCGGGCGATGGAGCCAGCCAGCGAAGTACACAACTCCTTGCTGAGGTCGAGCCCCAGCTGGGTGAGCTTGATGGAAATGTTGCCGGCCAGATTCTTGGCGTGCATCTCTTCGATCATTTGGATGTAGCTGGCGCAGACTTCCCGCGCGGCCGCTTCGGTGGTGACGTTCTCGCCCAGATGATTGAGGCTGACATTGCGGCCCTGCCGGCAAAGCTCGTCGCTGGCGGTGAGCGCTTCCGCCAGAGTTTCCCCGGCAACGAAGCGGCGGGCGAATCCGTGCTTCATGCCGCGCCTCGCGATGGAATTTGTGACGCTGCGCTTGGTGGAGAGCCAAAAGATAAAATTGCGAACCAGCATGCACGCTCCTGGAAGTATCGAGGCAGAGCATAAGATGGCGGTGGACGCGCGTCAAATCTGGCCTCGGCTTGTGCGGATCGTGGAAGGTTGGAAGGTTGGAAGGTTGGAAAGCCGGAGGGGCTGAGGGTCGGGAGAGCGGCGTCGGAGCGGCGGCATACCCACCCCGGGTGTTTTGCAAAAAGAGGCTGCAAGCGATTGAAAACAAAGGATGGGAGTCGGGAAAAAAGAGGCAAGAGAAAATAAGAGGCGGTACGCCTCTGAAAACAAAGGCTTTGATCGTTTGCGGATCGGCGGCCTGATCGGAAGATCGAAACGGCTGAAAGGCGGCCAGCGTCGTGGTGCTTTGGGTGCCACCCCCTATGTGCATGGAAAGAGTGCGGAAGTTGCTGATTGTGCGGAGGATAGGTGTTCGCCATCGCGGGAAAGAGTTTGTAATTGCATGGGAGCATTGGGGTTGCGGGTATGTGATAGGAGGCGCAGGAGTTAGTTTGGTTGGAATTGTAAGGCGCGGATACACACGGGGTGGCGGGAAAAAGGAAGGAGGAAACGGGGACACTGTCAGCCGACCTGGGTTGTAGATTACCGCATCCGTTACTATTTGTCAAGTGGGAAATTAAGGGTTGTGGATTGAATGGGTTGCGGAGGAGGTGCGGCGAATTCTCAGAATGGGAACAAAACAATGCAACAGCCGCACGATTGAAGGACACAGGTCTATACGTTGAGCCACCCGCGCTAGATACAGTCAGAATTTTCACGTAAGAGGAGCACGGATCGAGCACACAAGAGTAGTGCAATCGCTTTTTGCTCATCCTTGGCATTTGGCCATCCAGAGAGGTTGACATGTCGCGGGAGATCTGGCTGTGGGTCAGGGTCTACAGTTAGCTTGGCTTCGGCGACAGCTACCACGTCAAAGTCAGCACGGGCCACCGGGCGTTTACCTCGAGCTCTACCGACCAAATCACCGGCGTTCCAGATTTCGGGTTCGGTGAGCGCATCTCTCCACAGCGCTGAGATTTTCAGACTGGAAGGCCCAGGAAGAAAGGCACCTGGTTTTGGCGCCGCAGGCGCCTTCTTTCTGCAATGGGACTCTTGAAAAATGAACCGGGCTAACAGGGAATAATGATGACGACCGACGGTACCAATTTCACCGGATCGTCTTGTCAATACCGCGGACAATTTGTTGAGGACAGTCTTCAACCAGTTGTTCAATCCCATGAATCCTGCTGTTCTCGCCAAACCAACCGGCATATGCAAGCCGATTTTTCTTATTGACGCTTACGGAAAACATTTCGCCAGACGGGCCGGTCCAATCAAAGGAAACCTCGCCGTCCGGGTCTGCCGAAACTTCAGGCATCGGCCCAAAGCGGGGTAACGAGTAAGCAAATTCCGTGGCCGCCCGAATCGTATCTGGGTCAACAGGAACTGAAGCTTCATCGGCAACGGTGTGCAGGCTTTCAATTTCGGGGAGGAGCGCCTCAAGCCTAGTGCCCAAGTAATGATCTAAAGACTTTTCGAGCGAAAGCTTGACTTGCCGTGCTACGTCACTCACGCCAGTGCTAGCCCAGCTACGCAAGCCCAACGAAGAATCCGCCGCAGGACAATATACTGTCATAGATATGATTTTATCACTTTCTCGGTTAAGGACGAGAAGAAGATCCTGTCGGCAATGTCCCTTAACTTATCCAGTCTCGACCAAATGTCATGGGACGTTCCTTCCAAAGAGCATTCGGTGAAAACGTCTATATCCAGAACCGCGGGTGCCGGTAGTTCCAGTGTTTGAGTGATTATGGCGGTAGCATTGTCTTCCTTAAATGGCACAAGAACTCTCTGTATAAAACTGGTAACGATCGGCGGAGCCCCTCTCGGGACCCGCGGGCCAGTTGTCAAATATTCATCATAATCCGCCCCAGGCGGGATGCCAATTGCATTGATATATCTGACCGCCAGTCTGCTGACATTGACGGGCCCGGAAACTCCAAGAAAAGGTTCCCACGTTCGGCTCGCCGCATCCCTCAGCACCTCCCACCCAGCGTAGTTCTTCAGGATGCTATATGTGATCCCATTTCTACGCAGCTGCACTACTTCTGAGCCATCTTCCCGCTCATACCGCTGACCCAGAGCTCCTTCGGCAAGAACCTCCGCCTGAATGGGTTTGTCCTTGCCCATCTTGACTTGAAATTTGCCGTGTCTTATCTCTTTAGCGATAGAAAATCCATTCGGTGCCCGGAACTTCGATAGGACGGAGGTCGGCAGGTCTTCACGTAGTCGCACGTCTATAAGAGCCTCATTGAGAGGGGGGTGGGAAAGCTTCGGAAATTCCTCGGACAATGCGGCACCCGTGAAATCAGGAGTCGGATTCGTAAAATCACATCGGGAGCAGAGCGGTCTATTCTGGCCGGACAATCCCCAAATTGCAACGGCGGAGCACGAGGATTTTGACCTTGACGGTCCATGTGAGCCAAAGGTCGCCTTGGCTTACCTCCGGGAGGTGAAGGGCGCGTTTCGGTCGAGATGATGGTAAAAGCGGGGAGGGAAGCGGGTTCCTCGGTGGACTCGGGATGACCGTTTTGCGGGTGTATGTTGTGGCACGGTTGAAACCGTGTTCTGAACGCGAGATTCGGAAGTGCCCGCGACAGTCCGCGACCGCTACAGACGACCACGTCAACGGTAAGAAACGGGCCGGGCGAACGTAGACTGGGTCAATGGCGGGAGCCGTTATGGAGGGGCGGGCGCGGCAGGTGCTGCGGGGCAAGCGCGCCGATGGAGACGGCGCGCAGGGCTTTGACGGCGCGGGTGGGGTTGGGGGTGCCGTACCAGGTGGGGGGCGGTGCTTCAGGCGCTAAAGCGCAAGGTCGGGTTGCATCTTTTGTCGGACCTAAAGGTCCGACCCCCTAAGTAGAAACGCGCTCGCAACCGTCGCACTCAGGCTAGGCGGCGGGCGATGAGAACCAGCTCTGCTACAACCTCAGGCATGACGGCTAGCTGTGGCCGAGCCGTGAGGATTGGGGCAGGGCTTTGACGGCGTGTGTGGAATTGGGGGTACCGTGCCAGGTGGGGGGCGGTGCTTCAGGCGCTGAAGCGCAGTGTCGGTGGCGTCTTTTGTCGGACCTAAAGGTCCGACCCCCTAAGTAGAAACGCGCTCGCAACCGTCGCGCTCAGGCTAGGCGGCGGGTGATGAGAATTACCTCTGCTACAACCTCGGGCATGACGGCTAGCTGTGGCCGACCTTGAGGATTTGGGGCAGGGCTTTGATTGTTCGGGTGGGTTGGGGGTGCCGTACATAAGGCAGGAGCAAAAACCTGCTGGGGAAAAAAGCGAAGAAAGCGCAGGGTTGATTGTTTGGAGGGCGGTTACGTTTTGCAGGATTGGGCTCGGGCCAGGAGTAGGTCGCGTTCGCGGGTGTTGCGGGTTAGGGAGGCGGCGCGGGCGAATTCGACTTGGGCTTCTTCGCGGCGACCTAGTTTTTGGAGGAGGTCGGCGCGGACGCTGGGGAGGAGATGGTAGGACTTGAGGCTCGGCTCGGACATCAGGACGTCCACCAGCTCGAGGGCGGGGGCGGGACCTTGGGCCATGGATATGGCTACGGCGCGGTTCAGCTCGACTATGGGGGACGGGGTGAGGTTGGCCAGCTCGGTGTAGAGGTCGACGATGCGGGGCCAGTCGGTGGCGTCGGGGGTGCGGGCTCGGGCGTGGCAGGCGGCTATGGCGGCTTGCAGGGTATAAGGACCACGGGTGCGGCCTGGCTTTTCGGCGCGATTCAGGACTTTTTCTGGGGGAGCCGGTTTTTCGGGGCGGTCGAGCAGTTTTTCGGCGCGATCGAGGGCGGCCAGGCCACGGCGGATCAAGAGTTGATCCCAGCGGGCGCGGTCTTGGTCGAGAAGGAGGATGGGTTCGCCGGAGGGTCTTACGCGGGCGGCGGCGCGGGAGGCCTGGATTTCCATCAGGGCTACGAGGCCGTGGACTTCCGGCTCTTGCGGGGTTAGTTCGGCGAGGATGCGGACCAGGCGCAGGGCTTCTTCGCAGAGG
>Ga0209166_10001334_pt1 | contig 20918 bp, 20 predicted proteins | sample Coa_R1_3_FD_187151 | JGI IMG/M metagenome (GOLD analysis project Ga0209166, IMG submission 187151) | Surface soil microbial communities from Centralia Pennsylvania, which are recovering from an underground coalmine fire - Coalmine... | ecosystem: Environmental > Terrestrial > Soil >... | reverse complement strand
CCAGACCAAAAAGGCGCAAGTCCCTCCCAGGCGCTCGGCGGCGCAGGGGGCCTTTGGCGCTCTCTCTGGCTGGCCGGTCTACTATGGTCTACCGCAAGGGGCAGCCACGCCGGAAGGGTACAGGGCTTACTCGCTCGATCTTGGGAATCCTGGTTTGGGCCGGGGACCGTCACCATTAGTGCAGCGCTCAGGAGCCCTTCTGCTCGATGCCCAGATACCGCAGAAATGAGCGCAGGAGCTCGCGCTTAAGCGGCTGGTCTTCTTTTGGAATCACGGCCTGCCAGCACTGCATATCATGATCCACCAGAATCAGCTCTATCAGAGTCTGATCAGCATCACAAGGGCAAAAGCACCGCCATTTGCGGGTCGGGATGTCTGACCTCCTTTCGATGCACCAGGAACAACTCGACCAGGTACTGGTGGGTGCTCATCTCCAGCTTAGCGATTTTTCTGTAAAACGACGTGCGATCGCGGCCCTCCGTGAACTGGCGGAGGGCACGTAACAGTCCGGCGTTGGCGCGGTTCTACCAGGATGCGCCTCACGTTCCTCATGCGACGAGAGCGCTGGCCTATGAGGAAGCTTTGTCTGCTCTCGCGGTGCAGAATCCTAAGGATGCGGAATCCCAGATCTCTTGCGCGCTGGCATTGTTGGCGACAACGTCCCCGTCCGGCCGGAACCACGCTAATCAGAAACATGCGGCACAAATTCTCGAGCCGCTATCAACTCATTTGGAGTTACTCTGATTTTGACTGCCCGCGCAGAGCGGCGAGAATCCACTTCTGCAGAACCACCCGGCAATGCGGCTTGAGATCCCGGAACGCCATGCCCATGCCGGCGGCTGGCTTGACGTAGATCACCGTACCCTTGGCTTCGAAATAGTCACCTTCCTGAAATATCTTCACGAAGACAGGTGTGTTTTCCGCAAAGGGGGAAGGAGTCTCCAGGTAACATCCATGCAAGCTGATTTCGGTGGCCCGAACGGGAATACTTGCGCTGGGCGAGCCTTCCGGGGCGATCTCGGCGGCGGCGCTGACGTTAAATCTGAACCCACGGCGTTCCTGGCCCATGGTTCCTAGCGTAGACCACTCAGATGGGGATTGTCGCAGGCTTGATGAAGGCTTCGACACGAATCGCTTAACAGCATCACACTTGGAGGTTGCGCAGGTATGGAACGCTGGCCTTCATGAAGTCGAAGTTCATTTCGACGAAATAGTTTTTTACTCCGCCGGTTTTTGCCGCGGAAAATATTTTCTTCCAATCGAGAGTGCCCTGGCCGACAGGAACGATTTTTTTCGTACCGGCGTCCCAGCCCTGGACATGCATGGAGATAAAGCGTCCCGGATACTTGTTGAAATATTCGGCGGCATCGAAGCCTTCGCTGACGGTGGAAACCTGAAACTGGAATTTAACGAGCTTGGGGTCGAGAAGGCCGAAGAGCAAGTCGTAGGTGCGCTGGCCGTCAACCGTGGAGGTCTCAAAATTTTCATTGTGAAGGCCCTGCTGGATGCCGGCAGCGGCGGCCTTTTCGCCCATCTTGTTGTATTCGTCCGCGGCGCGTTTCACGTCGTCCATGGTGGGTTTGCGTGGGCCGCCTAGACTTGCAACAAGCATTTGAGTGAGGCCGAGATCTTTGGCCCAGGCGATTCTCTCTTCCTGATTTTTCCTGAGCTCTTCCATGCCGAAGTGCGAGCTGATGCAAGCGACGCCCCAGTCGTTCAACATTTTGCGAAGTTCAGACCCTTTGTACTTGGCGAGGCCGCCGAACCCGGAATCGTCGTAGCCCACCGGCGAACAAAGTTCGATATTCGCGAAGCCGGCTGCGGCAAGCTGTTTGATTGTGCCGGGAAAGTCCTTGGCGATGCCCTCTCGCACAGGCCAGGTCTGGCAGCCGATGGGCAGGCCGAGGGGATTCGCGCGCAGATCGAATGCGTTCGCGGAAAGCAGGCTAGCCGCCGCCGCAGTCGTCGCAGCATTTTTTAAGAAGTCTCTTCTGGGAATCGCAGGCATGAACGCCTCCTTTTCGCTATTGTTCCTGACCGCACCCTCAGCTTACTGCTATTTTTCTTCGCCGAAGAGCTTGATGTCTTCGGGACCTTCCTGCAGCGGCCCGGCGATGCGGCCCTGCACGAGTTCGCGAATCTGCGCGACGATATCCGGATTGGCGAGGGTAGTGATGTCGCCGGTGTCCATGTGGTTGGAGATGGCGGCGAGGACGCGGCGCATAATTTTCCCGGAGCGGGTCTTGGGCATGTCTGGAACGACGTGGATGCGCTTGGGACGAGCGATTTTGCCGATGATAGTTTCGATCGTGGAGATGACCTTGTCCTTGACGGCTTTTGAGGGGAGGACTCCCGGCTTGAGAGAAATATAGACTTCCGGGACGCGGCCCTTGATTTCGTCCACCACGGGAACGACCGCGGCCTCGGCGATTTCCGGAATGCTCAGGCAGGCGGACTCAACCTCCTTCGTGCCGAGGCGATGGCCGGCGACGTTGATGACGTCGTCCACGCGACCGAGGATGCGGAAGTAGCCGTCTGCAGGAAGGACGGCGCCGTCGGCCGCGTAGTAGGGCCAGTCACGCCAGTCCTTGCTGTCGGGATTCTTGCAATATTTTTTGTAGTACTGATCGACGAAGCGCTCCGAGCTGCCCCAGATGGTTTGCATAATGCCGGGCCACGGATTGCGGATGCAAATATTTCCTGCTTTGCCGGAGCCGGGTTTTACTTCCTCACCATTTTCGTCCCAGATGACGGGATAAATCCCTAGAACAGCAGGGCCGGCGCTTCCCGGCTTCATGGGATCGAGCGCGGGCTTCGTGCTGCAGAGAAAACCGCCGGTCTCGGTTTGCCACCAGGTGTCCACGATGACCGCTTCTCCTTTGCCAACCGTTTCGTAATACCAGCGCCAGACTTCGGGTTCGATCGGCTCGCCGACCGTAGTCATGTGCTTGAAGTGATAGTTGTATTTGCGAGGCTCATCGCCGCCGGCTTTGCGAAGCATGCGGATGGCGGTTGGAGAGGTGTGAAAGATGTTGACGTCAAGGCGCTCGGCGATGCGCCAGGGACGCGCGGCATCGGGATATTGCGGCACACCCTCATAGAGAACGCTTGTCGCACCGAGGGCGAGCGGCCCGTAGACGATGTAGGAGTGGCCGGTGATCCATCCAATGTCGGCCATGCACCAGTAGACGTCTTCGGGATGAATGTCCTGGTAATACTTCGAGGTGCCCGCGGCGTAAGCAAGATAACCACCGGTGCGGTGCTGGCAGCCCTTGGGCTTGCCGGTGGTGCCGCTGGTGTACATAAGGAAGAGCGGAGCTTCGGCGTCCTGGGAGACGGGCTCGACGATTTGGTTGCGGTAATCCTTGAGGACGTCTTCGATGAAAAAGTCGCGGTCCATAATCATCGGGGATTCGGAGCGGTAGTGGCCGTGATAGCGCTTCCAGAAGAGAACTTTATCGACGACCTGACCCTCTTTTTTAGCGACTTCGACGGCGATGTCGGCGCTTGGCTTGTGGTCCACCCACTTGCCGTTGCGGTGGTAGCCGTCGGCATAGATGAGCACGCGGCTGCCGGAATCGGCTGCGCGCAGGCCGCAAGCTTCTCCACTGAATCCGCCAAAGACGACGGAGTGAATCACGCCGAGGCGCGCGCAGGCCAGCATGGTGATGGGCAGCTCGGGAATCATCGGCATATGGATGGTGACGCGGTCGCCTGCATTGAGGCCTGCGAAATCGCGGAGCATGGCGGCGACTTCGTTCACGCGCTTGTAGAGTTCCTGGTAAGTGATGACGGTGGCGGCTTCGTGTTCGGGTTCGGGGACAAAGATCAACGCGGCTTTGTTTTTGTGCTGCTCGAGATGGCGGTCGACGCAGTTGTAGCAGGCGTTGAGCTTTCCCCCGACGAACCATTTCCAGAAGGGAGGATTGGAAGTGTCGAGAGTCTTGCGCCAGGGTTTATCCCAGGCGAGCAGCTTTGCGTAAATGTCGAAGCATTTCGGAAAATTCTTTTCGTTGAATTTTTTGACGAAGGCCCGATCGGAGAGATTGGCCTGCGCCTGGAATTTCTTGGATGGATAGAAGTACTCCTCTTCTTTCCAGTGGACTGCGATCTGCGCTTCGGTGACGCTCTTGCCACGGAGTGAAGCGGCAGGTTTGCGCTTGCTATTTTTCTTTACCACGGCTGTGGCCACGGCGGCGACTCCCCTGGGGACATTATTCAGGCAAGCCAAGATACAACGAAATGGCGAGGGTGTGAAACAAGCGCCAGCCGGGGAACGGTTCCGAAACTCCACGGTGACCACGCGACGACTGGAGCACGGGCGGGAATCGTGATAGAAATCGGCCTTGACCATCGGGTACGCCATATTTCTTTTTTTCGCAGGTGCGCTGGGCGGCGCGATCAATGCCGTCGCCGGCGGCGGAAGCTTCATTGCTTTTCCCGCGCTGCTGTTCACGGGAGTGCCGCCAGTCTCCGCGAACGCGACGAACACGCTGGCGTTGTGGTTGGGTGTGACCGCTAGCGGCGGGGCCTATCGCAGCAGACTGCGGCTTTCGCGGCGCGTCATGATTCCTCTCCTATCGGCTGGTTTTGTTGGCGGCCTTACCGGTGCGTTCCTCCTGATCAGAACGCCGGCACAAACCTTTCTGCGAATACTGCCATGGCTCATGCTGGGTGCAACGCTCCTGTTCGCATTCGGCAAACACATGACCGGGCGCATTTCCGCAAGCATCTCTCACGATGCGAGCAGCACGGCGCTGGCCGCGGCGGCTCTCTTCGAACTGGCGGTTGCCATCTATGGCGGGTATTTCGGCGGGGGAATCGGCATCATGAATCTTGCGATGCTCGCCGCCCTGGGAATGACGGACATTCACGCAATGAACGCGCTCAAGGTGGTGCTCGGCGGAGTAATCAATGGAGTGGCGACGATCACATTTGTCGTGAGCCGCGCGATCGTGTGGCCGCAAGCCATTGTGATGATCGCTGGAGCAATCCTTGGAGGGTACTTCGCAGCGCACTTTGCGCAGAAACTGCCCCAAGCGTGGATTCGAAGTTTCGTGATCCTGGTTGGAACCGGCATGACCGTCTATTTCTTTTACAATGCCTATCGATGAAGAACTCCTCGCGAAGCGGAATCGCTTGACAGGAAAAGTCGCAAACAGGAGACTCTTCGCAATACGAACCATTTGAAGCAGCGGGGAAAGTTTTGACGAAGTCCGGCGGGCCGATTCAACGACTCATTCCGAAGAGGTGATCGATGAGAACAAATTACGCGGCGGTCGCAGTTTCGGCGCTCGTGTATTGGCTGCTTGGAGCGGTGTGGTACGGATTCCTGTTCAGCAAACCGTGGATGGCGCTGGAGCACATGACGGATGCGCAGGCGAAATCGATGAATCCAGTTCTGCCGTACATCATCACGTTTGCGTTGCACCTGTTGATTGCACTTGTGCTAGCGCAGATTTGCGCGTGGCGGAACGCGAACACGGCGGCGCGAGGAGCTGCAGTCGGGATCCTGCTGTGGATCGGATTCATCGGGCCGGTGACGTTTACCTCCTACATGTACGAGATGCGGCCCATGCAATTGTTTGCAATCAACGAGTTTTATTCGCTTGTGGGGTTGTGCCTGATGGGGGCGATTCTGGGCGCGTGGACAAAGAAAGCCGCTTAGGTGGAGCGGATCGAATATCCTTTTATGGGCTTATGGGCGCTACGCTGAAACAAGAACCGAACGATGCATTTTGAGCTAAAGTTTTGTCCCGCGGATGGAGGCGTCCAGGAGTTGGACAGTGTGGACTACCGGAGTCGCGTGGCCCAGGCGCGCCAACGAGGATTGTAGTTGCAGGATGCAGCCGGGATTGCCTGTGGCGATGGCATCGGCGTTGAGCGGAGCGATAAGTTGCGCTTTGCGGTCCCCCAGTGCGTTGGCGGCATCCGGTTGAACGAGGTTGTAAATGCCGGCCGATCCGCAGCAGATGGCGCCTTCTGGGATTTCCGTAAGCTCCAGGCCGGGAATATTCGAGAGCAATTGGCGAGGCTGCGAGCGAACACCTTGCGCGTGTTGCAGATGGCAGGAATCGTGGAAGGCGACGCGCAGAGGCAGAGGATTTCTAGCGGCGCGAGGCGGGAGTTCGGTAAGAACTTCGGTGATGTCCCTGCATTTTGCGGCAAAGGCTTTGGCGCGATCGGCATAATTGGGATCGTCCCGAAGCAGGTGGCCGTAATCCTTGACATTTGAGCCGCAACCGGCGGCATTGGCGACGATGACTTCGACGTTTGCGCGCTCGAAGACATCGATCGTTTTTCTGGCGAGCGCGAGCGCGCCTTCTTCTTCTCCCGCATGAACCATTAAAGCGCCGCAACAGGGCTGGGCTTCAGGCGCGACAACTTCGCAGCCTTCGGCCGCGAGGACGCGAGCGGTGGCGGCGTTCACCTGAGGAAAAAATTCGCGCTGCACACAACCTAGCAAGAGGCCGGCGCGGAGGCGTTTCGGTCCAATTGCCGGAGTCACTTCCGGCACCGGCTCGTTAGCCCGCAGTTTCGGCATCAGTGCTTCCATAGATCGCAGACGGCGGGAAAGGACCCGCGTCAGCCCCGCCCCGCGAACGAGCGATTGCAAACCGGACTTTTGGTAAGCGAGCAGGGGCCAGCGGAGCAGACGGAGACGGTCAGGGCGAGTGAAGACGGCGAAGAGAAAACGGCGATGAAGTTTTTCGCTGAAAGTGCGCGGGTGATGCCGCTCGATCTGGGCGCGAGTGGCTTCGATGAGTTTTCCATAGTCCACGCCGGAAGGGCAGGCGGTGGTGCAGGCCATGCACCCGAGGCAGGAGTCGAAATGGCTGACCCACTGGGGGTTCAAAGTTGCGCCGCCCTCGCCGGCGAGTTTCATGAGGTAGATGCGGCCGCGGGGCGAGTCCATTTCTTCATTCCAGAGGACGTACGTAGGGCAGACGGGCAGACAAAAACCGCAGTGGACGCATTTGTCGATGATTTCGATTGATGGCGGGTGGTGCTCGTCAAAAGAGCTTGGCAGTGGTGAGGGGAGGGAAGTATCCGGCATCAAATGCCTCCCACGAAACGGCCCGGATTGAGGGTGTTGCGTGGATCGAGCTGTTTTTTTACGGCGCGCATGAGGGGAAGGGCATCGCCAGGCTGGCCCCAAGCGTCGAGGGGCGGCATTGAGGCAGGCCGATGATGGATCACGAACGAGCCGCCCGCGGATTCGAGATCGTGGCGAAGCTCCGAGAGGCAAGCGTGGAGATTTTCCGGTTGAGCTTCGAGACGGAGCATGCCGATTCCTGTAGCCTGTATCGCTAATTTCCACCGCGCCTCGCAAGAAGTTGCTGTGCGACGCACGGCCTCCATGGTGCGCGCAATTGCGGCGGGAAGCGTGGAGAATTTCGCCAGCGCGGCGGAATCGCGAGAATTCCAAAGATCCTGCGACGCGGCCCAAACAGTGGAAGGATTCTCGAAAACATTCACGGGACGGGCGATTGCCCGCAGCTGTGCCTCTTGCGCGTCGATGCCCGCTTCCGTGCCCTCAAAAAGAATGTCCAGCACAGGTTCGACTTCCTTCGCAATGCGAGCCTGCAGGGCGGAGTGTGCCAGCTGAGAATCCTGCACAGCCAGGAGGAATCGCTGCATCTTCTCCAGCTCGGCAAACGAAACGGAAAGTGTTCGAGTATTTCGCTGGAGTGGATGGACGCGGAATACGGCGCGAGTGATGACTCCGAGAGTGCCGAGAGCTCCAGTGACAAGTTTGGGGAGGTCGTAACCGGCAACGTTCTTGACTACCTTGCCGCCGCTTGAGGCGAGCGTGCCGTCGGGAAGAGCGACGGTGACTCCGATGATCAAATCACGGAGTGGCCCGAAGCGCATGCGGAGCGAGCCGCTATCGTTGGTGGAGAGTACCCCACCGATGGTTGCCGTGTCAGGCCAGAGAGGATCGAGGGCGAGGCGTTGGCTGTGCTGAGCGAGCGCGGACTGCAAGTTCTGGAAGGTGCAGCCCGCTTCAACGCTTACGGTCAGATCGGCCCAGACGTGCTCAACGACTTTGTTGAGACGCGTCGTGGAGAGAATCATGTCGGCGCGAGACGGAGGATTGCCCCATGAGAGTTTGCTGCCGCCACCGCGGGGGACGATGGTCAGGTTTGCTTCATTGGCCAGGCGCAAAACCGCCGCCAGTTGTTGCTGGTCGTTGGGTTCGAGGACGAGCCGGGGTTGAATGCCGGAGACCGCATCAGCTTCCGTGGCGGAGCGAATCGAATCGGGAGCCAGAATTGCGCGGAATTCATGTTCGAGGTCGGGAAGAGTTGTCGGCATCGGATTGAAGGACCCAGTAAATTACAACGATAAGGCGGCGTCAAGGCGTGCATTGCGCCAACTGCGGACGTTCTCTTCTAGGCCTCACGTCGAGTGGGCGAGTAGCCTGCGCCATTTTTAACCGTGCAAGACTTCGTTGACAGGAGGGGAGACGTACTCTAAGATTAACGTTTGTCTCTACAGGGAAAGGTGTGACTGAGCGCAATGAGGACGTACGTAGCCAAGGGTGACGAAGCTGAGGCGCTGAAAGTAGGCGCGAACTGGTTTGTCGTGGACGCCACGGACCAGGTACTGGGGCGTCTTGCGACGCGCGTGGCGCGAATGCTGATCGGCAAGGATAAGCCAAGTTTTACGCCTTATCTGGATTCCGGGGATCACGTGGTAGTAATCAATGCGAACAAGGTGCGGATGACCGGGAACAAAGTCGAACAAAAGGTTTATTACTCGCACAGCGGATATCCGGGCGGCCTGAAGGCGGTTCCGGCAAAACGCGTCCGCGAAACGAAGCCCGAGTGGATGATCCGCGAGGCGGTTCTGGGGATGCTGCCCAAGAACAAGCTGCGGGCGCGGCGCGCGAAGAAATTGCGGATCTATCGGGATGCGGCCGGGTTGGCGCGGCATGCCGGGCAGAGGCCGCAGGCGGTGGCGGTTTAAGGATTTAAGAGAGCACAGGCAAGATTGCCGGTGCTACCAAGTTTCCGCACGTTGCTGTTCCTTGAAAAGTGTGGCCGCGAAGTGGTCACCTCTAAGTGGTGCCTTAGGCAGGGAGCAAATCGGCGTGGAGTTCGATGACTCCGTGGTGTCTGGAGTCAGAGAGTTTGAGGAGGAACGTTGAGTTCTACTGGTACGCCCCTAACGGGCACACAAACCTGGTTTTTGGGCACGGGCCGGCGCAAGGAGTCGGTCGCTCGCGTGTTTTTGCGGGCGGGAAGCGGCAAATTCACAATCAATGGCCGCGAAGTGGCAAACTATTTTCCGAATCATGCGTGGAAGCACGACGCGACGGAGCCGCTGAAGTTCACCAGCCTGACAGAACAAGTGGACGTGAAGGTGACCGCGCACGGCGGCGGGGTGGGCGGGCAGGCCGGTGCGGTGCGCATGGGATTATCGCGGGCGATCTCGCGGTTCAATCCGGAGTTGCGGCCGGCGCTGCGGAAGAACGGGTTCTTGACGCGCGACTCCCGTATGAAAGAGCGCAAGAAGTACGGGCAGAAGGGCGCGCGAAAGAGATTCCAGTTCACCAAACGGTAGAGGTGACTGGCGACCAGCGACCGGCTTAGAGCCGGGCACTGGCCGAAGCGAGCTCCAGCGGGGATGCGAAAGCGCCTCCGTTGAGATCACGGCCGGCAAGGAGCCGGCAATAGGCTGTTCTGTGGCGGCGCGAGCTGCCACCGCAAACAGCTATCCTATTAGGAGGAAACTTGGCAGTAGAAATTACGATGAAAGAGTTGCTGGAGGCCGGAGTTCACTTCGGTCACCAGACGCGCCGCTGGAATCCGAAAATGAAGGAATATATTTTCGGAGAACGCAACGGCATCCACATTATCGATCTTCAGAAGACCCTCAAGATGTTCCGCGAAGCGAGCCGCTTCGTGAGCGACCTCTCCGCGCAAGGAAAATCAGTCTTATTTGTGGGCACCAAGCGACAAGCGCAAGAAGCGGTCGCGGAAGAATCGAAGCGCTGCAGCGCGTTTTTCGTGAACCATCGCTGGCTGGGCGGAACGCTGACGAACTGGGCGACGCTCCAGAAGTCTATTAAGCGATTGAAACTGCTTAAAGCCATGACCGAGGATGGCCGTATCAACGAGCTCTCAAAAAAGGAAAAAGCGCGTCTGGGCCGCGAGATGAAACATCTCCACCAGAACCTGGAAGGGATCGAGAACATGAGCCAACTTCCGGACGCCATGTTCGTGATCGACTCGAATGCGGAAGAAATCGCCGTGAAAGAAGCCCGACGCATGGGCGTGCCGGTGGTTTCCGTGGTGGATACGAATTGCGATCCTGACGTTGTGGATTGGATCATTCCCGGGAACGACGATGCGCTGCGCGCGATACGCCTGTTCACGACAAAGATTGCGGATTCCGTACTGGAAGGGCACACCGCTTACCAGCAATCGCAGGTGGCGGAACAGAAATCGGCGGAAGATCAGGCGCTGGTGGACGGCGTGGAGTACGTGGATACCAGTGCGTACGAGCAGTACGAAAAGCAGGAAGGCGACTTCGTCGAGGGAGCGGACGTTACGACTCCCGCGGATGCCGCGCAGGAAGCGGCAGCGGGAGCGGAAGCCACCGTGCCGCCGGATGAGGAAGAGCGGTAGGAAGCAGTGCGAGAGAGATTCGCGAGGCCCGCTCCAGGCGGCTCGGAGCGGGCCTTTTTGCAGCCAATCCCAAGACATTGACATTTCGGGAGCGCAGAGAGAAAAAGAATGAGCACACAACAGCCAGCTATGCAGATTCCAGCGCACCTTGTTAAAGAGTTGCGCGAGCGCACCGGCGCTGGGTTCAGCGATTGCCGCGCGGCGCTCGTGGAAGCAAACGGAGTCATTGAAAAGGCCATCGAAATCCTCAGGAAAAAGGGGCAGGCGGCCGCGGCAAAGAAATCGCAGCGCGAAGCAAGCGAAGGGCTCGTGGGAAGTTACATTCACGCGGGCGGCAAGATCGGCGTGCTCGTGGAAATCAACTGCGAGTCCGATTTCGTGGCTCGTACGGAAGCCTTCCAGCAGCTTTGCCACGATATCGCCATGCACATTGCTGCGCTTGATCCGCGCTACGTGCGGCGGGAGGAAGTGACCCCCGAAATGCTCGAGAAAGAGCGGGACATTTACCGCGCGCAGGCTCTGGCAACCGGCAAGCCGGAAAACGTTGTCGAAAAAATCGTGAACGGAAAGATGGAAAAATTCTACGAGGAAAACTGCCTTTACGAGCAGCATTACATCAAGGATGAGAGCGTCACCATCGGCGAGATGATCACGCAGGCGATCGCGAAGCTCGGCGAGAACATTTCCATCCGGCGGTTCGTGCGTTTCAAAGTGGGCGAGATCGGCGGGCCGGGAGCCTCGGAGACGGAATCGTCGCCAGTTCCAGCGCCCGTTGGCGCCTGACACAATTTCCGGCATTGCATTCCAGAGCGCTCTGACTTGGTCGGGGCGCTCTGTTTGTTTTCAGGGGCGTACGCGGTGTGCGGGCGCAGTCATAGTTTGTTACAATTCCGAGGATTTTGAATAGCAGTGTCCGGAGCGCCATGGCCGCAAAGAAAAAGGTTGTAAAGAAATCCGCGAAGAAATCGGCGAGAAACTCGCAACTGGCCTACGGGCGCATCCTGCTGAAGCTCTCGGGGGAATCCCTGCAGGGGCCACAGGGCTTCGGCATTCACGGCGAAACGATCCAGGCCATCGCGCAGGAGTTGAAAGAGGTGCACAACCTTGGCGTCGAGATCGCCATCATGGTTGGCGGCGGAAACATTTTTCGAGGCGGGCGGCAGAAAGGGTTCGAGATCGACCGCTCGACCGGCGACTACATGGGCATGCTGGCCACAGTCATCAATGCGCTGGCGTTGCAGGACGCGCTGGAAAAGGAAGGCGTGTTTACGCGCGTGTTGAGCGCGATCGAAATGCGGCAGGTATCCGAGCCGTTTATTCGCCGGCGCGCCATGCGGCATCTCGAGAAAGGGCGCATTGTGATTTTTGCTGCGGGAACCGGAAATCCTTATTTCTCGACCGACACGGCCGCGGCTTTGCGGGCCATGGAGATCAAAGCGGACGTGATCCTGAAAGCGACACGCGTGGATGGAATTTTCGATGCTGACCCAGAAAAAGTCTCCGGCGCGAAGTTTTTCGCCGAGATTACTTACCGCGACGTGTTGAACCAGAATTTGAAGGTTATGGATGCGACGGCTATTTCCCTGTGCATGGACAATGGAATGCCCATCGTCGTTTTCAACATGAATCAGCACGGGAACATCAAGCGGGTGGTGCTTGGCGAGCGGGTGGGCTCTTCGGTGACGCCGGCGTAAATAATTGCGGATTGCGCCTGCAGTTTGCGGTTCCTTCTGAGATTGCGGCCAGAGACTTTCCTGGGGGACGAAGCGGCATTGACGCAGGCGATGGAGTCGAGGACGACATGACTACGATTGGGAATACGAAGGAAGCGATGTCGGCGGCCAGGACGCGAATGGAAAAGGCGGTCGACGACTTCCGCAAGGAGGCGGCGACGATTCGCACCGGCCGGGCCAATGCCTCGCTGCTGGACAATGTTCGCGTCGACTATCATGGCACCCCGATGCCTTTGAATCAGCTCGGCACCATGACTGTTCCGGACCCGACGATGATCGTGGTCGCGCCTTGGGATCCGAGCGCGGTGCCCATGATTGACAAGGCCATTCGAACCGCGGATTTGGGCTTGAACCCCACGAATGACGGCAAAGTCGTTCGCGTACCGATTCCTTCGTTGACGGAAGAGCGCCGCAAGGATCTGGTCAAGCAGCTTCACAAGGTGCTCGAGAACCATCGCACCGCCGTTCGCAACATCCGGCGGGACATCAAGGAAGCGATCGAGAAGCTCGAAAAAGAGAAGAAGATCAGCGAAGACGAAAAGAAACGCACACTGGATGAGCTGGAAAAGGTTTCCCATGCGGAGACCAAGAAGGTCGAAGATCTGTGCGCGGCGAAAGAAAAGGAAATCCTCGGACTCAAGTAGTCTCAACCACAGTCAACTCGATCTGAGCGAACCAACGTGATTTCGGGCTACGGTTTTTGCGGCTTCACTGTGGTCGCTTCGAGGTGCTCCAATCCGAAAGTTTGGGATTCGTCGTTCTGCACCGCTTGCAGGAAAGCGTTGTAATCCGCGGCGCGGTCGGCTGGAATTTCCCTCAAGATAAAATTGAGATGGCGGGACGCCGTCAGTGCCGAATCCTTCGCGGAGTATTGTGAAGTGTAGGTCGCGAAGTCGCGCTCGACGGATGTGCCCGTGGGAACGCGCGCCGAAGTTCCGGGCGGAAGATGGAGCGTCATGCTTACTTGGACGTCGAGTGGAGTGCCAAGGTCGATCGGCTTCGCGCCACTACTAGCCGCGGCCTTTGACGCCGGATCCGGCAGGCCAAGGAGCGGCAGCAGCGCCGGAATACGAACCGGATTTTTTGACCAGTCCACAAATTTAGGCTGGGCGATTTCGTATTCGACGGTGAAAGGACTGTGTGTTTCGTAAGGATCAGAGGTTGTTACACTGCTCACTTTTCCGCGGAAACCGTCCGAAAGCGCGAGGAGTTGCGCGACTTCGTTCCATTTTCCCTTGGGCGTGCTGTGAAACGCGACCCGCAGAAGCAATTCATTGTCTCCACGCATGGCGTACTGCGCCTTGGCGCTGAGGGTGCCTTTGCTGTCTATTGCGGCGTCTACGCGGACCTTTTGCGAGGAAGCGAACGGCAAATCCTTGGGAACTTGAGTCACCACCAGAGAATGGCCGTCGTGCGCCTCTTCCATTGGGCCCACATTCAGCGCTTCGCTTCCCCGATAGGACGCGGGCAGCATACCGAACGGCGCTACTTCCAGACTGGGGTCCAAAATTCTTTTGTCGGTCTGAAGCAGAATGTGCACGAAAGCGGAGGGCGTGGGAATGAACGCGTGAAATTGTTTGGAAGGGCCAATCAGTAGAGGGTTGCCAGCGTAGACTTTCGCGGCCGCGGCCATCGCCATGAACAGCTCGATCTTATCCTCCTGGCTGGCGTAGCCCGATGCCGCTACGTCCGCGGTCGGCCTCAGGTGGAAGCCGGTGGCGCCCAGCGGCAAATCCACCGTCTTTATTTTTTGCGAAACGAAATCGTAAATTCGCTCGGTCTTTTGATCGTCCGTTCCGGCACCCGCGATGAGTTTCAGCGCCAGTTCCACGACTTGCGCAGGCAGAGGATTGTGCGGCACGAACACCGCGTACAGCCCGTGTGAGATCCACGCCCAGGAGGGAGCTCCGACCGGCGGCATAAAGCCAACTTGCACGTCGGGCCACGGCAGATCGGCGTCCGTGTTCGAATCGCCGGTCAGCGTCTTCGAGCCATCTTCCACCTCATACTTGTAGAGGACGCGTTCTTCGTTCGCGACGGTTTGCCGCTGGATGGAAGGCTCCGGAGTTGGAACGCCACTGGACATGACGGCGCGGCCTTGAGGTTGCGGCATATTGTCGCCCCAGTGTGGCACCGTGGGCGCGAGAGAAGCGGGCAAGTCGATCACACAAATCTCTTTGCGGACCACGCCGGAGCGGTCGAAGCTGTGCTCGAACCAGAAATCAGGCGCCCGCGGATGATCTTTTGTTGTGGTGATAACGCGATATTCGAGGGAGTCGCCTGGTTCCAGGCCGAGGATGCGGACAGATTTGACGCGCACGTCCTGGTAGGCGGGAGCGTCAACGACGGCGGGATTGGGCTGGTCAGTGATGGCGCTGGGGAGTACGTCGATGGTTCCGCCGCTTGTGTGCGTGATACGGACCAACGGTATCTCGACTTGTTGGAACGAGCGGTTGAAGTCGAAATTGAGCCGGCCGAATTGGCGCACGCCGAGTTCGTTGTTGATTCTGACGACGGCGTGGACTTCCTTGCGGCTGGAGCCTTCTGTTTCAAAACGAATTCGCGTTTCTAGCAGTTCGATCTCTGCCGGAAGTTTGGCAGGGGCCTTTGCTGCCTGTTTTTGCTTCGTGTTCTCCTGAACCTTTACGGTAGATTTCTCCTCCGGATTTTGCGCCGCAGCTTGAGCTGCGCGAAAGGTAAGAGAGGACCCGCCTAGAAACCAGATGGCCGCGAGACATAGGATTTCGCGGGGGAAATTACGAAAAGCTTTCACGATGACCTCGCAGGCAGTTTAGGGCGAGAGACAATTCACGTAAAGCGAACGCTTAGCCTCCGTTGCCGCCCATACACGAGCGCGAAACGCCTTGCCGGAAACTCCCGTCGGTTCGGGGAAACCGTTTTGAGCGTTGTCCGTCTGAGGCATGGTAGAGTCTTTTGCCCTAAATTTTGCACGGGTTGAGGAGATCTGCGAATGCGAAAGATTCTCGGGGGAATTGGAGTCGTTGCTTTGGCCGCGGGGCTGGCTGTTCGGGCGGATGACAAGACAGCAGCAAAGGGACCTGACGAGGACGGCACGAAACCGGCGCTCGTCAAAATTGCGGGCCAAGGGATGCTGGACTCTCACGCCTATCAATATCTGACCGAGCTGAGCGACGACGTGGGCGCGCGCGTGACGGGATCGCCGCAAGCGCAAAAGGCAGTCGAATGGGGCATGGCAAAAATGCGCTCGATTGGGCTCGAGAACGTGCATGCGGAGAAATGGCAACTGTGGCGCGGGTGGACGCGCGGCACGGCGCAGGCTGAACTCTTGACGCCTATCCGCCGCCCCTTGCACGTGGACGCGATGGGGTGGACCGGCTCTACCTCAGCCGGCGGGTCGGAAGCCGACGTGGTCGAAGTGAACATGTTCGACCTCGACAGCGAAATCAAAAATATCTCCCGTCTTAACGGCAAAGTCGCTCTCGTCATCACTCGCGGGGAGCCGAATAAGAGCTTCATTCAACTCTTTGCACAATTCGGGGATTTCTTGAGGGCGGCTGGAAAAGCTGGCGCGACAGCGGTGATCGGAGGGCAAGGCGGCGGGAAAGCGCAGGGAATGAATCTGACTCACACAGGAATACTTGGTTTCGATGCGGATTTCTCGGTTCCCGTTGTTTCGATGACGGCCGAGGACCAAAGCCAATTGGAACGCTATATCGCTCGAGGACTCACCCCGCGCGTGCGTTTCAACGTGCAGAACACATTCTCAAACGGACCGGTCGAAAGCGCCAACGTCGTCGGTGAAATTCGCGGGCGGGAAAATCCGGAACAAGTGCTGGTCGTAGGCGGCCATCTCGATTCGTGGGATCTATCGGAAGGAACGACGGACAACGGGATGGGTTCAAGCTGCGCGCTCGGAGCCGCGGACGCAATCATGCGAAGCGGGATGAAGCCGCGGCGGACCATCCGGTTCGTACTCTTCACAGGAGAGGAGCAGGGACTCAATGGCTCTTTCGCCTATGTGAAACAGCACCAGTCGGAAATGGCGAATCATCTTGGCAGCCTCGTGCTGGACAATGGTCAAGGGCCCGTCAGGTCATTTCAACTAGGCGGCCGCGACGACCTGATGGAAATTTTCAAGCCGTTCGCCACGGCTCTGACGGACATTCGCGAGGTAAAGGTGGACGACAAGGTGGAAGATGGCACGGACACTTTTCCTTTTTCGATGGCGGGTCTCCCGGGCATCAACATGGATCAGGATTCGCCGGAGTATAAGTACACTCACCATTCGGCGGCAGACGCACTCGAAGCCGTGAAACCGGACGTCCTCGCACAGGATGCGACCCTGATGGCTCTCGCAGCCTACTGGATAGCTGACCGGCCAGAACGGTTTGCGACCCCCTGGTCTGCCGAAAAAACGGTCAAAATGCTGGTTTCCCAGCATGAGGATGCCATGCTTAAGGCCTTTGGATTGTGGCCCAAGTCCTTTGCAGAGATAGAGAAAAAGGACTCACCCTCTAACTAAAGTATTCAATATAAACAACTTATGTAAATAATGGGCTGGTGGCTGGCAATTGGTCCTCCTGCAGACACTCTTCAGCATCCTCGGCTCGCTAGTCCCCCGGGCGGTTGTGGTTGAGGGGTAGCTAGGTCCGGAGAATAAGCTCACAAGTGCTTGATTTCCACAGAGATTTCCACCGGGTGCCCAGGAAAGAAATTTGACAGAGCACGTTCTTTTCCTTATACTCTACGTTTTGTCAGGGATGTTTCTACCCTGGTGAGGGCGACTGCTAGCGCAGTCGGTGGGTTGGAAGGGAATTATCTTCGGTCCCGGAACAAAGTAAGACGGAATGGGACAGAAGAGCGGCCGGAATGGGGCGCCAGCCCCGCAAAGCCGAGTAAGCCTCTCCGAACTGAAGCCAGAAGAATAGTTCTGCCTTCTGGAGTGCGTACGGAGTTTCTTGCTGGTTGTATCTCCGGATTCGCAGTAGACCTTTCAGCGCTGATATGTGCTCTCGCGCATTTTTGTTCGTGCGCCATGCGAGAGCCGCGGAGAATTTTCCGCGCAAATGGTGGCCGCGGTGTGGCCAGACATGGAAGTTGACCGCTGTGCGGTCACAGTTAAATTGACTGCTGTGCGGTCACAGATAAAGAGGACGACTGTGCCGACGTTTTCACAACTAGTACGAATGGGGCGTGAGAAGGTTTTGGTCAAGACGAAGTCGCCCGCGTTAATGGGCTGCCCGGAGAAGCGCGGCGTGTGCATTCGCGTGTACACGCAGACGCCGAAGAAGCCGAACTCCGCTTTGCGCAAGGTGGCTCGCGTGCGCCTGACCAATTCCGTGGAAGTGACCACGTACATTCCTGGCATCGGACACAACTTGCAGGAGCACTCGATCGTGCTAGTGCGAGGCGGCCGCGTAAAGGATCTGCCGGGCGTGCGCTATCACATCGTGCGCGGAACCTTGGACGCCGCGGGCGTCGAGAATCGCAAGCAGGGGCGCTCGAAGTACGGCGCCAAACGGCCCAAAGCCGCGCAAGCGAAGTAGCGCGGCGTAAACAGAATTGCGCTTGGAATGATACTGAAGGAGCGATAAAGAGCAATGCCACGCAAAGGACTCGTTTTCCGCCGGACGCAAGCGACCGACCCGGTCTATGCCAGCGACATCGTGGAGAAGTTCATCTGCTCGATGATGTGGGAAGGTAAGAAGTCAACGGCGCAGCGCGTGTTCTACGGCGCCATGGATCAGGTGGCGAAAAAGACCAACGACGATGCATTGAAGATTTTCAAGAAAGCCATCGAGAACGTGAAGCCCACGCTGGAAGTAAAAACCCGCCGCGTCGGCGGCGCGAACTATCAGGTTCCGGTGGAAGTGAATCCGTTCCGGCGGCAGTCGTTGGCGATTCGCTGGCTTTTACAGTATTCGCGCGAACGCGCAGGCAAGACCATGATCGACAAACTCGCGGATGAGTTGATCGATGCTGCCAATGCCCGCGGCGGCGCCATCAAGAAAAAGGAAGACGTTCACCGCATGGCGGAAGCGAACAAGGCTTTCGCGCATTATCGCTGGTAAGGATTAGAGAAACCAAAACGAAATGGCAACAGAAACCAAAGGGGCGGCGCAGCAGATTATGGGACGGGCCTTCAAACTCGAAGACACGCGCAACATCGGTATTATGGCGCACATCGACGCGGGGAAAACCACCTCGACGGAGCGCATTCTTTTCTATACCGGCGTGACTTACAAGATCGGCTCCGTGGATGAAGGCACCGCCACCATGGACTGGATGGAGCAGGAGCGCGAGCGCGGCATCACCATCACCAGCGCCGCCACCACCGCTGCCTGGGACCGCTTCGGCAAGAAATACCGCGTCAACATCATCGATACCCCCGGCCACGTGGATTTTACGGTGGAAGTCGAGCGCTCGTTGCGCGTTCTGGACGGCGCGGTTTGCGTGTTTGATTCCGTTGCGGGCGTACAGCCGCAGTCGGAAACTGTTTGGCGCCAGGCGGACAAGTACCGCGTCCCCCGCATCTGTTTCGTCAACAAGATGGACCGAACCGGCGCGGATTTCGACCACGTCATTCGCACGATTCGCCAGCGCCTCGGTGCCCACCCCGTTCCCCTCCAGTTTCCCCTCGGTCGCGAAGATAATTTCATCGGCATCATCGATTTCATCGAGGAAAAGGTCATTGTCTGGCTGGAAGAAACGCTCGGCGCGAAATTCGAAATTTTCGATGTCGCCAAGCTTTGGGACAAGGCGTTCGTCGATTCGCGGCCCGATGTGGCTGCGGCGCTCAAGGGCGCGGCCATCGACAAGAAATTCTACGAAGAGCACCGCACCAAAATGGTGGAGTATATCGCCGAGCACGACGATGAGGTGATCGACAAGTATTTGACGGACGGCAACCTGTCCGTCGAAGAGATGCGCAAGTCGGTCCGCAAATCTACCCTTCTCTTGAAGATTGTTCCGGTTTTGGCAGGCTCAGCGTTTAAGAACAAGGGCATTCAGCCGCTGCTCGACGCCGTCGTGGACTATCTTCCGTCCCCTGTGGATGTGCCGCCGCTCGAAGGCGTGAATCCCGAGAACGACGAAGTCGTGCTGCGGCGCGCTTCGGACGACGCGCCGTTCTCCGCTCTGGCTTTCAAGATCATGTCCGACCCGTTTGTCGGGCACGTTACCTACATTCGCGTCTATTCCGGCGTGCTGCAATCCGGCAGTTACGTTTACAACCCCGGAAAGCGCACCCGCGAACGCATCAGCCGCCTTCTCCAGATGCATGCCAACAAGCGCGAAGAAATTGAAGCCGTGTATGCCGGAGACATTTGCGCTTGCGTCGGTCTCAAGAGTGTGACTACCGGCGACACGCTTTGCGACGAACAGAAACAAGTCATTCTCGAATCCATCGATTTTCCCGCCCCGGTTATTTCCGTTGCCATCGAGCCAAGGACGAAAGCCGACCAGGACAAGCTGGGCGTGGCCATGCAACGCCTCGCACAGGAAGATCCTACGTTCCGTGTCTCGACCGAGCCGGATACCGGGCAAACGCTCATCTCCGGCATGGGCGAGCTACATCTCGAAATCATCGTCGACCGCATGCTGCGCGAATATAACGTGCAAGCCAACGTGGGCCGTCCTCAAGTTGCGTATCGCGAGACGATTCGAAAGCGAGCGGAAGCCGAAGGCAAATACATCAAGCAGACCGGCGGCCGCGGACAATACGGCCATTGCGAAATCGTCCTGTATCCGATGCCCAGCGCCGCGCATGAAAATATGCACGAGATGTCCACCGATGAACTGGACGCCATAGCAAAGGAATTTGCGGGCGGTTCCGGCGGCAAATGGAAATTCGACAAGGAACACCGTTTCTTGTTCATTGACAAAGTTGTTGGCGGGTCGATTCCGCGCGAATTTATTGCGCCGATCGAGGCAGGCATCCGCGAAGCATTGGACAACGGCATCTTGGCGGGCTTCACGATGGTCGATGTCGCGGTTGTGCTGGTCGACGGTAGCTATCACGATGTGGACAGTTCGGAAATGGCCTTCAAAATCGCCGGTTCCATGGCTTTCAAGGAAGCTTGCGCGAAAGCCAAGCCTGTGCTGCTCGAACCCATCATGAAAGTGGAAGTCGTCGTTCCGGAAGAATACATGCCGCCGGTTTTCGGAGATTTGAATGCTCGACGGTCGGCCATTCAAGGCACGGAAAATCGTGCGGGCAGCAACGTGATTCGTGTCGAAGTTCCGCTGGCGCAAATGTTCGGCTATGCCACGGATTTGCGCAGCCGCACGCAGGGCCGCGCCACGTTCACCATGCATTTTTCGCATTACGCGGAACTTCCTGCGGCGCTGGCCGAGGAAGTCATCAAGAAACAGAAGGGCGAGAAGTAAGGCGCGTTTCGATTTTGTAGGTTTACGAATTCGACTGAGGAGCAGAAGGCGATGGCGAAGGAGAAATTCGAGCGCAGCAAGCCGCATTGCAACATTGGGACGATCGGCCACATCGATCATGGCAAGACGACGTTGACGGCGGCGATCACCAAGGTGCTGTCGAAGCACAACCCCAAAG
>Ga0209166_10001333_pt1 | contig 20926 bp, 11 predicted proteins | sample Coa_R1_3_FD_187151 | JGI IMG/M metagenome (GOLD analysis project Ga0209166, IMG submission 187151) | Surface soil microbial communities from Centralia Pennsylvania, which are recovering from an underground coalmine fire - Coalmine... | ecosystem: Environmental > Terrestrial > Soil >... | reverse complement strand
GGCTATGGTACGATTTTGAATGTTTCGTCCATGAACGCCATCCGGCCGCTAACCCGAATTCCCGCATACTCGGCAGCGAAAGCTGCTGTGGGCAACTTTACGCAATGGCGTGCCGTGCACATGGCGCAGGAATACCCGCCGAAGGTCCGCGTCAACGCTATTGCACCGGAATTCTTTCTTACCCATCAAAACCGTTTCCTGTTGCTCGACCGTGAGACGGGGGGATTTGACGGCACGGGGCAAGTCCATCATGACGCACACGCCCATGGCGCGATTTGGTGAACCGAAAGACCTGTTTGGCGCCGTGCTGTGGTTGCTTTCGCCGGCTTCGGAGTTCGTGACCGGAACAGGCATACTGATTGATGGCGGTTTCGCAGCCTATAGCGGTGTGCAGGTGAACAGGAACGCGACGTATTTGATGTAAAGAAAAACCAGAAGGAGACCCGTATGGCGAGTGTTGCCATGTCAGCACAAGAATTGTCGGGGCTGACGCCGAAATATGAGTTTTTTGTCGGCATTGATTCCGATGGCTGCGCTTTCGACAGCATGGAGATCAAGCATAAAGAGTGTTTTTGCCCGCAGATCATCAAGTACTGGGACCTGCAAGCGATCTCCAAGTACGCCCGCGAGGCGGTTGAGTTCATCAACCTTTATTCCAAGTGGCGTGGAACCAATCGCTGGCCCGCGCTTATTTCCGTCCTGGACCTGCTGCGCCAGCGGCCGGAAGTGATCAAGCGCGGGGCCAAGGTTCCGCAGGCTGCCAAGGTGCGGGATTTTATCGCTTCCGGGAAAGCGCTCAGCAATGACGGGCTCAAAGCTTACATGGCAGAGCATCCTGATCCGGAACTTGAGCATGCGTTGCAGTGGAGCAAAGCTGTGAACGCGGCCGTGGCCGACATCGTTCACAACCTGCCGCCGTTTCGCTTTGTGCGCGAGAGCCTGGAAATGGTGCAGAAGCAGGCTGATGCTGTAGTCGTCTCGGCCACTCCAACGGAAGCTCTTATCGGTGAATGGAGAGAGCACAATATTGACAAGTACGTTCGGGCCATCGCCGGCCAGGAGTTAGGCACTAAAAAGCAGCATCTTAAGATGGCCGCCGCCGGAAAGTATGCTGCTGATCGACTGCTGATGATCGGCGATTCTCCCGGCGATCTTGATGCGGCCCGCAGCAACCGTGCGCTCTTTTTCCCCATTAATCCCGGCCGGGAAGAAGAATCATGGGAACGCTTTTATAAAGAAGGCTTCAAGAAATTCCTCGCCGGTGAGTTTGCCGGTGCATACGAAACCGAGCTGACCTCTGAATTTGATAAGCTCCTGCCGTCAATTCCGCCGTGGAGCCGGTAGCCGTGGCGACAGGAAGAGGAGCGGAAAATACGTACCTCACCGCTGACGACGTGCGCCAAATTGTTACCCAGGCGTTCGAATCGCGGGAATTGGATGGCAAACGCATTATCATCCTCATTCCTGACGGTACGCGAACCATGCCCATGCCCCGGATGTTCGCTTTGTTCCAGGAAATACTGCGGCCGCGTGTGAAGGCCCTGGATTATCTGGTTGCGCTGGGCACGCACCCTACAATGAGCGACCAGCAGCTCAGCAAACTCGTGGGCCACACTGTGGTCAACGGTAAGGTCGGCGACACAAATATTTTCAATCATCACTGGGAAAACCGGGCCACCTTTGCAACCCTCGGCAGTATTCCCGCCGCCGAGATTGCAAAAATAACGGATGGCAAAATGTCGCAAGATGTGCCGGTCACTCTCAATAAGCTGATCATCAACTATGACCACATCATTATTTGCGGGCCGGTGTTTCCCCATGAAGTTGTAGGCTTTTCCGGAGGCAACAAGTACTTTTTTCCTGGCATTGGAGGCGCGGAAATTATCAATTTCACGCACTGGCTCGGAGCGGTCATCACGAATTACGAGGTCATTGGCGCTGGCTATACTCCTGTGCGCGCAGTCATTGATCGGGCGGCATCGCTGATTCCGGTGCCCACCACCTGCTTCGCGCTTGTGGTCACGCATGATGGTCTGGCCGGTCTTTACTATGACACCGCGCCCGAGGCATGGAAGGCAGCGTCAGCGCTTTCAGCCAGGATTCATATCCGCTGGGTTGATAAACCTTATAAGCGCGTGCTCTCGGTGATGCCGGAGATATACGACGATCTCTGGACCGCGGCCAAGGGCATGTACAAGATGGAGCCTGCCGTGGCCGATGGCGGCGAAGTGGTGATTTACAGCCCGCATATTGATGAGGTCAGCTACACGCACGGCAAGATCATTGACGAGATTGGTTATCACTGCCGTGACTATTTTTTGAAGCAGTGGGACAAGTTCAAGCGCTATCCAGGCGGAGTGATGGCGCACTCCACGCATGTGAAGGGGCTGGGCACGTATGACGCTACGACTGGCATAGAGAAATCCCGCATCCGGGTGAGTCTGGCGACACGGATTCCGGAAGAGCGCTGCCGCCGTATCAATCTTGGTTATATAGACCCGGCGACCATCAAGATGGATGAGTGGCGTAATCGGGAAGCCGAAGGTGTGCTGCTTGTCCCGCGCGCCGGTGAAACTTTGTATCGCTTGAAGCAGAAGGGCGCAACTGCGCCGTAGGAGAAGACGTGGCAGCAAAAATCGGAGTGGTGGGACTGGGCGTGATGGGCTCAAATCTGGCCCTGAACATGGAACGGCATGGTTTTCCCGTTGTGGGATACGACCTGGACGCGAACAAAATGCGCGCGTTCCTGAACGGCCCGGCGAAGGGCAAGAGGGTCACCGGTGTGGATTCACCAACCGCCCTGATGGAAGCTTTGGAAAAGCCCCGGCGCATCCTGATCATGGTGCCTGCCGGTGCGCCCGTTGACAGCGCCATTGATCACCTGAAGCCGCACCTTGAGCCGGGTGACATCCTCATGGATGGCGGCAATTCCGCCTTCCTCGATACCGACCGCCGCAACAAGGCGCTTGAGGCCCAGGGATTTCTCTATATCGGCGCGGGAGTCTCTGGCGGAGAGGAAGGCGCGCTGTGGGGGCCGGCCATCATGCCCGGCGGACAGCCCGAAGCATGGGAAGCTGTAGCTCCGATTCTTCGCGCCATCGCCGCCAAAGCCGAAGACGGCGAGCCCTGCGTCGAATACATGGGACCGCGCGGAGCAGGCCATTACGTCAAGATGGTGCACAACGGCATCGAGTATGGCGATATGCAATTGATCGCCGAATGCTATGACCTGCTGCATCGTGGTCTTGGAATTGGCGCCGACGAACTGCACGGCATTTTCAACGAATGGAATAAGGGAGAGCTCAAGAGTTACCTGATCGAGATTACGGCAAACATCTTGGCCAAGGAAGATGAGCAAACCGGCAAACCCCTGGTAGATGTGATTCTCGATGAAGCCCAGCAGAAGGGCACTGGAAAGTTAGCCAGTCAGAACGCGCTCGATCTGGGAGCGCCTATCCCTACGATCAACGCCGCGGTTGAAAGCCGCATTTTGTCTGCGCTCAAACCACAGCGTGTTGCTGCCAGCAAAGTGCTGCGTGGGCCGGCCCTATCGTTTAAAGGCGATAAGCAGAAGCTGATCAAGGCGGTCGAGCACGCGCTCTATGCCTGCAAGGTCACGTCGTACGCTCAAGGTATGGCTTTGATGCAAATCGCGTCAGTCGAATATAAGTATGACCTGCGCCCGAAGAACATCGCTAAGATCTGGCGTGCCGGTTGCATCATCCGCGCGACGTTGCTCGGTCAGATCATGGCCGCATACGACCGCAAGCCTTCGTTGACCAACCTGCTGCTCGACGAAGCTTTCCGCGACGCGGTTGCAACCCGTCAGGAATCGTGGCGGCTGGTAGTTCAGACGGCGGTGGAAATGGGAATTCCAGTCCTGGCAATCGGTTCATCGCTGGCCTACTTCGATGCCTATCGCAGTGAGCGCCTGCCGGCGAATTTGACCCAGGCACAGCGCGATTATTTTGGCGCTCATACTTATCGTCGGACTGACAAAGAGGGTGTATTTCATACGGAGTGGACAAGTAGTGAATTGCAGACGGCGAGCAAGTAACGCCGCACCTATCAAGGTCTGCGTTTTTTCTGAGTACTGACAACTGAGTACTGCTCTTAAGCCGCTGCGGCGATGCGCCGGACGAGGTCATCCTGTTCGGCCTTGCTCTCGGCGCCGATGGTAAACGCGTCCAGCACGTCGAGCGATAGCGCATACTTCAGGGCTTCATCCTGGCGGTCTCGCAGGGCGCCCTGCCCAAGGATCTTCATTCCGATAACTCCTTTGCCCCCGGCTTTCATCTCGCGCAGGACGCCTATGACTGTCTCCGGGTCAGAATCCATGTGTGCACCGATGGGATTGATGCGCACCAGATCGACTTCCACCCAGGGAGATTTGGCTGCCGCCCGCAACGCCTGGATGCTGTGACATGAACATCCATGCGCACGGATGATCCCCTTCTGCTTGGCTTCGGAGAAAACATCCATCACGCCCCGATAGCGCTCGGTCCAATCTCCTTCGGTCAGGCAGTGCATCAGGCATACGTCAATGTAGTCAGTGCCCAGTTCGCGGCGGAAGCGGTCCAGATCAGCGCGCGCTTCGGCCGGGTCGCGTGCCCAGGTTTTGGTAAGAACGGTGACCTTATCGCGGGGCACGTGCTTGAGCGCTTCGGCGACATGCGGATGACTACCGTAGGCATCGGCCGAATCGAAGAACCGCAGGCCCTGGTCATAGCCATGGAGAAGAAGCCTGGAGAGTCCATCAATGCCGAGGGCGGTCTGATTGGAATGGTGACCAGAGCCGACGGTTCCGGTTCCCATCGCAAGCCTGCTGGTCTTGATGCCGGTTTTGCCGAGCACTACAGTGTCAGAGGCGTTGAACTTGCTGGACAAGCTGCTGGCCGCAATGGCATCCAGCGCGCCTTTTGATGCCAACCAGGCAGCCCCAAAACTCTGGGCCGCACGTATTAAGAATTCTCTGCGCTTCATCTGCTCCTCCTCTCACGTGAGACTAAGGTGGAATGCAATTTAGACGCCGCAGACAGCGGAGCGATAACCAAGCTTTTGGCCGCCAGTATGAGCCAAAAGGCGACCCAAATTGCTATTTTAGCGCGTTACGGCTGACGTGGTCAGCGCGATGAACCTGAAAAATGTAAACTGGGACACCGCTGGCGCCAGCTAAGAAAACAGGCTGAAGAGGCGAACGCTGTTAAGAGCGAACCAGCTATGTACGTGTAAGAAGAAGGCAATTCCCCCCGGTTTCGGCATTATTCGATCTGGCTGGTGAAGATGCAAAATCGCGCACTTTACCAACAACTCTAGTCGGGCTTACTCTATTGTGCAAACGCTAAACTCAGAAATTCTCAGAGACTCGCATGTGCAAGTCGCTTAGGTTGCGGGATTGAGTAAAAGTAGACCGAGACGAAAGAGCATGGGATAATAACCAGCGGCCATGGCTGAAGTCGAGAAGCCACTCGGGGAATCGCTCGATGATCCCCGAAGGGCGCTAGTCAACCGCGTAGCAGCAAGCGAATCGTTTGCCAAGTCTCCTCGCTTGCGAGAGCTTCTTACCTATCTCGCCGAATGCGCTCTTCGTGATCCGCGCTCGCCGGTCAGCGAGCAGCAGGTTGGGGTTGCAGTTTTCAACCGATCCGCCGGATACGACACCAGCTCCGATACGGTCGTGCGGGTCCAGGCATCCGAAGTCCGCAAAAGGCTCAAATATTATTTCCTGGCAGAGGGACTCAACGAGCCGCTGGTAATGGAACTCCCCAGAGGCTCCTATCTTCCGGTCTTCAGCTCTCGGGAACTGGAAAAGGCGCCCGCCCCGCTCGCGAACGAAGACGCGGTCTACTCAAATGGACACAAGCAGAGCACAGCCGAGGATGCGACACCTCGGGATGGAATTACCCGATACCAACAAACTTCTGCTCAAGTAAAGCCAAGGCAGCCGGCGCTGTTCGTGCTGTGGGCTCTTTTGACGGTTACCGTCGCGGTGTGCGCCTGGCTTGCTTACCAGAACAACCAACTGCGAAAGCAATCGGCGGCGGAGGCCGCTCCTCTACTGGGTCATTTCTGGAATCAGTTTTTTCAAAATTCCTGGCAAACCGAGGTTGTTCCCTCCGACTTTGATCTGATTGTCATCTCGGACGTGCTGGGGCACAATGTGCCCTTGAAAGAATATTCCAGCAAGGATTATCCAAAAACGCTGATCGATCCCCTCATCAAGGATCCCAAGATCAACAATTTTGTTTCAAAAGCAGCCAGCGCAGGAGCCATCACAGAGTACGATGGTCCGGTCCTGCGTAGCCTTTCTTTGATGTCGGAGCATTTTCGGATCCCATTCCAGGTGAAGCCGCCACGACAGGCGCGCGTGGATCAGGATTATCCCGGCAACTTCATTCTCCTTGGACACGAGCGCGCCAATCCATGGGTGGGAATGTTCGAAAGCCGCATGAACTTCAGGCACTACTACGACGACACCACCCGCACGGCGAAGATTATCAATGCCTCGCCGCATCCAGGAGAAAAACCGGAGTACGTTCTCGAGAACCGCCAGGAGACTTATGCGGTCGTTGCCTGTCTCCCTCGGCCCGATGGAAAGGGCAATGTCTTGATACTCTACGGTATCGCCTTGGGGCATATCGACGGCGCAGCACACCTGGTGACAAATGAGGCGGCCATCGCCAAACTTTACTCCCGGCTTGGCATCGGCCCCTCGGACCGCATCCCTTATTTTGAGGTCCTTCTGGAAAGAAAACCAAACGCGCAGAACTACGAAATAATCGCGCACCGCATCATCGGCAACCCGTGAATGTGATCGAGAACGATAGCATCACGGACGCTAAGCAGGCATCGCTAAGATGTTGTGAGGGTCCGGTGTTCCACGAATGATATCCTGAAAAGTGACCTTCACCTGCAAAGCTTTTCTCTTCGACCTTGATGGCGTTCTTGTAGACTCCACTCATTCTGTGGCGCGCATATGGAAAAAGTGGGCGATCGATCATGATCTTGACTTTGGGCCCGTGGTCGCACACGCCCACGGACGGCGCAGCATTGAGACCATCCGGCAGTTTGCTCCGGGGTTGGACGCAGAGGAGGAGAACCGCAATGTTGAAAACATGGAAATCACCGATAAAGACGGAATCGTAGCGATTCCCGGCGCCGTGGAATTTTTGCGCCGGCTTCCGCCCAATCGCTTCTCCATCGTCACCTCGGCCACCCGTCCGCTGGCTAGGGCACGGCTGCAATACGCCGGCCTTCCCTGGCCGCAAAACGCCGTGACTGCTGAAGATGTCGTGAACGGCAAGCCCCATCCGGACCCATATCTGAAGGGCGCTGCTTTGTTGAACGTTGGCCCCGCTGATTGCGTGGTATTTGAAGATACCCCGGCGGGAATTCGAGCGGGCAAGGGCGCCGGCATGCGGGTTGTTGCCTTCACCACAACGCGTCCTGCAGAGGAGTTGAAGGCGGCAGATGTTATTGTGCCTTCATTCGACGGCCTCAAGTTGAAATTTGTAGATGGGACGTTCAGTCTCCAAGTGGATCAAAGCTGAGCCACATTTTCACCGAGTAGCTGGAAGTTTAACTTGAAACTTGAAACCACAAACTGGAAACTATTCCTATGAATCGCAGAGATTTTTTCCATACCGCTGCCGCCGGCGTATTAGCAGCCGGCGCGCAAGCGATGGCCACAGCGCAGGAGCAATCGCCGGCGAAGGACGCGGTGAACAAAAGCAATGCCAAAAGCCTCAATCTGAAGAAAGCCAATCTCAAATTGGGAACTCAGCATGGCGACAGTGACGACATTCTGAAAGTGATGGCAGCCCTCGGTGTCAATCACATCTGTGCCGAACCGCCCTCTTTGCAGGCTGGGCAGCAGCAAAAGAGCGATGACTGGTCCGCGGAGGGGCTGGCACGCAAACGCGAGCACATTGAGTCTTTCGGGTTGCAGGTTGAGGCGCTTCGATTGCTGCACCCCACGAATATTGCAAGATCAGAGATTCCCAACGTGATGCTGGGCAAGAGCCCGGAGCGCGACCGTGAGATTGACGTTGTTTGTGAAAAGATTCGCAGCGCCGCTAAAGCCGGCTTCCCCATGTTGACCTATAACCTTTCCATGTTGGGCGTGGTGCGTACGGCGCCGACGCCAGGCAGGGGCGGGGCAACCTATGCCACATTCAACTATGAACAGACCACCGACCGCGACAAGCTGACCGAGGCGGGGGTGGTAAGTGCGGAAGAATCCTGGGAGCGGATCGCTTATTTTGTGCAGCGAGTCATTCCTGTAGCGGAAGAGTACAAGGTCAGGATGGCCTGCCATCCGCAGGACCCGGCCATGCCTGAGCCGCAGGGTTTCCACGGAGTGCATCGCGTGCTCAGCACCGTTGATGGGCTGAAAAAATTCGTTGCGTTAAACCCGAGTCCCTATCATGGACTCAATTTTTGCCAGGGGACAATTTGCGAAAGCCTGAAAAATCCGAACCAGGAAATTTACGATGTGATCCGTTATTTCGGCTCGCGCAACAAAATTTTCAACGTGCACTTCCGCAATATCAAGGGCGGCTTCCTGAATTTTCAGGAAACCTTGCCCGATAACGGCGATGTAAATTTCATCCGCGCCATTCGCGTATATAAAGAGGTTGGCTACGACGGCATGCTCATGCCCGACCACGTCCCCAAAATTGACGGGGATGCGGGCGGCAAACAGGCCTTTGCCTACTGCTTTGGCTATATCCAGGCTTTGATACAGATGGTGAACCAGGAAGGCTAATGCGCCCGCATGTGGCCCTATTAGCTACCAGCTTACAGTAACCATCGCAATGGCTCCGAACGTAGGGAGAAGGCAGCCTACAAACTTTGAGCTGGTGCAACAAAGTGCGCTTACCCCAGTATGATAAAGGCAATAGGGTTGAATGAACCCAAGCTATCTAATTCAGTAAACCCAGCGCGCCTGTGGAGCAGGGAATGGCTTCTTCGCACAATGAAAAAATTCGATCTCTCCTCGCCCAGGGGCGATGGTCAGACCTGGTCTCGCTGCTTCGAGAAATGCCAGTTTCTCTCGCTGTTGAACTGATTGGCAGCCTGTCAGATGAGCACCAGCAAACCCTGTTTCGTCTTTTGCCCACGCAGTTTGCCGCCGCCATAGTTACAAAGTTTCCCTACTATCACCAATACGTTTTGCTGCACGCGCGGCCGCCGCAGGAGATGCGCGAAATTATTGATCACATGGCCCCCGATCAGCGCATGCAGTTTTTTGACGAGCTTCCCGAAGAAACCTGGCAGCGCATGATGGATGAACTCGCTGGACGGGAGTACGTGACGCCGCGCGAACAAATTGCGGGAGCCCGCGTTGCCCATCCGGAACCGGAGACAACCGTTCCTTTCAAACGCCCGCCCGTTATCCGAAGCGAGCGCGAGACCGGTGAGGTAGTGATTGAAGTGCGTGGCATCGAGAAATCATTCCTCCAGCCGGATGGGACAAAAATCCAGATCATTGCGCCCCTGGACCTCTCGATTTATTCCGGCACTGTGGTTGCGCTGCTGGGCGCTTCCGGATGCGGCAAGTCAACTCTGCTCAGAATTCTTTCTGGGTTGGCCACGCCTTCCGCCGGCACTGTTCTCTGGCACGGCAAGCCGTGCGCGGAAGCCGCTCCTAACGTTGCCATTGTCTTTCAAAGTTTTGCTTTATTCCCCTGGCTCACGGTGCTGGAGAATGTTGAGGCGCCCTTGATTGCCCATGGCGTAAACGCCGACGAGCGCCGTCTCAAAGCCTTGCGCGCGCTGGATACCGTGGGTTTGAAAGGATTCCAGACCGCATACCCCAAAGAACTTTCCGGTGGCATGAAGCAGCGAGTGGGTTTCGCGCGGGCTCTGGTCGTGCAACCCGAAGTCCTGTTCATGGACGAGCCTTTTTCGGCGCTCGACGTGCTCACCGCCGAGAGCCTGCGCGGCGAGCTGTTGGAGCTCTGGCTCACACAGAAAATCGATACCAAAACCATATTTATTGTCACCCACAATATCGAAGAGGCCGTGCTGCTGGCCGATCGCGTGATCGTTTTGGGGCGTAATCCTGCGCGCATCCGGGCTGATTTTCGCATTCCGCTCCCGCAGCCCCGCGAGAGGAAGTCGCCGCAGTTCCTTTTATATGTGGACTACATATATAAGGTCATGACCAAGCCGGAGGGTGAATTTGCTCCGCCTGAAGTCGAAGCCGGCCAAGCCAGGAGGAAATATCAACTGCTGCCTCACGCCCGCCCGGGAGGCATTGCCGGACTTCTGGAAGTGCTGTTGGACCACGGCGGCGAAGAAGACCTTTACCATCTTGCCGAGCAACTGCTCATGGATATCGAAGACCTACTCCCCATCATCGAGGCTGCGGCACTGCTTGGCTTTGCCAAACTGGAACAAGGCGACGTGGAACTCACGCCTGAAGGGCGCAGTTTTGCCGAGGCCGATATTGCCACGCGCAAGCGGCTCTTCCGCGCCGCTGTGCTGAAGAACGTGCTGCTGTTCCAGCAAATCGAAAGCACGCTGCGGGCCAAGGCCGACCACACCATTCCACTGGAGCTGTTTCGCGACATTCTCGACGAACACTATCCTGATAACGAAGTCGAGCGCCAACTGGAAATTGCGCTTAACTGGGGGCGCGAGTGCGAACTGTTCACCTACGATTCCGATACCCAAAGGCTTCACCTCACGCTGCATCCCGAAGAGAGCAGTGGCAGAGAGCCAGAAAATAAAACACCTGAGAACGCGAGCAAGTCTTCTGAGGTGAAATCGTTGTGAGTCCGCGGTCGACAATCAGCTCACCGCGATCTTTTGTCTCGCCATGGGCAGTGTTTCCTCGCGCCAGCCGTTCGCTTTTGGCTGATCTGCCTGTCTTCGGATTAGGAATCGCGGTTTTCTACAGCATCATTGCTATCAGCCGCTACTGGGGTTCGCCGCTTACCGCCCAGTTTGAAGTCGATCTTCATCCCCGCGCGCTTCCGGTTTACGTCTTCTATTCGGTCATGCGCATTACGATTGCCTACTTCCTCAGCCTGGCATTCACGCTGGTGTACGGCTACATCGCAGCCTATAATCCGAGGGCCGAGCGCTTCATGATTCCATTGCTTGACGTGCTGCAGTCCATCCCTGTGCTGAGTTTTTTGCCGGGGGTGATGCTGGCCATGGTTTCGTTGTTTCCCAAAAATCAATTAGGCCTGGAACTGGGCGCCATTCTGCTGATCTTCACCGGCCAGGTCTGGAACATGGCCTTCAGCTTTTATGCTTCTTTGAAGAGCATCCCGCAGGAGATGCGCGAAGCGGCGCAGCTCTATCGCTTTAGCTGGTGGCAGGCCTTCACGCAAATGGAGTTGCCCTACGCTGTGATTGGGCTGGTATGGAACTCCATGATGTCGGTCGCTGGCGGCTGGTTTTTTCTCATGGCCTGCGAGATGTTTGTGCTGGGCAATCGCGATTTTCGCCTGCCCGGCCTGGGTTCCTATCTCCAGACGGCTTCCAACGCAGGCGATACCCGCGCCATTCTCTGGGGGCTCGGGGCAATGCTGGCGGTGATTATCCTGACTGACCAGCTAGTGTGGCGTCCGCTGATCGCCTGGGCGCAAAAATTCAAGGTCGAGAATGTCGAAGCCACCGACGTTCCGCGCTCTCCCATTTTGGACCTGATTCGCCGCTCGAGGCTCGTGGCTTTCCTCTCGCGTAAATCTGTGGCTCCGGTGCGCGAGGCGCTTTTGCTGCATTTTGCCGGCAGCGGAGTGCAGACGGAATCGAAGAGCGAAAAATCCCGGGCGCGCGCCTGGCTGTTGGGGCTGCTGGCCGTCGCTTTGCTTGGAGGAATCTTCTACGCGGTTTTCAAGAGCGCAGTTTTGCTGGCGGCGTTGACTGGCGAGGAGATGAAGAGCGTGCTGGTGGGCGCGTCTGCCACTTTTCTGCGAGTCAACGTTACGCTTTTGCTGGGCGCTCTCTGGACAATTCCTGTAGGCGTGGCCATTGGCTCCCGGCCCAGGCTCGCCCGCGTCGCCCAACCCATCGCCCAAATCGCCGCGTCTGTTCCTGCCACTGCGCTATTTCCCGTAGTTCTGCTGGCCCTGGTTCATTTGGGCGGCGGGCTGGGGGTAGGATCCATTGTGCTGTTGCTGCTGGGCACGCAATGGTACATATTGTTTAACGTCATCGCCGGGGCCAGCGCCATTCCAACCGACTTGAAGGAGGTATGCAATGTCTTCTCTTTCAATCAATTCGAGCGCTGGCGAAAACTGATTCTGCCCGCTATCTTCCCCTTTCTGATTACCGGACTGGTCACCGCATCCGGCGGCGCCTGGAATGCCAGCATCGTCGCAGAATATTTTCACTTCAAAGAGAAAATATTTTCCACCGTCGGCCTCGGAGCGGTCATCAGCCAGGCAACCGACAGCGGCAATTTTCGTTTGCTCCTCGCCGCCACACTTTTCATGGCCGCAATCGTGGTGACCATCAACCGTCTGCTCTGGCGGCGCATGTACCGTCTGGCTGCAACTCGATTCAAACTCGAGAGCTAGCTTTCCAACTGTGCAAATGATTGCAACCGAGCCCGCATTTATGCGAAGGCGCCTGCAATGGCGCAACATGACGCACCTGTACTTTCTACGCTTCATAGCTGAAGAATTTACAATCACTCGGGAAACAAGCGCATGCCAACCCGCTTACATTCAGGAGTTTAGGATGGCTAGCCAATTGCCTCTCTTTTGGTGCTATGAACGCTTCCGTTGGAACAGCGCCTGACCGATCCTATGACACACGACGCACATGGCCTCGGGTCAAGCTGCTTGTATCGGCCAAGGTCAACTGTGCAGCGAACGCTATTTTGGACCATGTCGCGTTCTTGCGGGATGCAAGTTCAGATGGCATTTTCTTTTATTCAGACTTTATCCCGCAAATCGGCGGGGAAATTGAGATCACTTTTGATATTCCCCTTCTGGAAAAAAGCGTAAAAGTAGTTTGCCGGGGCAAGGTTGTGCGGGTTGAGCAGGTCGCAAATGGAGCGGCTCCGGGGATTGCAGTCAGGGTTGAGAGCAGGCGCTTCACCCTGAGGCCCTAAGCGGTAAAAAAACCAACTTCGGCTCCGTGCCAAATTCATCATTAATCAGGACCCAACCCCTGCGGTCTGGTTATTTCCGAGCAAAGCTTTTAATCCTCCGAGGACCGTAGCAGGTGACCTGCCGATGACTGCGGCATCTACTCCCTTGGGAAGAACGTTTCTGCGTGTGGGATCTTCTCGATGATCGATAAGCAAAACAGGGAGCTTTGGCCGGACCAGTTTCAAAGCTTCAGCAAGTGCCTCACCCTCCCCTCTTATCAGCTCGGCGTCGAGAATTACGGCGGCAAATTTGGTGTTCACGCAAGCTGCTACGGCGTGATCGGTCGTAAATGCCAGCAACAAAGAATAGCCAGACTCCCGAATCGCGATTTCCAATGCTTCGAGGCGAGGAAAAGACTGAGCGACACACAATATTCGTTCAGGTTTCGTTTTCGAAGCCATGCCTCTCCTTAACCTTTCCATGCTCCACGCCCACTCTATGAGGTTCGCTCAACCAGTTTTCTTGATCTTCAGGTTTCGTTCTTCCATGGCTGCGGCACGTAATAATTCGTCGGCCAATTTGAGGTATTTCTCAATGAAACTAAATTCTTCGGAATTTAGACCTTTTGTTTCAGGAGGGGAGGGACCTGCATCGAGAGATTGAAGAATGCGGCCCCACGAAGTCTGTGGTTCTCTCGCGGATATTTTGGGAAGCCGGCCTGGTCTCTTGCTTATCTCATCGTTCACCCAAGGCCAGCCTTATCCCTTCGGCCAGAAGCTTGTGCACACTTATCCCTCATCACTGTGCGTAGCACTTTCAGTTCCCATTGAAACCACTTTGGTTTCAATAACTTAGCAAATCCAAGCGTGTCCGTTGGGAGAAACAGAGTTCCTCCTGTGAGTAGCTGAATTCCAATAAATGAATCATGCCGTCCTGCGGTCTTGTGCTACGGCACCCCCCATTCTCGCCTTAATTCGTCGGCCCGATGGATCACGCGTGCGATCAAATCGGCAGCACCGGCGGATTGCGTTTCTTCATTCTCTAAACCGGTATTCTCTGCAACGGTTGCAGCCAGCAGCTCGGCCGTTTGTGTTACTCCCGGTCGAGGGAGTACGTCGAGGGATCTAGATCGGCTCATGATGTCTAACTCCGGGTAGATTTCGAGCGCATGGAGTTTCTCAAAGACCGGCTGCATGGCCCGTTCGGCATCGCGGAAAAATTCCGTGGCGCGAACTCGCGTGAAGATCCACCCCAGTCGCTCGAGCACAGCCTGTCTTTCCATGTCTTCCGATAGCTTGGTGATGTCCACGGGATGGCGGGGATCGCCGTCGCATTCAATGGCCAGGCGTTTACCATCGCCCTCAACCACCAGGTCGATTCGGTACGCGCCTACCTGCCACTTCGGAGTTACCTTGTAGCCGCGGGCTTCAAGGCGTTTCATCAGCTCGCGCTCGAAAGAGGTTTGGGATTTCTTCTCTTTCTCGGTCTCCTCCAGCGCCCGCATGAGATGGCTGGGATCGTAGGCGTGCTCAATCAATTGCCGCCGCAGATCGCCCTCTTTAAGATCGCGCTCCGGGGTGAGGGAATGGACAATCCACATCTGGTCCCGTGCCCGGCTGGCGGCGACGTTGAAGCGCTGCTTGAATATCTGCTGATCGCGTAAGCGCAACGGTCCGCGCTCGGCAGTGTCGACCATGGAAATGAACACCACGTCACGCTCGTCTCCCTGAAATTGAGCGGCGTTTCCGCAAAGCAAGCGATGCATTTCGTAGCGATCCGGCGACAGGTAGGTCCGCAACAACCTGTCAATCTCAATCGCCTGTTCATCTCCGATAAGAGAGACAACACCGAAGCTCACCGAGCGGCCCGCTTCGTTGGTTTGATACTCCGGCTGCTCGATGGCGGCGGCGATCAGCGAAGTAACCGCCAATGCTTCCGGACGATTGATCTTTTCGTCGCGGCTTGCTTCCGACACCCGGTATGAGACCAGGTGGGGCCGAAGCTGGACTCGGCTGGCGTCGCGCAGCGGCTTCACCCGCCGGTCGTAGGAAACCGTGTTGCTGAACTGGATTATTTCGGGAACGGAACGGAAGTGCTCAACCAGGCACGTAGTGCCGCCAAAGGACTGGCGCGCGAGATCGTAGATGGAGATCTGCCCGTCGTACAGGTGAGCGTTGGGAATGCCGTGGAGATATTGAGAGATCAGGTTCCCCACCATGCCGAGGTCCTGGCCCACGGCGGTAGGACTTACCTGTTCATGATCGCCCACCACCAAAACCGTCTTACCCAGATACAAAGCGAGTAGCGCCATGACGTCGCTTTGGCTGGCCTCGTCAATAATCACGACGTCAAACCGAGTCACGCGCGGATCAAAGTTTTCCACCACCCGTGAGAGCGGCATCACCCAAACTGGCACGGCGCTTCGGCACTCACTCATTTTTCGGGCCGCTTCCGCGCGCAGTAAAGGAACGCGGATGCCAGTGCCCTTGCCGATGCGGCGGATTGTATCCAGCCAGCCGACCAGCGCCTGCCGCTGGTGCGGCGATGTCCGCCGGGCCTGATGGGCCCACGCGCGCCGGTCAATGAGATCAATGGTAACTTGCCGGACCTGCTCGCGAAGTTTTTCACTCTGGCTTTGCAGCGCATCGAGGGAAGCGCCGGCGCGCCGCTCTAACTCGTCATTCAGCCGGCGCCAACTCCAGGCGCGCATCGGATCACCGGGAACCTCGCCATGCACACCATCGCGATTGCGAATGCTGCCGGCCCAGGCGGGAGCTGCGCCCTCGAGCCGGTTGAGCAGGGCATGACGCAACTCGAAATCAGCTCGCCGGCCCGCGATTTCGGCAAGGCGCGCGTGAGCTTCAGCATAATTGCCCGAATCCGTGCGACTGACTGCGTCTGCCAGTTGCGCAACCACACGTGATGAATTGAAATTCTGTCTGGCCAGATCGAGCCGGTTGTTCAGCTCCTGCAACTGGCTTTCCACGTTCTGCAATCTGAGTTTTTCCAGACGGGCAAACAGAATAGGAACAAGAGCGGTGACGACAGCGCGCTCGATGCGGGTCAACTCTCCATACGGTCCGATGCAAACCGGTTGTTCGGCGATGAATTTGTTCCACGAGAATCCCAGGTCTTCCAGCTCTTGCTGCAACGGAGACCAGGTGAGCTCATGCCAGCGCAAACAATCCTGAATGGAAGCGCAGAACTGGATGAGCGTATTCTCAACCGCTTCTCCCATTTGATTTGAGGGAGCCGCACCCAGAGGAGCTGCCTGCCGGTCCCAGCGCAAAGCCAGGTTCTGCCGCAGGACTTGCAACCGGCACAACTGGCGCAAGGCCTGGAAGTGCTCGATCAGCCGTGGCCGCCCGCCATTGACGCGCGCGGTTGCAATGAACTCTGCCCAGGGTTTGTGCTTCCACAAGACAAACGACCCGAGTTTCCCTCCTTGCTCAAGATGAGCAAGAATTTCAGTGGCAATTTGTTCCTGCTCCTCAAGCCGGTTGTTGCCGGGCAATACTGGACCATACTGCAGCAGCATCTCCTGAGCATCGGCGGCCTCGCGATGAACGAGCTGCACCAGGGTGACAAGCTGGTCCCAGGGTTGGCGATAGCTTCCGCCGTATTTGCCTGCATAGACGGCCGCGAGCTTCCAGCGCTCTTTTCCCGATAGCGGTTCGACGGCTTGGATCAACTTGGCAACCAGCGTTTCGATTTGCTGCTCCGATCCCTCGGCAGGACCCGACTGCCAAAGGTCATAACGGAGGTCCAGATCTTCAAGTCGGAGCCGGTCTCTTTCGCGAACCACTGCTTCAAAGTTTTCAGGTGTGGGGAGATGAACAAGCTCGGGAAGCTCGCCTGAGAGTTCATGCTCATCTTCCGGTGAAAGCGAAACATTGGTGCGATACAGTTCTGACAATTCCTCATCAGAAAGCGGCAACGAAACCTCGGCCTGAATTTCCGTCTGAGCCTCCGTCTGAACTTCGGCCTGAATTGGGCCGGGAATCCAACCGTGGCTGGCTCGGTCTTGGGTGACGGCGCGAGCTGCATCGGCGGGAGTCCAGCTCTTGCCATCCATCATGATTTCGCGATATTCGTCGGCCCGTGCCTCGGCTAATTGTTGCAAGACGCAGTCCAACTCTTGAAGCAAGGTGTGACGTTCGGCTTGCAGTTTGCCGGCTTCCTGTTCAAGTGAACCAGGCTCGGCGCTGCTCAACCTCTCGGCAATCGCAGCGACTGCGCTTTCCAGTTGCCGCCGGCTGTCGAGGTCGCTTTCCAGTACGCTCACACACAAGGGCCGCAGACCGGGGACAATATGATGACGAACCATCCGCAGCGCTTTTGTGGTGTGGCTTGTGACCAGCACACTCTTGCCTTGCGCTAAAAGATGGCCGATAAGATTACCAATGGTATGTGTCTTGCCTGTGCCCGGGGGCCCTTGTACCAGAACTCCGCCATGCTCTTCCAGTTGCTGGGCGATTCGAATTTGCTCGGGATTTGCCGGCTTGCTGAGAAGCACCTCCGCCTCCGCCTGACGAAGAGCGCGCGGCGCAAATCCCGCTTCTTCTGTCGCAGCACCGTCAACGAAAATCGGGGCTTCTTCTCCGACGATGTTCAACAGAGACCAGGGCAGATCGGGGCGAGTGCGCAAGTCTTCGAGGACGCCTTCAATAGCAGAGGCAAAACCCAGCGTGCGCGCGCGCAGAAATACGATCGGATCGCGGCAGATGCGAGGCTCGCGCCCTTCACCCCGGGGCACACACTCCTCGATGAATTCGCCGCGCGGCGAGAGCTGCACGACCAAACTCTTCAGAAAGCCGGAAGTAGGTTCGCCGGCCAGCGGATGATAGCCTTTCTGCTCCAATTCTTCACGGCAGCGTCCGATGGCGCGCCCATCCACGTCGCTTAAAGTCTGGAACAGGGCGGAATACAATTCCACGGGATACTCCGCCTCCGATAATATAAATTCGGGAGCCGCCGCATTGAATTCCAACTGCAAGCGCTGCAGCAGGACCGGATGATAAATGTCACCTTCCGTCCGCGGCCAACTTAGAATGCCGTCGCCCAGGATGAGTTCCACCCGTTCAGCTTCGCGCTCCATCCGGCCATGCAGTTCGTACAGGCTCTCAAAAATCTTCATGGAGACGCGAGCCGGCGCCTCATTCTCAGCCCACTCGTCGCGTTGCAACTTCCAACGGCGAAAAACCGCAACCCTGGCTGGATTATCCGCAAATTTTTCGGCCCTGGCGTCGCCGTGACGCGGCGCCTCGTTGCGCGTTTCTTGCAAGGCAACTTCTTTCGCCGGATCGTCCCAGCCATCTTTGAGCCAGGGCAGAACTTCCCGAGGAGGCTCAGGCGCAGCGCTTAATCTCGGCCTCTGCACCTTGAACACAAAGCTCCCGCCGCCGGCGTTATCGCGACGCGGAGTTTCTATGCGTGGGATTTCAGCATCTTCAAGCGTGGCATCGTCCGGGTTGAGCCCCGAGTCTGCGCGCGTCTGGCCCCGCTCGATGGAGGAATGGCAGGGCAGATCATGCAGCCATAGACTCCAGGGCTGGGAACCAAGATGCCGCTGAACCGGATTGCGATGCTGATTGAGCGCTTCCAGGTAACGAAAAACCCTGGTGATCTTGTCGCGGGCAACTCGGAGTTTATCGCCCTCCGGTGTTCTCTGAAGTCGTCTGCGGGGGTTAGCGTCTGGGCGGTGTCCGTTCTGTCGTGTGTTTTGACCTGGGATGATTTCTAAGGTGTTAGTCTTATTCTTCATTTGCGCCCATCTTAACGCAAGCTGACCCAAGCTGGATACCCCCTTGCGGGTCAATGTTACTTTAGGCCAATGAAATTAACAGATTGTAAGATATTGAAATATTAGGATGTTAATCAGTAGTACATGTACTATTGGAAAACCGAGGCTGTGTCCTTCTTTCCGGCTGTGTGTGCACGGTTTCCTAAGGTTTTTGTCTGGACAACTGACTTACTGGCCGCGGAAAACTCTTCACGCGTGAAAACCATGGTCAGTTTGGATGAAGAGCAAAGTCCCCAACCTCTGTCATCCTGTCTCTAACAACAACGGCGAGCGAGGGCGAATGCCCGAGTCGAAGGATCCCGAGAGTTTGTACCGTGCCCATGCTGTTTCAGGGAATTCTCTCGATTTACTTCATCTCTTCTCCTGGAGATAACATTTGCCCACCCCACTTCTCCGCCAAATCTTGCCATCGCGGGTTCATCTTCTCAATCAATGCAACCTTCTTCGAGCGCCGCCACCCTTTTAGTTGTTTCTCACGAGCAATCGTTTTGAAATATTGTCAAACTTTTCGTAATACACCAGCCGTGTGCAGTGCTGCTGTGATCGAGTGCTACGCCTGTCATCGCTTCTACTGTGGCCGCTGTTACGTCTCTTATCACGACGTGGAAAGTAAAGAGTTTGATAGCTCTAAGCGTATTTAGTACGCAACTAACACGCCAGCCATAATCGAAGGTCTTTAGAAGACGAAATGCAAAGGTTGCATTGTGAAGGTTTGGGGTAGATAGTGGAATTTGAAGCGACGACAGCCGGCGGTCACTTCCTCATGCAGAATCGACTGCATCCTGAAGAGACCACTGGCCGCGTTGCCGCGCGCCAGTGGTCTCCCACGTTGCACTCCAATGTCACATACAGTTTTTTACTGCACAGCGAAGTTGCACACGTTCAATGTGCCTCCCGGTGTGGCGTTCACCAGCGCTCCCCAGGTGTCCAGGCTCGTCACTGTGCTCTGTGAGGAGCGGAACATGAAGTTCGAGCCCACTGTCTGCTCCGTGCCTCCGGGCGGCGTCACGAAGATCGAGTACGTATGCGACGCGATGTCTATCGTCAGCCGGAAGTGATACGGCTGGCCAGCCACCGAATACCCAACCGTGCCCTGATATCCCGCGCTGCCGTTGTACGCCTGGATTGTGCCCGCCGAGCTGAAGACCACCAGGTTGGCGAATCCGCTGTAGGCCGTCTGCGCACCTTGCGAGATGCCAACTCCTGCGCTGAGCGGAGCGATAGACGGCGTGGCATCGAAGGTTGCGGTAAACGCGCCCGTTTCCGTCACGCCGATCGGCGTATTGTGCCATGCGCCGTCTGCCGGCGCCTGCACGCACACCGGAGCTACCGGATTCACGATCAGCGTTACCGTCAGGGAGTGGGTCAAACTGGTGTTCACCGAGTCCGTCCCCGTGATGGTGATCGTGTATGTGCCCGCCGGTGTCGAACTCGAAGTTGATACGTTCAACGTTGAAGAGCCCGAGCCGCCACTGATCGAAGCTGGTGTCAGGCTGGCGGTCACGCCTGCAGGTGAGCCTCCCACCGACGCGCTCAAATTCACCGTGCCGCTATAGCCGTTCACCGGCACGACCGTAGCGGTGTAGCTCGTACTCCCGCCCACTGTGACCGTTTGCGACGCCGGGCTCGCTGAAACCGCGAAATCCGGCGCCGGCGTGCTGACCGTCACGTTGTCGAAGGTTGAGGTATTCAGCGCGGTGTTGTCATGTGCCGTTACCGATAAGCCTTCCAGCGCATTGGCCGCCATGGTCACACTGATCGTCCCCACTTGGGTCCAGGTCACGCCATCAGCCGATGAGAATCCTGTGAACGTGCTGCCCGACCGCACCAGCCGCACCCAATACGGCGCCACCGGCCCGGCGTTCTGCGCCAGTTGCACCGCCCCGGCTCCGGTGGAAGCGCGATACTGCATGTTCACTCCGTGGCCAGGGGTGATGAATACATGTACGAAGCTGGAGTTGGCCGCTGTGCTCTCGCGGATCATCACCCCAGACTTGGCCCAGGCATTCGTGTTCTGCTGGCTGGCTACGCGCGCTGTGATGGTCACATCGCCGGAAACCGATTCTGA
>Ga0209166_10001332_pt1 | contig 20942 bp, 14 predicted proteins | sample Coa_R1_3_FD_187151 | JGI IMG/M metagenome (GOLD analysis project Ga0209166, IMG submission 187151) | Surface soil microbial communities from Centralia Pennsylvania, which are recovering from an underground coalmine fire - Coalmine... | ecosystem: Environmental > Terrestrial > Soil >... | reverse complement strand
TCCAATCTTCATAGCGCATCAGGCACAGCACCGCCAATAACTGTGGTTGGGTAAACTGGTGTTTGCTGAAGCGCGTGCGGTAAGGCGGCAAAACCTGCGTGGCCACTTGCAGCGCCACGTGAGCAATGGGCAGGAGACCAATCTCGGCCATCGTCCCTCCTGCCCCATCAGAAAACACCTACCGCCCCTCCTTGTCGACCCCTCGAAGCACAATCTGTGCCGAGGATGTCAACAGAGCCACCAACACTTGCAAAAACAGAGGTAGCGGGTCGGAGGCTCTTCGTTTGCCAGTGGCGGAACGGCTCGACTTAAGCCGTCCAATTCATGCGGGAAATTAAGAAGCTGGGCTACGCCGGCTGGATTCCTCCCACGGTCGTCTGCGGCGGCAAAGAAACCGGCGGCATTGAGCCGGACATCGTGCTGGGGGCTGCTCCGGGTTGGAGCCGGTTGTAGATCGCAAGCGCAATGGAACCCATTCCCCACATCCAAATTCCCAGGCCGACCAGCAGCCCAATCACATGCAGGCGGGCCAGCGGCGTGTACACGATTCGCACAATCACGAAGCCCATCGCCATTCTGCCAATCAGCCCCCAGGTATCGGCTGATTTCCCAAGAATCCAATTGCCGACCACTGTCCCGACGATGAGTTCCGCAGTAAAGAGGCACAGCATCCATAGCCCCAGGGTCAGAACGCCCAGGGGTATGCCGACCACGGTAATACAAGCGATGATGGCCGCAATCGGAACGCCAAAAAACACGAGCACGCCAAGCCCAACGGGCGCCCCAAATCGCTCGCCGGCGCTCACCGTCTCCGCGGCGAATTTCGGGAGCAGCAAAAACAAAACCAATCCAAGCAAAATGAAGGCCGCGGTCCAAATCACGCGCCACACATAGTAATGACCCTCCATGTACTGCGACTCGTGCTTCATCTTGGTGAATTGCACCGGCGAGCCAAGCTTCGCCCCGGAGGAGACGCTCGCGGGGTTGTCACCCTCGAAATGAACCGGTCCGGAAATCTGGGCAGAGGAAGCAATCGACATGGAGCGGCCCTTGGCGCGAACCTCTCCTTGCACATCGCCGGAAATGGTGGTTTCCCCAACCATGAGCATTAGATCCCGCGCAACCCGGCCATCAATTCCCACGGACTGCGCAAAAGACGTCAAACTGCCATCAATTTTCCCGGCTGAATCGAGGTTCAGGACTTCGTTGAAGGTGAGAACGTTTCTGGTCACGGTTCCCGTAATGGTGAGATTGTTCGCGAAGGAGCGGATGTTGCCGTCGATCTGCCCGTTGACGCGCACAGACTGCGCGAACATGATGGCGTCGCCCTTGACGTGCCCGCTGATGTCAATGCTCTGCCCAAAGAAAAAGACATCGCCTTCGACTGTGCCGTCGATTCGCGCGCGAGCGCCAGTAATAAACAGGTCGCTTTTGACGGTTTGGTCTTTCGCAAGCTCATAGGTCTCGCCCTTGTGAAATTCCGTGGCGGTGGCCGGCGCGGGGAGCGCCAGCGCCGCGCACAATCCCGCTAGAACAAGGGCCATTGCCGACCCTCGCCGCAGGCGCCGGCGGAAGATCACCGCCGCGAATCCCGCCAGGGTAAGCATTGCCAGAATCTCGAGGAATGGAACCATGGACTGCCATCCTTTCCAGAAGGCGCCTTGAAAAATGAATAAGCTAAGTAAGCTGGTGCCGCCAAACCCTGCTTGTTCCAACCGCACCTGCCAGGGCTCGATGATGAATGTATACAGGGCATAGACGCCCGTGGCCGCCAAACCAAGAACCAGGCCCCAAATCCAGCCAAACGATTGCCGCGCGCGCTCCTGAAATTGCGCCAGGCGCGACGGCATCGGCTCGTCTACTTCCAGCATGGCGCGCGTAAGCAGGCGGGATTCGCGCTCGAGGGCGCGCAGCAAAGTGCGGCAGGAGGCGCAGTCCTGCGCATGCGCGGAAACAGCCTGCGCCCGGGCGCGGTCCAGTTGGCGCTCCGCGTACAGCAAGCAAGTCATCTCATCCAGATGTTCCATCGTCCCGCCCGGCCCTTGCTGCGAAACCGGGTTTGCAGGTTCGCTCACGAGGTCCCTCCCACGGCCAGCGCACTCTTTCCCTCCAGCGCGTGCCGCAGTTCGTGCCGTGCGCGCAGCAGCACGACGCCCACAAAGGCGCGCCGCACGCCGAGCGCATCGGCGATTTCGTCATAACTCATATCCGAGTAATAGCGCAAGACGAGCGCCATGCGCGCTCGCGCCCCAAGCTTATCCAAAGCGCGCCTGACTTCCTCGCTAGACTTCTGTTCGATCAGACGGTCCAACTGGTTTGGGTCCGGATGCTCCAAAGGCACATCATCCACATCTTCGGTCTCTTTGTCCTGCCGGATCTTGCGGCGCCTCAAAATATCCCAGCAGTGATTGGCGGCAACTCTGTAAAGCCAGGCCGAGAAGGAGCGAGTCGCATCGTACTGGCTCAGCTTGCCTTCCCATAATTTTGAGAATATTTCCATGGTTGCGTCTTCCGCATCTTCCCGCGTGGGCAGCGCCCTTCTGCAAAACCGGAAAATCGCTGGTCCCATCTCCCGATAGATTTCGCCCCAGGCTTCGGCATCCCCGGCACGAGCCCGAGCGACTGCCTCCGAGGTCTCCGTCATTCCGGGCACGCTCATCGGGCCTGGTTTCAGCGGTTCCATAAACGAGTACGCAGGGGAGCCCCAAAAACTTACACGATCTTAACAAATAGCAATATTGCTGCTAGGAGCTATCTCTTCTGTGTTCAACACTCTACCAGAAAAGGGGAATAGGACCCGAAATCTCAGCAATACGCGCAATGCAGGCAGAGCACGGGGGTGCCACTCTCAAGAGTGGCGCAGTCGCCAGCGGCACAAGGCGTGGGCCTACCTGGCAGCGGCCGCCCTTGTCATGATTCGGTGCGCGAAAGATTGCGAAAGATTCTTGACCTCGAAGTTACCTCGGCGTTAGAAAGTGAACTTGGCGGCCAATTGAATTCCGCGCGGGCCGCCGCCACCCAGGAACGGATTACCAATTCCAACGTCGCCGGTAGCCACGATGGGATACCCGCCCTTGCCCACTTCACGCTTCCCGCTGACTCCAAAGCCATTGACCCCTGGATCGGCAATGAATGCCGGCAGGAATGGATTTGCAAAGTTCGGGTGATTCAGCACATTGAAGAATTCGACGCGAAGCTGCATCTTCAACCGCTCCGTTAACGTTGTGTTCTTGTAGATCGCCATGTCCCACTGCTTGAAGGTAGGTCCGTGGAGAGCATTGCGTCCAAGGTTGCCATAATGCCGTGAACCGATTGCACAATCGGCGGCTGTGCCCGTAGGAGCCGCTTGGGCCGCTGGCGTAATCGTGCACGGGATCGCAAATGCGGTCAGATCGACGTAGTTGGAAGGATCGTGCGGGTGATAGACGATCGGTCCAACGACATCAGGCCGGTCGAACGCATTGCCGCTGCCGCTGAAGTCGTCCTCGAAATTGTAATTAAACTGGAACGGTTGCCCGCTCTGCAATGTCACCGCGCTGTTCATCCCCCAGCCGTTCCTGAGCTTCTGCAGGCTTCCGTCCATTTGTGGCAGGTTGTATCCGAAAATCCAGGTGAACCTGTTAGGCACGTTGAAGTTGGAAGGCCCGTATTCGAGATTCGGCTGCGTGCTGTCGTTGGGCTGCGCCGCGTTCGGCTCGAAATCTTCGCCGTCGCTCGAGTTATCCAGTGACTTCGACCATACATAGTTCACGATGGAAGTAATCCCATGCCATCCGTTGACCCGGAGGCTTGCCTGCAATGAGTTGTAGTTTGACTTTCCGCTGGAATTCTCCTGCAACACGTAAAACGCCCCGTAAGGATTACCGGCCAGCGGCCGCGCCGCGCTACCGAAGTCATTTATGCAGCCGCAAGCCACGTCGGCGGCGTTGATCGCCGCCGCGCTGGGCTGGCCGAGATCGAAAAAGCGCCACAGGCGATGCCCTTGAGACCCGACATAGCCCAACTGGAGAACGGTTTTACTGCTGAGCTGATGCTGGATATTCAGATTGTAATTTTCCATGTACGGCGTCTTGATGTTGCGGTCGAAACCGAACACGTCGCATTCAAAACTGCACGTCGTGGTCGGCGCATAGACAGGGCTGCCGGCGACGATGGGGCCGCCAACCGCTCCCGTCGAGAGAATTGCCGCTGGTCCGATGTTGTTGTACGCCGGTCCGGGATCGAAAAAAGGCGCGTAGGGCAGGTGGCCCAGAACCATGTCCTGGGAAAAGGAATCGAAGAAGATCCCGTATCCGGCACGGACCACGGTCTTTCCTTTCCCAGTCACGTCCCAAGCGATGCTGACGCGCGGTGCAAAATCTCTTTTGTCCGGATTGTACAGGCTGCTCAAGCCGGGCTGCCCCACCTGCGTTAAAGTGAACGTGCCCGAACCGGCCGCCGGGGAGATGCTGGTAATGTTGCTAAGCAGGTTCTTTTTCTCGCGGACCACGCCGAAATAGTCCCAGCGCAGCCCGTAATTCAACGTCAATCTCGGAGTGAGCCGGAAGCCGTCCTGGACGTAAAAGCCGAAGTTGTTTTCGAAGGTATGACGAGTCGAGTCTCCGAAATACTGGAATCCGCTACCTACGTTGCCAGCAAGAAAGTCCGTAAGACTGGCGAACTTGAGTCTGCCGCGGAAATACTTGTCGAAATACTGCTGAATGCTGGTGCGATGGTAGTCCACACCGAATTTCAGGTCATGCTTGTTGATCTTCCAGGAAAAATTGTCAATCAGCTGAATGTTGCTGTCCACACGGTGCCGCGGAACGCTGCTGGTCGCGCCGAGTTGCGCCACGCCGCTCACCAGGATGATCGGCAGTCCGTTGTCGGCGGCGCCCGTGCCCGTATTCAAACCGATCGAACTGGGGTGGAAACTCTGGTCTTCCGGGAAAAACCCTTCCGCGAAACGATTCCAGCCCAAGCGCAGTTCATTCAGTTTGTCCGCTCCGATTGTGTGCACGTACGAAAGAGAGACCAGCTGCACGCGCGTCGGCGTGGACGTATTGAAACCCGGCAACTGTCCGCCTGTGGCGGTTAGCGCCAGAGGGAAGGACTGAACGCTATCGCCAAAAAAATAGCGTCCCGTCACAAAGTTGCTGGCGTTGAATCTGTGATCGATCTTCGCGATCAAGCTGCTCAGCCGGTTGAAAGAGGGAGACACGACAGAAGCAACTCCCCCTCCCAAGTTTGGTGCTGGCCAAGGGTGGCGCGCGAGCAACGCCGCAATCACGGGATTGCTGGCGTCGGTCGGGCTGAGGGAACCATCGGGCGCGCTGCCTGTGGGCACGTTCGCCAGAGTCACCACTCCCACAGGCTCCTGCTGGCCTTCATAATCCAGGAAGAAGAATGTCTTGTCTTTAATAATGGGCCCGCCCAATGAGAATCCATACTGGTTGTTGTGGAAGGGCGCTTTTGGATTCGGAGTTCCGTTTGCGTTTTTGACCGGATTGAAATAATTACGAGCGTCCAGCGCGCTGTTCCGGAAATATTCGGCCGCCGATCCATGGAAAGAGTTGGTTCCGCTCTTGGTTACGATGTTGACGACCGCGCCCGCGTTCCGTCCGTACTCCGGCTCAAAATTGGAGATAACGCGCACTTCGGCCACCGCGTCAATCGGCAGAATGGTCGCCGGTGTGCCGAAAACACCAGCCTCATTGATCGCCGGGTCATTGCGATAGCCGTCGTTCATGTCCGTGCCATCAAGCAGGTAATTGTTCGAGCGACCCCGCGCGCCATTCATGCTGAACTCACCGAAGGAGCCCGGGGAATCGGAAATCTGGTCGGGAGATCCCGCCACGCCAGGGTTCAGATAGATCAACTTGGCGTAATCCCGACCGTTCACCGGGATGTCCTGAACGGTCTGACTTGTCAGCACTCCGCCCAATTCGTTTGTCGTAGTCTCAACCTGTGGCAACTCTGCGCCGGAGACCTCGATCCGCTCCGAGACCTGTCCTGGCTTGAGCGTTACATCGACTCTGCGTTCACCAGCCACGTTCACCACAACGTCGCTGGTTACCGAGGTTTGAAACCCGCTCTGCGAGATAGTCACAGCATAGGTACCAATCGGGAGTTCCGTCACCGCATAACTGCCATCTTCGCTGGTCTGGGTAGTGCGCTCCAAGCCCGTATCTTTGTTCTTAACCGCTACCGTCGCACCCGTCAGGGGCAGCCCCGTGGAATCGGTCACGGTGCCAAGAATCGAGCCTCGGAAAGTCTGTGCCTTCGCCGAAATGGCCAACGGAAGGAGCAAAGCCACAAACAAACTCAACACCGCGCGCAAGTTGGTAGTGAACTTGTTCATCAGAGTCTCCTTAGCTGGGGTCGCATTTTGAGTTTAAACGCGGTGCTGATTCTACACCCGTCCCGGTTGTACTCGTTCAGCATGTTTGGTGACGCTCTGCAAAACGGCCGAATGAGCGGAATCAGGTGGGATGGGGTAGAGTGGAAGGTTGCAGCGCTGTTGCGGTTCTCGATGCTCCGCCCGCCGCTCCAACACATGACCCAAGTACTTCCATCGCTGGTGATTCTGGGGCGCCCCAATGTGGGCAAATCCACACTTTTTAACCGGCTGACAGGGACACGGCGTTCGATTGTCACGAATGAGCCGGGAATCACGCGCGACCGCATTTATGGAAAGGCGGAGTGGCGCGGCAAGGCGCTGGAGATCGTCGATACCGGGGGAATCGTTCCTGACGACAAGGCTTTGATCCCGCAGGAAATCCTGCGGCAGGCGCATGTGGCGATCAAGAAGGCGGCGCTTCTGGTTTTGGTGGTGGACAGCCAGGCAGGCATCACACCGCTGGATCAGGAACTGGCGCGGCTTCTGCGCACCACTGGCAAGTCCTTTGTTGTGGCGGTGAATAAAGTGGACTCGGCGTCGCAAGAAGTGAATGCAGGCGTGTTTCACTCGCTCGGTGTGCCGGTGTTTCCGATAGCGGCGGAACATGGGACGGGAGTGGATGACCTTCTGGACGCCGCGCTTGCGGAAACTGGAGCAGCTGAGTCCGAGGAAGAGCAGAAACAGGAAAACACCGTCGAGGTTGCTATCATTGGAAGGCCGAATGTCGGCAAGTCCACGCTGCTGAATCGGATGGCGGGCGAAGATCGCTCGATCGTCTCGCCGATTCCAGGTACGACGATGGACAACGTGGACACGGAAGTGACACGCGCCGGTCATACTTACCGGTTCGTGGACACGGCGGGCATACGACGCAAAGGCAAAACGACGCTGGTGGCCGAAAAGCTCAGCGTGGTGATGGCGCGGCGAGGACTGGAGCGCTGCGACGTGGCGCTGCTGGTAGTGGACGGGGAGCAGGGAGTGACGCAGGGCGACGCGCAAATTGCGAGTTATGCCGAGGAGTCCGGACGGTCCGTCATCATCGTCATCAATAAATGGGATTTGGCGGTTGTAGCAGCGCGCGATGCCGCTTCGCGTGACGCGGACAGCGCGAAGGGCAAGTCCAAGCGGCCCGCCGGAGAGCGGCACCGGCCGGAAGACTTCGACCAGGGCAAGCTGGCCTTCGATTACGAAAAAATGATTCGCGCGAAATTGAAATTCCTGAGTTACGCGCCGATTATTTTTCTTTCCGCAAAGTCCGGAGAACGAGCCGGAAAGCTTTTCCCGTTGATCGATCAGGTGGCGGAGGCGCGCAGAAAGCACATTCCCACGCCGGAGCTGAACCGCTGGTTGAAGGAAGAGGTGGATCTACAACGTGGGACAACGCCCAAGGCGCGGCCGGTACGAATTTATTACATTACGCAGGCGAAGACCGCGCCGCCGACATTTTTGATATTTACAAATCAAAAAGAGCCGATGCATTTCAGCTACGAGCGGTTTCTGGAGAATCAGCTACGGGCGAAGTATGCGTTCATCGGGACGCCGGTACGTTTTGTACAGCGGCTGCGAAAACGCGAGAGGCGGCCGCGGGAAGCGGACGAGTGACACCTGTCGCCGCGGTATTCAGACCGCGGGGGTTTCGTTGATTCCGAAGACATGTACGCGAAAAGCAATGGCCCGCCCTCTGAAGAGCGCGGCTACATAGAGGACTTCCAAGCCTCTACAGGAAAGCATCGGAAACTGCTAGGATAGCAGCGACCCCTCCGATAGGAATTCGATATGCCTAGCACCGCGACCGCGACGCAGCCAACCATTGAGAAGGATTTTTATCGCATCGGAGAAGTGAGCCGGCTGACGAACCTGAAACCGTTCGTGCTGCGCTACTGGGAGACGGAATTTCCGATGTTGGAGCCGGTGAAAAGCCCGAGTGGGCACAGGCTGTACCGGCAGGAAGACGTCGAAAAGGTGCTGCGGATCAAGCGGCTGCTGTACGACGAAGGGTTCACCATTGCCGGCGCGCGAAGACATTTGCGGGAGCAAAATGGGACGGGCGAGAGTGAAAGCACGTCCAGCGGCGCCGCGAGCGATGGAGCAGCGCAATTGCTCAGCCGCAAGATGTTGCTGGACCTGAGGGATACGCTGCGCGCTTTCTTGACGCTTCTCGAACGCAAGTGATAGCCTGATAACGCTGCAAAACCCACTTCGCCTGCAGTCGGTCGGGACGTAGCGAAGCCTGGTATCGCGCACCCTTGGGGTGGGTGAGGTCGCTGGTTCAAATCCAGTCGTCCCGACCATTTGAAGCCTGGCGTATCCGCTGACCTGATCCAGTCTGTGCTTGCCTTTTCGTGCGGTTAGTCCTTATTCTGCCTCCTCACGCGGCAGGTTCGTTCGCCTTCAGAGCATCCGCTCTGTCCTCGCGCCGTGCTCCTGCAAGCGTGAAAGCGGAATTCTTCTTGGAATAATCTTATGGCCATCGTTGCCGGCGTCGATTTCGGTACGCTCAGCGTGCGCGTCACGATCGTTGACACGGCCCGCGGACGCTTGGGCTCGGGCGTGGCCGAGTTTCCCCTCCATCGTAAGAAGGATGATCCGGACTTCGCCACGCAGAGCCACGCCGATCACATGCGCGCTCTCGCGGAAGCCATGCGCATGGCCGCAGCCGCGTCAAAAGTTGCGGGCGAGCAAGTTGCCGCGCTGGCAATCGACACGACCGGCTCGAGCGTAATACCCGTCGGCGAAAACCTCGAGCCGCTCGGCGACTACTATTTATGGTGCGATCACCGCGCCTGGAAAGAGGCCGCGCTGATCACCGAGACAGCGCATCGCGCGAAGCTCCAGGTGATCGAGTGGTGCGGGGGAGTCTATTCTTCCGAGTGGGGCTTCTCGAAGCTGCTGCATTGGCTTCGCCACAATCCGGAGCAGCGAGCTCGATTCGCCACCGCGTTCGAACATTGCGACATGGCCGCGGCCGTCCTTTGCGGGATCACCGATCCGGCGCTGGCCTCCAGGTCGGTGTGCGCCATGGGACACAAATGGATGTGGAATGAAGCGCTGGGCGGTTTGCCGCCTGAGGATTTTCTCGTGGCCGTCGAGCCTCTTCTGAAGGGCGTGCGCGCCAAGCTTGCCGGGCGCTACGCCACCAGCGACCAAATCGCGGGAGCGCTCGCCTCGAATTGGGCCGATAAACTCGGCCTTCGCGCGGGGATTCCGATTCCCGTGGGAGCGTTCGACGCGCACTGGGACGCGGTTGGCGCGGGTGCTCGTAAAGGTGACGTCGTTAACGTCGTCGGAACGTCCACCTGCATCATTGCAATGAGCGACGACACGCGGCTCATTCCCGGAGTTTGCGGCGTCGTTCCCGGTTCCGTGCATCCGAAGAAAACGGGGGTGGAAGCGGGGCTCTCCGCGACGGGAGACATTTTTGAAGCCATCGCGCGACGTGCTGGCACAAGCGTGGCCGCGCTTTCGGCGGGTCTCGCATCCTACAAGCCCGGACAAACGGGCCTGCTGCGAATGGCTTGGGATAATGGCGATCGGACCGTCCTCGTGAATCCGGAGCTGGGCGGAATGACTCTCGGCTGGAATCTGACGCATGCGCCGCAAGACGAATTGTTCGCTGCCATGGAAGGCACCGCTTTTCACACGCGCGTGATTCTCGAGCGCATGGAAAATCATGGAGTGCCCATCGATCGCGTCATCAACGGCGGCGGCATCCCCCAGAAGAACGACGTCCTCAATCAGATTTATGCGAACGTGCTGAACAAGCCCGTCTTGATTCCGAAATCGGATGTGACGAGCCTCGGGTCCGCGATTTTTGCGGCTCTCGCCGCGGGAGCGTACTCTTCCATCGAGGACGCTCAGGAAGCGCTTTGTCCGGAGCATCGCATGGTTGAGCCGGATTCTTCCGCCTCGCGTGTCTACGAAGAGTTGTACGGGATCTACCGCGAATTGTATTTTGGATTTGGCAAACCCGGCTCGGCCGCTCTTCCGGTCGGGCATGTTCTTCCCACATTGCGGCGCATTGCCGCGGCGGCGCGAGGCAACGGATGATTCTAAAAGGACTGCGCGAGGAAGTTCTGGAGGCAAATCTCGAGCTGGTGCGGCGCGGGTTGGTGCTCTACACCTTCGGAAACGCCAGCGGCATCGCGCGCGAGGAGGGGCTGGTCGCTATCAAGCCGAGCGGTGTGCCGTATGAAACGATGAAAGCCGAGGATCTCGTCGTCGTCGATTTGGAAGGGAAAATCGTGGAAGGCGCATTGCGCCCGTCTTCCGACCTGCCCACGCACCTGATTCTCTATAAGGTCTTCAAGGGAATAGGCGGCATCGCGCACACGCATTCATCGGCGGCAACAGCCTGGGCCCAGGCGCAAAAGGAAATTCCCTGTTTTGGAACGACGCACGCCGACTATTTTCGCGGGCCAGTCCCGGTGACAAAACCACTTACGCCGGCTCAGATTCGAACGGAGTATGAAGCGAACACGGGACACGCGATCGTGCGGCGGTTCAAGAATCTCGATCCTCTACATATTCCGGCGGTCCTGGTTGCGGGCCATGCCCCGTTTTGCTGGGGAAAATCGCCTGCAGATGCCGCGCACGTCGCCGTTATTCTGGAAGAAATAGCGGCCGTGGCGTTTCGAACGCTCGCCGCCAATCCCAGGGCCCGCCCGATATCGAAACATCTCCACGACAAGCACTTTCTACGAAAACACGGCAGCTCCGCGTATTACGGCCAGGAAAAATAGCCCGAGTAGCGGGGCACTCACTTGCAATCGCTGAGGATTGCGCGCAGGCGATTTTCAGGAAACGGCGAGGACTCGCAGCAGCAGTCCCGCCAGGGCTCCTCCAATCAGCGGGCCGATGACCGGAATAGGCGCGTACGCCCAATCGGAAGCGCCCTTTCCGGCGACGGGCAGTACGGCATGGGCAATCCTCGGACCCAAATCTCTCGCCGGATTGATGGCATACCCGGTCGTCCCGCCCAGTGAGAGTCCGATTCCCCACACCAGGCTTCCCACAAGATACGGCCCCAATCCTCCGGCCGGACCCGCTGCCGCTACTCTTTTCGAAAAAATCGCGCCAACTACGAAAACTAGAACAAACGTACCAACGATTTCACTGAACAGATTTGTAGCCGTCTGGCGTATTGCTGGCGCGGTGCAAAAGCAGCCCAGCTTGCTCGCGGCATCGGGAGTTTCCTTCCAGTGCGGCAAGTAGTGCAGCCAGACAAGAGTGGCCCCCGCAAAAGCGCCCAGTAATTGCGCAGCGAAATAGGGCGCGAGCTTCGCGATACTTGCATCTCGCACCGCGAACCCCAGGGTAACCGCGGGATTCAAATACGCGTCGCTGCTCCCGCAGGCGATCGAGACGAAGACGCCGACCATCACGGCAAGCGCCCATCCCGTGGTGATCACAATCCATCCACTTCCCTCTGCTTTTGAGCGATTGAGAAGCACACCAGCGACGACGCCATCGCCGAGCAGCACCAGGAACAACGTGCCCAGAAATTCGCCCACAAATGGTGACGTCATTCAGGAATCTCCTTTAAGTGGACTAGGCCGAGAGAAAAGCCCGCCGACTCGCTTCATGACTCAACCCAATCGAACGAGCGTGTGACCGCCTTCTTCCAATGTTTGTACAACTCCTCGCGTTCCATTTCCGCAAGACGCGGTTTCCACGTTCGGTCCACGGCCCAGTTGGTTCGCAGCTCGTCCAGTCCGGAGAAGAACTTCACTGCCAGGCCCGCCGCATACGCCGCTCCGAGCGCGGTCGTCTCTTGTATCACGGGGCGCACAACTTCTCTATTCAAAATATCAGCCTGAAATTGCATCAACAGATCATTCACAACCATGCCGCCATCCACGCGGAGCGATGCGAGCGCGATGTGTGAATCTTTTTCCATGGCTTCGACTACTTCGCGAGTTTGAAACGCGGTCGCTTCCAACACAGCTCTGGCGATATGTCCCTTGTTTGCGTACCTCGTCAGTCCCGCAATCACGCCGCGCGCATTTTCTTTCCAATAGGGCGCATACAGCCCGGAGAATGCCGGAACAAAGTACACTCCGCCATTGTCTTTCACCGTTCGCGCCAGGTTTTCGATGTCGGCGCTTTTCTCAATCATCCCAAGATTGTCCCGAAGCCACTGCACCAGCGCGCCGGAGATCGCAACGCCGCCTTCCAGCGCATAACACGCTGGCGCGCCGCCCATTCTGTAAGCCACCGTGGTCAGCAGGCCGAAGTTGGATGGGACGGCGTGCTCCCCGGTATTCATGAGCAGGAAGCAACCCGTTCCGTAAGTGTTTTTCACTTCGCCCGGCTTGAAACAAGCCTGGCCAACCAGCGCGGCCTGCTGGTCGCCAAGAATTCCCGCGAGTTCGACACCCGCTATCGCTGGAAGCGTCGCCACGCCGTAAACCTCGCTGCTCGACCGCACTTGCGGCAGCATCACCCGGGGAATCTCGAAGGCCGCGAGTAACTCGCTGTCCCAATCGAGCGTTTTCAAATTGAACAGTTGCGTGCGGCTCGCGTTCGTTACATCGGTGACGTGGATGCCGCCCTTTGCGCCACCGGTCAAGTTCCACAAGAGAAACGAATCGATATTTCCAAAGAGCAGCTCGCCCGCGGCGGCTTTTTCCTTCGCGCCTGGAATATTTTTTAACAGCCAGCGCAGCTTCAAGCTGCTGAAGTACGTGCTGAGAGGCAGCCCCGTCTTCGCGCGAAACCGGTCCTGCCCGCCGTCGCGCGCGAATTGTCCGACGTCCTCCGCCACTCGCGTGTCTTGCCAGACGATGGCGTTCGCGACCGGCTGTCCCGTGCTGCGTTCCCACACGACGGTAGTCTCGCGCTGGTTGGTGATGCCGATGGCGGCCAGGTCTGAGGCGCGCAAACCTCGTTGTTCCAGCGCTTCGCCAATCACTTCTTCCGTCCGCCGCATGATTTCCAGCGCGTCGTGTTCCACCCAGCCGGGCCGCGGAAAGATTTGCTCATGCTCCTTCTGCGCGACGGCTACGACCCGCGCCGCCTTATCAAACACCATGAAGCGCGTGCTGGTTGTGCCTTGATCGATTGCGCCTATATAGTTCTTCACAAATTCAACTCCGTCCCGCCGCGATGCCTCCTGCGCCGGAATCCGCTCTCGTTCGGGCCAATCTATACACTTTTACGCTGGAACGCATCTAACTTATTGGGATGAAACGTGAAGAAAGGGAGTGCGCTCATGAACACGAATCTACAGGGGAAGGGCGGGCTTGTGTTGGCGGCTATGCTTCTAGCGGCTGCCACTTCGCTCGCTCCAAATGCGGTTGCCGCGGACGCGAGTCTAGCCGTCATGACAGTTACTGCGGTAGGCAACAAGGATACTCAGCCGCCTCCGATTAAGAAGGATGATGTTCAGCTTTACCAGGGCAAGGAACGGGTGCAAGTTGCCGATTGGCGCCGCAGTGAGAGGCTCTACCTGGCCTTGCTCATAGACGATTCGCTCGAGCCTTCTGTTGCTAATCAGTGGGACGATTTGCGGGCCTTCATCATGGCGCAGCCAAATAGCACGTATATCGCGGTGGCCTATGGCAGAAACGGTTCCGCGGTGGTGGCTCAGGATTTCACCCAGGATCACGCCCTGGCCGCCAAGGCGCTTCGCCTGCCCATGGGGAGCGCCGGAGCGTTTACCAGCCCCTACCTCGCCGTCCAGGATTGGATCAAGCGCTGGCCGGACTCCGCTGAACGCAAGTCCATCATGTTGTTTTCGTCGGGGATCGATTATTTCCGCGGCGGTTTCGATCCTATCGATCCCGATCTCGATACCACCGTCGAGCACGCTCAGAAGAAAAACATCAACATTTGGTCGATTTACGTTCCGGATGCGGGGCACATAGGCCGGCGGCCTTTCCTCGCATTCAACGCGCAATCGAATCTGAGCCGGCTTTCCGAGGAAACCGGCGGCGAAGCCTACTATCTCTCTTTGACCATGCCGGTTACTTTGAAGCCGTACTTCGACGAAATCCGCAATCATCTTGATAACCAGTATCTGCTCAGCTTTATGGGCAACGGCGGGAACAAGGGAAAATTCGAACGCGTGCGGGTGATCACCGAGGTGCCCAACGTGCAGATCATGACGCCTTCGCAAGTCTTTCTTCCGCCGACGCTGTAAGGCTGATCACAGAGACTCTAAAGGTCAGGCGAGGCGCGAGCTTCCAGGTTCGCGCCTTCTGCTTTTCTCGGATTGTGCTTGTCTCCGTTCTTCCCCACACGATAAACTAACGCCCATCCGAGCCGGCTTGAGCAACGAACGCGATTCGCCCTATTGAATCGTTTTAAATTGCGGATGTCCGCCGGCCTCGTAACGGGAGCGTTTCATGCCGCGTGCCGGGAAATCCAGCTTCGTTTCGCGTTTCACGTTCCGCAGGGCTCGAAAGCCACGATCTGTCCTTCACTTCATGAGCTATGCCGTCGCGGTGCTGGCCTTTGCGACGATGGCCGCACCCTTCTCTCGCGCGGAGGGGGATATCACTCTCCGCGATGGCTGGAGAGTTCAATCTTCTGCCAAGGTCAGCGCGACACCGGAAGTAGTCTCCTCCGCCGGCTTCGACGCCTCGAAGTGGTACAAGACTTCCGCACCGAACACGGTCTTTGCTGTCCTCGTCGAGAACGGCGTTTACAAAGATCCTTATTTCGGCATGAACCTCCGCTCCGTTCCGGGCGTTACTTACGCCATCGGCTCCGAATTCGCCAACCAGGAAATGCCCGCGGATAGTCCCTACGCAGTGCCCTGGTGGTATCGCAAGGAGTTCGAAGTTCCCGCGCAATTTAAGGGAAGAACCGTTTGGCTCGCTTTCGCTGGAATCAATTACCGCGCGGACATCTGGATCAACGGCAAGAAGCTGGCCGGCTCTGACAAAGTAGTTGGCGCGTTTCGACGGTATGAGTTCGACGTCACGCAGTTCGTCAAAGCGGGCGCGAATAATGTCGTCGCTGTGGAAGTCTCCGCGCCTCACGCCAACGAGTTGGGAATCACCTGGGTCGATTGGAATCCCACCCCGCCAGATAAGGACATGGGCCTCTGGCAAGAAGTCGTGCTCTCCTCGACGGGCCCCGTGGCCATTCGCTATCCCGCGGTTGAGAGCAAGCTCGATCTTCCCGCGATCGACAAAGCGCACTTGACCGTTCGCGCCGAACTTCAAAACGTTTCGGATGCGCCCGTCAAAGGAATATTCAGCGGAAAAATTCTTGGCGCCGCATCACCCATCGAGTTTTCGCAAACCGTCGAGCTCAAGGCCGGCGAGCATCGCGATATCGCAATCACTCCCGACGAGGTCCCGTCGCTGAACGTGCAAAATCCCCATCTTTGGTGGCCGTACCAAATGGGCGAGCCGTATCTCCACAAGCTTTCTCTCCGGTTTGTTCCTGAAAAGAGCCTTTCCTCGGATTTAAGCAATATACCGTTCGGCATCGATCAGATGGATTCCGAACTTACGCCCGAGGGTTACCGCCTCTTCAAAGTCAACGGCAAGCCCGTTCTGGTCCGCGGCGGCGGCTGGGCGCCGGATATGATGCTGCGCATCGATCAGTCGCGCCGTGAAGCTGAATTCCGTTATGTGAAAGAGATGGGCCTCAACACCATCCGTCTTGAAGGCAAACTCGAAGACGAATCCTTCATGAATCGGGCCGATCGCGATGGAATCCTCATCATGGCGGGGTGGTGCTGTTGCGATGCCTGGGAGAAGTGGGACAAGTGGGGAGTCGAAAACAAGACCGTCTCGATCGATTCGCTCCGCGATCAAATCCTCCGGCTTCGCAATCATCCAAGCCTCCTCGTGTGGCTGAATGGCAGCGACAACCCTCCGCCGCCCGAGCGCGAACAGGCTTACCTGGACGTTGAGAAAGAAGCGCATTGGCCGAAACCCATTCTTTCCTCGGCCACGGCGAAGAAGACCGAACCCACCGGTGAGAGCGGCGTGAAGATGAATGGCCCTTACGAGTATGTTTCGGCGAATTACTGGGAGTTGGATACCAAGCACGGCGGCGCGTTCGGCTTCTCCACTGAGATCAGCCCCGGCCCTGCCGTTCCGCCTCTGGAAGGATTAAAATCCATGTTTCCCGCCGACAAGCTCTGGCCCATTAACGAGTATTGGGATTACCACGCCGGCGGCGGCGAGTTCAAGAATATTCATGTCTTCACGAATGCGCTGGAGAAGCGCTACGGCGCGGCGAAGAGTGTCGCCGACCTCGCCTGGAAATCTCAAGCGATGACTTACGAAGGCGAGCGCGCCATGTTCGAAGCCTATGGCCGCAATAAATACAAATCGACCGGCATCATTCAATGGATGCTGAACAATGCCTGGCCCGGCTTGATCTGGCATCTATACGATTACAGTCTTCGTCCAGCAGGCGGCTATTTCGGGTCGAAAAAAGCCCTTGAGCTCATTCACGTCCAGTTTTCGTATGACGACCGGAGCGTCGCCATCGTCAACGGCGAACAGCAACCTCTCAAGGGCTTGAAAGTCGTCGCCAAGGTTTACGACAGTTCGATGAAGGAGCGTTTCTCCCAGGAAGCCCTCGCGGATGTCGACGCTGACGGCGTCGTCAGAACCATTAACGTTCCCGAGCCGGAAGGCATCTCATCCACTTACTTCCTGAACCTTCAGCTTTTTTCCTCGGCAGGCAAACTGCTCAGCCGCAACTTCTACTGGCTTTCGACAAAGCCGGACGTGCCTGACTTCGACAAGTCGGAGTGGTATTACACGCCGCTCAGCGAGTTTGCGGATTTCGACGCTTTGCAGGATCTTCCTAAAGCCAGAGTCAAGGCGGCGATGAGCGTCACCGAGGCGGGTAACGACACCGCCGCGCGCGTCACCGTGGAGAACACCGGCTCCAGTCTCGCTTTCCTCGTCCGTCTCCGCTTGCTCAAGGGCAAGAGCGGCGCCGAAGTTCTCCCCGTCTTCTTGGATGACAACTACGTTTCGCTTCTGCCCGGGGAAAAACGTGAAATCTCCGTTCGCGTGCGGAAGCGCGATCTAGGCGGCGCGCAGCCCGTTCTGGCCGTCGACGGCTTCAACGTCGCGCCCGTTGAAATCCAATAGCACCTCGCTGGCCCCGTCGCCGATTCATGCACCGTTACGGAGTGATCAGCGAAGGTCCCTAAGGCTTTTTCCCTGTCGCGCACATCCAGCCTTTTTTTTGACCGGTAAGGATACGGACGTCCGAAAAGCCGGCGCTTGTGAAGAGTTCGCGATGTTCATCAATGCTCAGCAGCTTGAAGTCCATTCGTGAAGCATACTTTTCCGCAAGCTTGGCTGCCGTGGTGCGTGCTCCTTTATAGATTTCCGCAGTCAAGAGGAGCGAACCGCCCGGCTTGAGGACCCGGAATATTTCGCGCATTCCATCGGGCACTCTTGGCCACCAGAAGTGTGTTTCGATGCCGGTGACGAGATCGAACATCCCGTCAGAAAACGGCAATTGGGACACCGAGCCCTCAAAGACCTCGACGCGGCCGGACTCGATCCATCGTGCGTTCATTCTCTTGGTCGCGGCGACGCTCTCCTCGGAGTAGTCCACTCCGCAGACCTTTCCTTGCGGGACCATCGCCGCCAGCTTGCTGACCGTCCGGCCCCCTCCGCAACCCACATCGAGTATCGTGTCGTGTTTATCGATGGAAACGTGTGTCAAACCCCAGTCTGTGAGCTTGGAATGGCTCGCGTTCATTCGCCACAAGGTTATGCGGCCCAGCCATCCTCTCGGCTTTTGACATTGACTGACGTGTACAGGGCGCGCGGCCACGTTTGTTCTCCTCGAGCAGATCTCGTTACCAGATACCTATACGGATAGCGACCGCTCCGGGTAACGGCACAAATCATTTTGCCGGGGGCGCGTGGAGTTTATCGCTTGCCAACTCGATCGGCGCGGCATAGGACGCGCGAATCCATTTCCGCCACGCGGCTTACTCCCATTCAATGTCCGACGGAAGATGGCTCAGCGGCAAACTTTTCTTGCGTGAGTCAGCTTTGCACTCGGCACATTATCGCGTTCCGGGAAGCCTCTTGCCCTGGCCGGAGGCTCGGGTTCATCCTCCAACGCGCCAACGAATGCAACAACTACCAGTCTGTCTCGTGGTTCAGCGTATGTGCCTTGACTTGTGCGGAAATGCGCCCTACGCTTTTAGTCCTCGGGTGCTTCTTCCCTTGGCATCGATTTATGAGCCACCGCATTCGCATTTCCGTCGGACTGGCGTTTTTAAGCGCACTTCTGGCTCCACTCTCTGAGGCTCAGAAGCCCCCTGCTCCACCTCCACCTCCTTCGCCTCCGCGTTCCGCGCCGCCGAGCCAGCCGTCGCTTCCTACCAATCCGAATTCCGCCCCCGTTCAACCGGGCGAGGATCGCGTGGTGTTTCTCCTCGGACGCATTGCAACCCCCGACGGCGGAGCCTTGCCGCTTGATGTGTTGATTGAACGCGTTTGCAACAACAGAGTGCGTCAGCAAGTGTACGCATCTCCTCAAGGCGATTTCAGCATGCAATTGGGTTCTCGGACCGATTCTTTTCCGGAAGCGAGCGCCGATGTAAGTTCGGGTATAGCGGGGAATAACAACAATTCGGTCACGGGAATTACACGGCGGGAGTTGATGAATTGTGAGCTGAGGACCACTGCTTCGGGTTTTCGTCCAGCTGTCACTCCGCTTCTGGACGTCAATTCTTTCGGGAGCAGCGTAGACCTGGGCAATATAGTGTTACAGAGAGGGGCGAAGATTAAAGGCGCGACCTTGAACGCCGCCCCTTACAAAGCACCGAAAGATGCCAGAACTGCTTATGAGAAAGGCCTCAAGGCCGAGAAGAACGGCAACCTCGAGGACGCGCGCAAATACTTTGAGACTGCAGTGGAGCTTTACCCCGGTTCTGCGGACTACTGGTTTCAATTGGGTAATGTATTGCAGAAACAAAACCAGTTGGATGCAGCTCGTAAGGCGTTTACCAAGTCCACCACGATCAACGCCAAGTTCCTTTCGCCTTATCTGTCCCTGGCCTCAATGGCCTATCAAGCGGGAAATTGGACTGAGGTCCTTGATTTTACCGGTCACATCCTGGATCTCGATCCGTTGAATAATGCCGCGGTCAACAGTTACATCCTGGATCTTGATCCCATGAACTATGCCGACGCCTATTGCTATAACGCGCTGGCAAATTACAGGCTGAACAAAATGGAAGCCGCGGAGAAAAGCGCTCTCAAGGCGGAACACCTGGACCTGCGCACTCATTTTCCGCAAATTCACCTCTTGCTGGCCGAAGTCTTCGCCCGGAAAAACCGTTACGCCAATGCCATCACGGAGATACAAACCTACCTGGAGTTAGCTCCGCATGCGAGCAACGCGGATCAGGCGCGGGAGCTGCAGGCAAAATGGGAGAAGTTAAACGACTCAGAGTCGCAGGGCGGAAAGCCCGATTAGAAGTAGGTATCCCTGATTCGTGTACGCGCTTCGCTGATAGCGCCGGGCTGCTGAACGGGCTCGTAGGAGACCTCATCAGAAGCTGGAACAAGACAAGGCCCCCAATACTTGATCACAATGTTCCCCAGGAAAATAGTCGGCTGGCTCGTCGTGGAGCTTTTGCTAGCAAGTTGTGTTGCTGCCGCCCAGGACGGGAAAGTACCTCCATTCTCGGGGACCTGGATACTCAACATGCGGCGCAGCAAGGTTGAAGCAGCGCATCCACCTGTCTCAGGGGAAGCGGTAATTCTGTATGACGGAAAGAGTTGGCACTTCAGGCGGACACACAAAACTGCAGCCGGCAAAGAGGACACATGGTCCATCGAACTCGTGGTCGGCTCACAAAAATTTCACATTGAAAAAGACGGGCCGCTTGTTTTTCGCTCCCACATGTACCGCGATGGCGATGCGCTCGTCTTGGCCGAGGACATCACCGCCTCGGATGGGCAGAAAGCAAAGAATACAGTTCGCTACACCCTCGAGGACGATGGAAATACGCTGATCGAATCTGAGAAGGAAGAAACGCCCGCCGGGAACGAAACAAATCGATGGGTCCTGGAGCGCAAGGCAAAACACTAGTCGTGTTCCTTGCATCTCGGGTAAAGGGCATTCTGTAGAATTCCTACTCAACAATGTGGGCCTATGAACCGCCAAGGTCTCGATGATCCAATTCCAACTGGACGCTTGTGTGCGTCACCGCCTGCTGATTTGCAGCCGCGGAACACTCGCGCCAGCGAGGGAATTTCGGCAGGGTTTTCGTTGACTGCGATAGAAATCTTTGTTATTATTCCTCTTGGGTAATCCTGAAATCGCTCGAGGGCGGCAGCCAGTCTGCCGCCCTTTCTGTTTCTGGGGCGATCTATGCCGGCGCTTCAGGCCTTCTTCGTGCCGAAAAACCACGGTCGAGACCAAATCTTGCTCCGCCATATCTCCTTTATAATCAACACTTACAAACTGGCTCGTAAGTGTTGATGGCTCTGTTGACATCCTGGATGAGCGAGCCGATGCCTCAGGCGGTAGAGGTTATAGGCAAGACCGAGCAGCAGAGCTTGGCGGATCTGGATGGCCAGGCTGCGCCCGGGAGCGCGCGAGGAGAGCT
>Ga0209166_10001328_pt1 | contig 20961 bp, 20 predicted proteins | sample Coa_R1_3_FD_187151 | JGI IMG/M metagenome (GOLD analysis project Ga0209166, IMG submission 187151) | Surface soil microbial communities from Centralia Pennsylvania, which are recovering from an underground coalmine fire - Coalmine... | ecosystem: Environmental > Terrestrial > Soil >... | reverse complement strand
CGAGCCCTGCGCTCTGCAGCCTAACCTTGCGCCGCTACCACAAGGGGCAGCCCGCCGGAAGGGTACCCACCCTTCCAAAAACCTTGACAGAATGGTGGGGAGTCCCTCCCCCCGTTTAGGCCCAAGAAAAAACCAACACCAACACCAGCCCCGCTCCGCCGCGACGCGGCTCCGCGGGCGTCATGCGGCGCTGTCGCGCCGCGTGCTTCGAGCGCCACGGTCACCAGCCCGCAGCGCGCCCGAACCGGGACGCGCTGCGGTGCGCGTGGTGCGGCGCTCGGGCGAACTCAAAAGGTTCGCTCGTCGCAGCATTTTTCTGGCCGGGAAAAACATCCGGCCAGAAAAAATGCGCTCCTCGCGGTCATCTGCCGCTCGCCGCAGCCCCGCCCTAAACGCGCCGCACAAAACGCGGCGCAGCGGGCGGGGGCCCCATGCTGCTCGGCAGTTCCGAACCGTGCTGCGATTGCCCGAAGCGGCGCGAAAAAAGGGCGCGGCAAAAAACGCCGCTCCCCGTGCAGCCGCTTCGGGCAGCCGCCTTGCCCATCTCGCCTCGTCCGTAGATCCGCGCTCGTGCTGTCGCCGCGCAAAAGCGCAGCCGGCTCATCGCCGGCTGCAAGCGCGGCTCGGCCTCGCGACGGCTATCGGTTGCCGCCGCGCTGTCGCGCGGCGATTCGCGTCTCTTTGCGTCCTCGTCTCGCTCATTTGTTATCGGGCAAGGCGGCTCTCGCCGCCCGGTTCGGATTTATTTGGGGCTGCCGCCCCAAACCCCGCAGAACCAAAACCAGCGGGCCGCTATCGCGGCCCGGCGCAAAACCATCGCCGCGCCGCATCCCTCGAAGGATGCGGCGCGAATCACAGTATGGGCGTGCATGCGCGGGGCCACGAAAAAGCCGTGGCCCCGCGCATGCGAAATCGCAGCTGTAAAAACATTCTGTTCCAGCCCGCTCCGCGTTGCTCCGCTCGATGGTGACCGCAATTTTTTCCCCCCTCCTAAGAAGTGAGAGGGGGGAAAAAATTTTAAGGGCAAGTCAACACCCAAACCAAAGAAAGGAAACAACACCATGACCACCAAAGAAAGAACCGAATACGAACTATGGCTGGACGAAATCGATAGGCAGGTGCAGGAAAGAATCGACCAGGACTCAGCTGGCCTGATCCAGCAAGAGCACCGGGCGGCGGAAAACGCCGCCCGGTGCCAGTTCCCGGAGCGCCCATGACCGAAGTAGTCAGGTGGGCGCCCGGCTCGAAGGACATCGTGTATATCGGAAGGCCCAGCAAGTGGGGCAATCCATTCCGCATCGGCCAGCATGGCAATCGCGCCCAGGTCATCCAGAAATACGCCGTGTGGATCCATCAGCCCGCGCAAGCCGCGCTCCGCGCGGCAGCGCGGCGCGAGCTCAAGGGAAAGAAGCTCGGGTGCTTCTGCGTGCCGGAGTTCTGTCACGGGCACATCCTCGCCAGCATCGCCGAGCATCCCGAATAGCTGTCAAGGCCAAAATCGCGCCGCCGCGATGCGGCGGCGCGATGGTGTCCGGTCACCATTTTTCAGTGGCGACCGCCCTCAATCTCGTCTACACTCCCCGCAGGAGAGGTGACCGACACCGACGACACCCACAACCACTAGCGGCCAGTAACAATTCGGGAACAGGTCCTTCCAAGGGACTTGCCCCTTAGGACAGTTTTCAATACGCTGGCACATAGTGGCTACCAAACGTACAAGTTCCAAGCTGACCGTCTGCATCCTTTCGCCGCACCCACTCGTGTTGAGCGAATTCGAACGCGTTTTGGCGAAGGCTCCATTCAAGGTCGTCGTCAAGCAGCTCGAATCAACACTCGCTCCCGATATGCGTAGTTTCGAGCCGCCACCCGCGCAGGTTTACGTCATCGATGGGCATGCCGCACGCCCTGCAACTGGCGCGCTCCTGGCCAATCTTCTCGAACGCCATCCTGAAGCTCGCCTTATCGTCGTCGGCGAGCAGCACACGGACGCCAACAGCTATCAGCTCTTGCGTCTCGGAGTTAAGGGTCTCCTCACCTACACCGAGGCGCGTGAGCAATTGACCCGCGCCTTGCCTCTCGTCGCCAACGGCGGGTTCTGGGTCCCGCGCTCGGTCCTTTCCGGCTTCGTCGACTCCGTTCTGACCAGTCAGGGCCGCCGCCTCAAAACAGATTCCGTTACCAATCTCAGCCGTCGCGAGCAGGAAGTCTTGGACTCTCTCCTCGAAAATCTTTCGAACAAGGAAATCGCCAGCAAACTCAACATCGCCGAGCGCACCGTGAAATTTCACGTCTCCAATTTGCTCAGCAAATTTGGCGTTCGCCGCCGCGCCGATTTGATTCTTCTCACTTTTCAGCGCCGCTTGTCCCAGCCTTAGCGCTTCTTTGCACCAGCTAACTCCTCATTTTCCGCATCCCTCGCCAATTCGTCGCTGACAATGTCGCCGCATCCTGATAATTTGGGTACCGGCTCATTCTGCCGCTCGATTTCTTACGCAAAGGCGAGGTCACTTCCTTGAACGTTCTTGTCACCGGAGCAGCGGGCTACATCGGCAGCATCTGCGCGGAGGTTCTCCTCGTTCGCGGCTATCAAGTCATCGCCCTCGATAATCTTCAGGAGGGCCACGCCGCCGCCGTTCCTCCCAAAGCGCTCTTCTGCCGCGCCGATCTCGGCGTCCGTTCCCAAATCGAGGAAGTCTTCTCCAAACACAAAATCGACGCGGTCATGCATTTTGCCGGCGAAGCTCTCGTCGGCAAATCTGTCCGCGAACCCAGCACCTTTTACGCCGCCAACATCGCCTGTGGCGTGAATCTTCTCGACGCCATGACCCGCCACACCGTGAAAAAAATCATTTTCTCCTCCACCGCCGCCACCTACGGTGAGCCTCACACCGTCCCTATCCCCGAAGATCATTCCAAAAATCCCATCAATCCTTACGGCAAATCCAAGCTCCGTTTCGAGGAAATCCTCGCTGACTATCGCTCTTACACCGCGCTGCAGTTCGCCGCTCTTCGATATTTCAACGCCGCTGGCGCTTCACCGGAGCGTGGCGAAGCTCATCGTGTCGAAACCCATCTCATTCCCAAGGTCCTCGACGCCGCTATGGGCCTCGTTCCCCACGTCGAAGTCTTCGGTTCGGACTACCCCACGCCTGATGGCACTTGCGTCCGCGATTACATTCACGTCCTGGATATCGCCGACTCTCACGTCCGCGCTCTCGAATCCATTGACAAAGTCTCCGGCGAGGCCTTCAACGTCGGCAACAGCCGCGGTTTTTCCATCTTCGAAGTCATCGACGCCGCCGAAAAAATCACCGGTCGTAAAATCTCTCGCAACGTCTCCCCTCGCCGCCCCGGCGATCCCGCCGTGCTCGTCGCCAGTAAGGACAAACTTCACCGCATGCTCGGCTGGGAAGCTCGCCATTCCTCTCTCGAGGAGATCATCTCTTCAGCTTGGTCGTGGAAGCAGAAGCATCCACACGGCTACGCCGAAGCCTCTTCTGCTTAGCTTTTGTAGGGATCCAGAATGAAGGAACTCAAATCATCAGCATGGAGGGTTTGCGCGAACCGCCGGCCACCAACCACTACGCACTTACCACTACACACTTCCCTTCAATCTGAAATCTTGAACCAGAAAATACAGCACAACGCTTTCACGCCGTCTTTCCACGTAATCTTCTTGCCTTCCTCATACGTCCGCCCCGCGTAGCTGATCGGCACTTCGTAGATTCTCCAGTTGCCCTTCGAAACTTTCGCCGTGATTTCCGGCTCGAACCCGAACCGGTTCGACTTCAGCTTGATTCCCTGCAAGACTTCTTTCCGGAACACTTTGTAGCAAGTCTCCATGTCCGTCAATTTCAGATTGGTCATCACGTCGGATAGCAGCGTCAGACTTTTGTTGGCCACATAGTGCCAGAAGTAATGCACGCGCTGCGGCCCGGAGAGAAATCTCGATCCGAACACCACGTCCGCGCGCCCGTCAATGATCGGTCCGAGCAGCGTCGGATAATCCTTCGGGTCGTACTCCAGGTCCGCATCCTGGACCAGCACGATGTCTCCTGTTGCCTCGGCAAAACCTCGCCGCAGCGCCGCTCCTTTGCCCTGGTTCTGCGCCTGGAAAAATATCCGCAATGTCCGCACATCGACGGGATCGCCTCCGTCATGTGCCGGCGCCCAAGTCTCGCCTTTCTCCTGCGCCTGCTGCATGGCTTCCAGATATTGTCGCGTTCCATCCGTCGAGCAATCGTCCACGATCACGATTTCCAAGCGCATCTCTGTTTCCAGCACGCGCCGCAGAATCTCCTCAATCGTGTTCTTTTCGTTGTAAACAGGGATTACCACCGACAGTTTGGGGTTGTCGAGCGCAGATGGGTGACGCCGCAGGGCACACATATAGGTTGATTCAGGATTCTATCGGTTAGCCTCCCCGCGGGTAAAGCCGCGCCTTCTGGCCGCTTGTCATGTTCACTTATGTCTTTTCGCCATGACTCAATTCCAGTTATCCTAATCCAGTCCGCCGGGCGCGCATGGATCAGCGTCGAGTTACTCTTCTGAATCTCAGCGCTCTTTGGGAACTCTGTATGGAAGTCCGATAAAGCCGCATCTCGAATGGAAATGCCGACCTTCTACATCCAACAATTCGGCTGCCGCGCCACGCAAGCCGACGGCGCCGCAATCGAACGCCAGCTCCTCGATCGTGGCTTCCGTCCCGCCCCCGAGCCCGTATCGGCTGCCATCGTCGTTCTCAACACCTGCACGGTAACCGCCGCCGCCGACGCCCAAGCCCGCGACGCCATCCGCAAGATTCACGACCAGAATCCCGCCGCCCGCCTCATCGTCACCGGCTGCTACGCTCAGCGCGCTCCCGAAGAACTCGCCGCACTTCCTGGCGTCTCCTGGGTCGTCGGCAATTCCCACAAGCCCCAAATCCCCAACCTAGTAACGATCTTAGCTGCTGCGGCTCCATCGTTTGTAGGGGCGCAGCATGCTGCGCCCCTACTCGGCACAACGTCCGATCTCCTCTTAGGGGCACGGCATGAGGTGCCCGGTCCGTACTCCCTCACTCACCATCTCGCCGAATTGCCTCCATCTGCCAACATCCTCTCCGGCGACATCTTCTCCCATCCCGAATTCCTCTCCGCCCCCATTCAAGGCGGCGAATCCGGCCACACTCGCCCCATCCTCAAAATTCAGGATGGCTGCAACAATCGCTGCTCCTTCTGCGTCATCCCGTTCGTTCGCGGTAAATCCCGCAGCCTCCCGCCCGACTCCGTCATCCGCGAAATGCAAACACTTACCCAATCTGGCTCCCGCGAAATCGTGCTCTCCGGCATCAACCTTGGCACCTACGGCCGCGACCTCTCCCCTCGCGTCGAGTTCATTGCTCTGATCCGCCGCATCCTGGACGAAACTTCTCTCGAACGCCTCCGCATCAGTTCTATCGAGCCTCAAGACGTCACGCAAGATCTCATCGAACTCTTCGCCAGCACCGGCCGCATCGCCCAGCACTTCCACATGCCCCTCCAGTCCGCCTCTGACCGCATCCTCGCCGCCATGCACCGCTGGTATCGCTCCGAACACTACGCTCGCCGCCTCGAGCTCATCCACGACCGCCTCCCCCACGCCGCCATCGGCGCCGACGTCATTGCCGGCTTCCCCGGCGAATCCGAATCCGACCACGCCGCCACACTAGCCTTCATCGAGCGCCACCCTTTCACCTACCTCCACGTTTTCTCCTATTCCTCCCGCCCCGGCACAAAAGCCGCTTCTCTTCCCAATCAAGTTCCGCCGCAGATCATCAAGCGCCGCGCCCGCGAACTCCGCGCTCTCTCTGAATCCAAATCCGCCTCCTTCCGCCATTCCCAACTCAACCGCACCCTCCGCGTCCTCACCCTCCATCGCCACGAAGACTCCGTCACCGATCACACCGGCGCCGAATACACTCCCGCCCTCTCCTCAAACTATTTGCGTGTACAAATCCCAGGAATTTTTGCCTCAAATCTCTGGCAGAATCTTATTGTCAAATCCCAAGAAGGGAACTATTTGGTGGGCGAATCTGCATCGACGCCTGATTCCCAGCCTTCACTTAAGTCTGCGGTCAATCTCTGTGAATCTTCAGAGTACTCTGCGCCTCTGGGCTAGCTCTTATTCTTTTCTCTTTCTTTCGTATTTCGAATTTCGTTTTTCGAAAATCGACTTTCATCCCTCAAAAATCACCTGCGCCAACGCCTGCGCCTCCGTATGCGTAATGCTCAACGCAATCCGCTTCACTCCCAACTCCTCCGCAATCTTCTTCGCCGCTCCATCCAAACGAATCGTCGGTCGCCCGCCCCGCTCCCGCACCACCTCAAAATCCACCCATCGCACTCCGCGTCTCCAACCCGTCCCCAACGCTTTCATCGCCGCTTCTTTCGCCGCGAACCGCCCCGCATATCTCTCATATTTATTCCGGAATCCCTCGCAATACTCCCGCTCCGCCGCCGTATACACCCTTCGCAAGAACGGCTCTCCATGCCGCTCGATCGCCTTGCGAACCCTCTCCACTTCCGCCAAATCCACTCCCATTCCAATGATCAATCTCACTCCTCGTAGGGGCACGATACATCGTGCCCTCTTTGCCTTCCGGTCGAAACGTCGCCAGAACTATTTCTTAACAGCCGCCCCCGTCAGCTCCGCGACCGCCGCCAGCGTCGTCTGCGCCGCGTTCAACCCCAGCCGGAAGTCCGCATCCGAGTACGTCTTGTATACGTCCGTCGGCTGGTGCCACTGCGGGTCCCATCCGCTTCCGATCTGCGTTCCGCGCTCGTTCTCTCGCAAACTAAGCGACGGCACCACGTCCATGAACGAGCTCGAATCCGTATTCGTCATGTGGCTGCTTACCGCCGCCGGATAATCCGTCGCGTACTTCTCATTCGCACGTTCGAATGCCCACGCCAAAGCCTGCGCCTCCGCGGCAAACTTCGAATTCGACTGAAACTCGATATTCTCGTCCGCCTCGGGCCGCTGCTCTTTGCTCATCGTTCCATCCGGCCGCGGCATTCCATGATCGAAGAGCATCATGTCGTGCGTAATCATTCCCAGCCATTTCGGCTCCGGATAACGCCCCGAGCCTGCCGGCTCCTCCTTGCCTTGTAAACTCTGCCGCTGCTCGACGTATGCCTTGCTTCCGTTCAGTCCCGTCTCCTCGTTGTTCCACAAGATGAATCGCACCGACCGCTCCGTCTTCACGTCCGCACTGCTCAGCACCCGCGCCACTTCCATCACCAGCGCCGTTCCCGATCCGTCGTCGTTCGCCGCTTCGCCCCAGCCAATCCCGTCCAGGTGTCCGCCGAGGATGTACATCTCTTCCGGATGCGTCATCCCGATCTTCGTGCAGTACACCTCTTCGCGCTCCCCTGGCGTGGACTCTTGTGTATCCAGCGCTCGGATTTTCTCATCCGGCTGCTTGTTCGGATCGGTATTCACTCCCGTAGGCATGCGAATTCCTCTGGGTCGTCCGCCTCCGACCGACACCGGCGTCTGTCCCGGAGGCGGCGGCGTGCGGCGTTCTCGCGGCGGCGGAGGCTGGAAGTCATACTTGATCCGCTCCGTGTTCGTGCATCCATAACTCTTCAGTTGCGCTTCGATCCAATCCACCGCCTTGCGATTACGGTCCGTCCCCTGCCGCCGGTCGCCAAACTCCGTCAACCCCTTAATCGTTGCCTTGTACCGTTCCAAATCCAGCCGCCCCACCAGCCCCTTCACCGACTCCGACGCACCGCTCTGGCTCGCCCCCGCCGCCGTCTCCGCTCGCTGCGTCTGCGCGGACTCCACGCGCTGTGCCCAAGCCTGCGGACTCACCGCTACCCCCAACACCCCCACCGCCGCAATCACCGTTTTCCATCCCATTTCCAGTTTCCTCCGATTCCCTTCAGTACACCCAACTAAGACGGCAATCCCCAGCTTGCGCGCCCTAAGCTTTCCCGCCTTACAAACGCAGAAAACTGTCATTCCGAGCGCAGCGAGGAATCTGCTTTTTCCGTTCTTCTCTGCTGTCTCTGCGCCCTCGACGATCTCTATGTAAGATTTCCTGTCTCTTCTGCCTTCGTTGCGCGGTGCGATTATACTTACACCATCATGGCCTTTGTGAAATCATCTCGTCGAAAGCAGAAACTGCGTACTCCGCCCGCTTGGAGGGAAAAGAACATCCTGGGTCTCAAGATCCTCCAAGTCCCCGCCTTCTCCAAACTCCCCTGGCTCCTTTATGCCTTCAGCACCCGCCCAGGCGGCATCTCCCCGCTCGAAAACGAAAAAGTCCTCAATCTCGGCTTCACCGACTGGGACACCCGCGAAAACGTCCTAGAAAACCGCCGCCGCTTCCAATCCGCCGCAGGCGCCCCCGACCTCTCGCTAATCGTGTTAAAACAAATCCACTCCGACGTAATCCACCGCTTCGACTCCGCCCCATCCGATCCCTGCCGTGGCGACGCCTCCATCACCAACCGCCCCAACCTCCTCCTGGCCATCCAAACCGCCGACTGCGTCCCCATCCTCCTCGTGGACCCCCAAAAACGCGCCATCGCCGCTATCCATGCTGGCTGGCGCGGCACCCTCGCCCGCATCGCCGCCAAGACCATCGGCGCCATGCAGATGCACTTCGGCACCAACCCGCGCGACCTTCTCGCCGCCATCGGCCCCAGCATCGGCCCCTGCTGCTACGAAGTCGGCACCGAAGTCGCCACCCAATTCCTCTCCCAATTCCCAGACGCCCCCACCTACTTCGACGAGTTCCACACCGGCGACGAGCCCAATCCCATCCAGTGGCTCAACATGATGCCCCCCGGCCACCAGCCCCCGCCCAAAGGCGTCCTCCTCGACCTCCGCAAAGCCAATCGTTCCCAGCTCTTAGTCGCTGGCCTCCGCCCCCAGGACATCCACACCATCAACCTCTGCACCGCTTGCCGTCCCGATCTCCTGTTCTCCTACCGCAAGCAAGGCCCCGCATCCGGCCGCCTAATGTCCCTCATTGCCCTCCGCCCCTGAACCTCCAGATCCTCCACCTACGTACCCCAATGCCCCAACAGCTGTAGCCGCGGTCTTCAGACCGCGGGACTTTCCGCTCTATAAGTTCGCCTCAACCACGTCCCCGCTGCAGCGACCGGGGCTCCGCCTCCGATAACCTCATTTCCGCGATCGCCATGAAACCCCTACTCCATTTTCCCATTTTGGTCCTTGACAATTGGTTACTTTTAGAGTATAAGTATCTCTAGGTAAGTTTGTGATTTGGTTCCACTCCCGCCGGCATCCTGCTGGCATTTTTTTTCGCGCCCTGGTTTGTTCCCGAGGAACTTGGCTTTGGCCGGAGTGCGCATCAATATCATTCGATTGCACTTAGCCGTCCTTTGTTTTCATACTCTTACGTACTCTTTTGCACTGCCCAAAATCACAACTCTTTTCTTTTCATGGAATTCCGCACTCTTTGCGCAAATGACCGGGGGTGGGGGATGCCGCTCGCTTCTTCGCTATCGTCAGTGCGCGGCTTCCGGTCGCGCAACTTCAATCTGAGTCAGCGCCAACTGTCCGCATGCCGCCATCACGTCCCGCCCGCGCGAATACCTCACAAACGCCGGGATGCCTCGTTCGGTCAAAATGCGGCGAAACTCCTCGATCCGTTCCGACGAAGACTCCCGGTACGGCAGCTCGCCAGGATTCCACGGAATCAAATTCACTTTTACACTCTTCAGCGGCGCCAACAAACGCACCACCCGCCGCGCGTCTTCCGCCGCATCGTTTGTGTCGCCGAGCATCACGTACTCGAACGTCAAATGTTCCCACGGCCGCAACGGATATTTTTTGCAAGTCTCCAGCAGCACGCTCAGCGGATATTTCTTATTGATCGGCATCAACGCATTGCGCTGCTCATCATTCGACGCATTCAGCGAAATCGCGAGCTTCGGCCGCACTTTCTCCGCCGCCAGCCGCTCAATCCCCGGCACGATTCCGCTCGTCGAAAGCGTCGCGTGCTTCGGCGAAATTCCAATCCCTTCGGGATCGAGAATGATTCGCAGCGCCGCCATCACAGCGTCAAAATTCAGAAGCGGCTCGCCCTGTCCCATCAGCACCACGTTGGTCTGTGTCCTGGACTGCGTAGCACTGGGCTTCAGCCCGGCATCTTGAGTTTCGCCGTTGGATTCACGCGCGCGACGGTCTTCTTCCAACGTCACCAACACCTGCGCCAGAATTTCTTCCGCGCTCAAATTCCGGATCAGCCCCAGCTGCGCCGTCAAACAGAACTGGCAATCCACCGCGCATCCCGCCTGCGTCGAAACGCAAATCGTTTGCCGCCCCTCGCTCGGCATAAACACCGCTTCCACGGACGCAGGCCGCGGCGAATTTCTCTTCTCTGCGGCTTCTGCGCTCTCTGCGACTTCTGCGTTAACTCCTTCTTTTTCTTTTCTGCTCAGTCCAAACAAATACCGCACCGATCCATCCATCGATGCAAATCTCTGTTTCACGACAGGCAGCGTGATCATCGTCTCTTTCGCCAATCTTTGGCGCAAACCCGCCGGCAAATTCGTCATCAGCGCTACATCGAACTTCCTCTCTGCGTACAGCGCGTGGTATATCTGCCCGCCGCGATATGCGGGCTCGCCCATCGCCGCGCACATTTCGCGTAACTCGTCCTTCGATTTGCCCAGCAATTCCATATGCTCTTCCGTCACTCCTCGTGCTCACTCAGTTCGATTAAATCACCCTCAAGAATATCGTGTTTCATTGCTTCGTTGCTTCTTTACATCGTCCGATCTTCTTTTCAGCGTTATAATTTTCCTGCCATGCCAAAACAGCTCGCCGTCGATCAGCTCTCCATCGCCGATTGGGTCAAGGGCCTCGCCGCTATCCCCGAGCGCGACTTTTCTCTTGAAAATGTCCAGGACTATATCGTGCAGCACGCTGTCCGCCCGGAATCGCTCGACAAGTATTGCTTCTTTTCCAAAGGCAATTACACGCGCAATCTTATTTTCAAAAATGATCTCTTCGAGTGCATGACCATCTGCTGGGAAATCGGCCAGCACAGCCGCATCCACAATCATCGCGATCAGAATTGCTGGATGTCCGCTCCCATCGGTCGCCTGAAAATCCAGAATTTTCGCGTCGAAGAAAAAAACGCCTCCTGCGGTACCTGCAAAATCTTTCCGACGGAAATTTACGAAATGGACGGCTCCCATCCTGTTCATGTCAATCCTCTCGAGCCCGTCCATCAAGTTCTGAATCTTCCGGAGTTCAACCAACGCGCTGTGAGCATTCACGTCTATTCCAAACCCTTCGACAGTTGCGAAATCTACCAGCGCGAAAAAGGTACCTACGGCGACGTCCCGCTCCACTACACCAGCGAATACGGAAAGCTTCACCCCGACGAAAAGCTCCTCTAACCTTTTGTTCTAAATACTTATTGAGACTCGCCAAATATGGAGTCGCGCGAGTCGCTGAGAAAAGCGGCAGCAGGGCTGCCGCACTCCAGATCGCCATTTTGAAATATTATGCGAGACTCAGGAGGCTTGGCCGGTTCTAGCGAGCGGAAGAAACATGCGGATGATGCGGCGTCCGTGCAGGAACTCCAGCGATTTTCGCAAAGCGATGATGACTACGAATATCCCAGCAGTGACCCATAGATCGGTTTGCGTAGGGAATCGTCCGTTTTCCGCCGCTGTCGCCGGCATCAGTCCTACTGCCATGAGAAAATAGAGGATCGCTTCGATCAGGAAGAGCCCCTCGAAGAATAGACTGATTATTCCGAGCGTTGTGTAGCCGGCGTACAGATAGCCGCCGCCGGGAATAATAAGGGTTCTCTTGAGCAGTGTCCGTTCGTCCTTGAACGTGAGCTTGCATCCCTGGCACTGGTAGATTCTCTGAGCGAGCGCGGTACGGCAATCCGGGCACAACGAAACGATCCCTTGCGCGCCGGTCGCTTCCGCGCGGGTTGCAGGGAGAACAACCGCCAGAATGGCCTTCACTTTTTTTGCGTCTCTGCCGGTTATTTTCCAGTAACGGTCTCTAGCTCCGTTGGCGTACTTCAATTCCAGAATCTTGCCGAGCCATCCTTTAACTTTCGCTTCGGACACGTCTCCCCAGCGAACGCTTTTCACTATCCGCCTCCACTTACCTCTCCCGGTTACACCGAGGTGGATGATTCTCAGATTGGTCAGGATCAACGCAGTGGCCGTGGCGCCATAGGCGTAGATCCCGAGAAAGAGCTGCTCGAGCGGCGTGACCGGCGCCTGGCAGTTTTTTACGATGTAGAAAATCGTCTCGTTCGGTTCCAGGAGAGGTGGCAAGACTTCGCGCCACTTCTCGAGCAGCGCTTCCGCCCTTTTCCGGCTGCTCTCGCTTTGCCGCCCCTTCGCATCCGTAAAGAGAACATCCTCTCGGATCGAAATCCCATTGCTGGAGACCATTCGTGGGAGCTGATCGGCATAGACCGGCAAGGAAGGGTTGGCCATGTTCGGCTCCGTTTCGGATTCCGTTGAATTCGCAGGACTGCAGCGAACGGCGGGAATCCCCTCTATTTAGATGAGGAGAGCATAGCGTATCCGCGCAGGCTCGTGGCAATCGCCAAACCCCTGTGTCACAATTGGTTATGGCCACCGCCACCGAAACGCGCGACATCCAGAAGCTCGTTCTCTCCAACGGCCTTGTGGTCATTACGGAGACCATGTCCCACGTGCGCTCAGTCTCCGTCGGCGTCTGGGTCCGCAACGGCTCCCGCCGCGAAGTCCCGGAAGAAAACGGTCTCGCCCATTTCATCGAGCACATGGTTTTCAAGGGCACCGAGCGCCGTTCCGCCGAAGCCATTGCCCGCGAAATGGATTCCGTCGGCGGCATGCTCGACGCCTTCACCTCGAAAGAACAAATTTGCTTCAACGCCAAAGTTCTGGACGAGCATCTGCCCATCGCCTTTGACGTGATTGCCGATCTCGTACTTCGCCCCAGGTTCGATTCCGACGACGTCCGGAAAGAGCGCCAGGTCGTCCTGGAAGAAATCAAGATGGATCTGGACAATCCCGAATATCTTCTTAGCGACATTTTCACGCGCGGTTTCTGGCCAGAGCATCCTCTCGGCCGTCCCATTCTCGGCACTCCGGAAACCGTCCGCGGCTTCAATCGCGAACACCTTGTCGAGCGCTTTCGCGACTGGTTCGCCCCCGATCATCTCGTCATCACTGCCGCCGGCAACGTCACGCACGAGAAAGTTCTGGATCTCGTCCAGCGCGAGTTCGGTGACCTTCGTCCCGCACGCACGCTCGAGGATCACACCGCTCCCGTAACGCATGCGCCGATTCATCTCGAACCCAAGCGCGACCTCGAACAAGTTCACGTGTGCATCGGCGTTCCCGCGCTTCCTCTCGGCCACGAGGCGCGTTTCGCCGCGGCTGTCCTCAATAATCTTCTTGGCGGCGGCATGTCTTCCCGCCTCTTTCAGAATATCCGTGAAAAGGAAGGCCTGGCCTACGCCGTTTTCAGCGAGCTCACGCCCTATTCCGACGCGGGGATGTTCACCGTCTACGCCGGCACGGCCAAAGAAACTGTCGGCCAGGTCATCGACCTCACCATCAAGGAATTTCGCGCCATGAAAGAATGGCCCGTAAGCGATGAAGAACTCACCCGCGCCAAGAATCACTTAAAGGGTTCGTTGATGCTCTCGCTCGAATCCACCACTTCGCGCATGTCCAATCTCGCGCGTCAGGAACTCTATTTCGGCCGCTTCTATTCGCTCGACGAAATCCTGGCCTCCATCGAAACCGTCACCCTCGCCCAAGTCCAGTCCTTGGCCCACGATTTCTTCCGCCCCGACCAAATCGCCGTCACCGTCCTCGGCCCCCTGAACGGCTTCACCCTCGACCGCTCCCGCTTATTCTGCTAGCAACGCTGCTCACGCCGTTGCGAGTTCGAGACCTTCAGCGATAGAAAGCGAAGCAGCGTATTCGATATGCAAGACGCGTCGCGGGGCATTTGATTGCGATTTCGAGGATGCGTGCACGACGAGCGGCCGCATCGCCAGAATTCCTCCGCGCAGCGCGAGACAATCAATGGGTTTTATTCTTGTCGAGAGTTGGTGAAGATCGTCGTCACTCAAGACGCCCCGCGTGTGCGTTCCTGAAAGCACGCGGAGCGGCCCATTTTCGGCGACAGAGTCGTCAAGATGCAGCCGCAACGCCAAAATCTGTTCGAGCGCGCTTGCCGGAGCGTGCGCATAATTCACGCCATCTTTGATAGACCACGGTCCCCAGCCCGGAACTTCGCGCCGTTCGCGTAGGGGCAATGCCGTATCCTGATGCCACACGACCAGCCAGTTTGACGTCGGCGATTTATCAAAGAGTGTCGCGCGGAAGGGAATTGCGCCGCTACCAAGAACCTCCTGCGCCAGCTCTACCAGCCGTGAATCGCGAGCCAGCGCGGCGACGTTCAGGTTCCTCATCGCGTGACGCATACCGGCCCGGCTGCGTGGCAGGCCCGATCGTTCGAGAACCGCGAGCAGCTCCGATATTTCGCCGTTCGGAAATACGCCCGGTATCACGGCGAAGCCCTCGCTCGAGATTCGTGCCTGGAGTGACTGCGAGCTGTCGGCGACTCTCATGGCATGGATATTCTAATCTCACTTTTCGCGTTGACGCGCGAGAATCCCTCTGCCATCATTCTGAAAATTCGTTTGTGAGCTTGACCGCCGCACGGCAACGTAGCGCCGGGCGTCAGCCCGGAAGTTTTCCTGGCGGCAACGAGGAGCAACCGATCGGCTTGCGGGTTTCCATTCTGGCGTCAGGCAGCTCGGGCAACATCACCCTGCTCGAGACTGAGCGCACCCGACTCCTCGTGGACTGCGGCCTCGGCAAACGCGAAACTCTCGCGCGGCTCGCGGCCATCGAACAGACCGTCGACCGCATCGACGGCATTCTCATCACCCACGAGCACACCGACCATTGCAACGGTTTGCCGCAAATGCTCGGCCTTTGGAAAGCACCGCTTTACGTCACCGAGCCCACGATGGATGCGCTTCGCCGCACGCTCCCGGACACGCTCGGCAAGCGCCTCTGCGCTCTCGAAACCATTCAGGCCGGTCAGAGTTTTGTCGTCGGTGACATTGACGTTCACGCTTTCCAAATTCCCCACGATGCCGCCGATCCTATTGCCTTCACCTTCCGCACAAACGGCACAAAGATGGCCATCGTCACGGATCTCGGCTACATGCCAAATCACGTTAAGGTCCATCTTCGGGAATGCGATTGCGTCGTCTTGGAGTCCAATCACGATCTGGACATGCTTAAAGTGGGCCCCTATCCCTGGGTCGTCAAGCAGCGCGTGCTCTCTCGTACCGGCCATCTTTCCAATCATGCAGTGAGCGAGTACCTCGCTGATCCCGATGGCTTCGATACTCGCGCCCGCTATCTTGTCCTTGCCCATCTTTCGCAGGAAAACAACAATCCCTACACGGCGGAGATCTCCGCCCAGGAAGCTCTCAACCGCCGCCCCGCCGAATGCGCCTTCCACGGCGAGCTCTTAATCGCTTCGCAGGAAAAGCCGCTGAAGCCGCTCGAACTTTAGCAATTTTCTCAATGCGACTTATTTGAAATTCCGTTCGCTTTTTCTCGCGCGCTCCTCTACACTATTTTTGTTCTTGGTAGAGGTGCGGAGGCCATCAGTAGCGGGGCGCGCGGTTCCGATCAGCTTCGGAGCGCCAGGCGAAAGGGGCAAAGCAGTTGCAGCAAACTCCGCCGAAATCGCAGCGGTAGCTGACACCGGCGCGGTTGGGGAACAGGTCTAAGGCCTGTCCACTGTCATCCGTTTAGATGGCCGCGTCGCGGCCAGAACTGAAGCAGGATGGAGCGCTATCGAGAGGCAGCAGCCCCGAGCAATTCCGTCGCGGTTCCTTCCTTTCGTTTCGCTTCATCCAGAAAATTTCGGATCGAATGAATCTTTTCGAGCTTACGCGCGCGCTCGTAGACATCGAATCGACGACCAACCACGAGAAAAGTGTGGGCGATTTTTTATTCGCCCAGCTTTCCATTCTCGCGTCGCGCACTTCCGGCCGCCTCGAACGCATGGCCGTCGAGCCGAATCGCGACAATATTTTCGCCTTGTGGGGAGAGCCTGTCGTCGCGCTTTCGACCCACATGGACACTGTCCCGCCGTTTTTCCCTTCGCTCGAAGACGCCGACTTCATCTGGGGCCGCGGATCCTGCGACGCCAAAGGCATCATCGCCGCGATGGTCGCAGCCGCGGAAACACTTCTCGCGTCTGGAACGACAAATTTCGGCTTGCTGTTCGTCGTCGGCGAAGAGCGCAACAGCGCGGGCGCAAAAGTGGCCGCCGCGAATCCCCGCGGCTCGCGCTATTTAATCAATGGGGAGCCCACGGAAAACCAGCTCGCGCTCGGCTCGAAAGGCGCGCTCCGTTTCGAAGTTACTGCGCATGGCAAGCTCGCGCATTCCGCTTACCCGGAGTTGGGCCACTCGGCGATTCACTCGCTGCTCGATGTCTTGCGCGCGATTCGCCTGATCGAGCTGCCGCAAGATCCGCTTCTCGGCGGAAGCACACTCAACATCGGCACCATCGCGGGCGGCCGTGCACCCAATGTCGTTGCCGACCACGCGCAAGCCGAAATCATGTTCCGCACCGTGGGCGATCCAGCGGAAATTCGCGCGGCCGTTCTGGCCGCCGCTGAGGGACGCGCGGAAGCCCGCGAAGTGTTGCACACGCCGGCGCTCCGCCTCACGTCGTTCGACGGCCTGCCCAGTACCGTTGTCGCTTTCACGACGGACATTCCCACGTTCAAAGGCGCCTGGGGTCAGCCTTTCTTGATTGGCCCGGGCAGCATCCATTTGGCGCACACTGCTGAAGAACGCATTCCGAAGAAAGAATTATCCGAAGCGGTCGAAATTTATGCGCGCATGGCGACGCAGCTTCTTGCCACGGGAGTCCCGCGCGCATGAGCCAGAGACTCGCCATCATCGGCTACGGAAAAATGGGCAAGCTCATCGAGCGGCTCGCGCCCGAGTATGGCTTCGAAGTGGGTGCAAAATTCTCCGGCCGCGACAACTTACACGCGCAAGCGCTGTCCCATGAAACTCTACGCGGCATTGACGTGGCCGTGGAATTCACCACGCCTGAAGCCGCGCCGCAGAATATCCGCCGCCTGGCGGTGTTAGGCATCAACACCGTCGTCGGCACAACCGGCTGGCTCGAACAACTGCCCGCCATGCGCGCAGCCATTGCGGATGGGAAAACCGGGCTTGTGTGGGCCGCGAACTTTTCCGTAGGAGTGAATCTTTTTCTGCAAACTGTTGCGCGGGCCGCGGCTCTTTTCGCGAAACATCCGGAGTACGAAGCGTGGGCCTGGGAGATTCATCACTCCGCAAAAAAGGATGCGCCATCCGGCACGCTCAAAAAACTTGCCGAAGAGATTCGCCACGCGGGTTATACGCGGCCGCTCAACGTGAGTTCCAGTCGCGCCGGCGCGATTCCCGGCACGCACGAAATCGGCTTCGATTCCGTGGACGATACCATCACGCTTCGGCATACGGCTCGCAGCCGCGAAGGTTTCGCGCGAGGCGCGCTGCAAGCGGCACGCTGGATTGCGGGCAAAAAAGGCTTTTTCGAGTTCAAGGAGATTTTGGGCGAACTCGGTTGAGAAAAGCAGCATCCTCACGACAGCGGTCAGGAGTGAGCATTTCGAGTTTTGGCAATTCGACGTTCAGAAAAAGAAGGAGAAATACAATGTTTACCGGTACAGGCACGGCGCTAGTCACTCCATTTCGGAGCGATGGTTCGCTCGATGAACCCACGCTGCGGGTGCTGATCAAGCGGCAAATCGAAGCGGGCATCGATTTCCTGGTGCCGTGCGGCACGACAGGCGAAAGTCCCACGCTCACTCACGAAGAGCATTTGCGAGTTGTCGAGATTGCCGTAGAACTAGCCAAGGGGCGCGTGTCTGTCCTTGCGGGCGCCGGAGGTTACAACACCGCCGAAGTCATCGCGCTTGCGCGCGAGCTCGCCGCTCTCGGCGCCGATGGGATACTCTCTGTCACTCCGTATTACAACAAGCCGACGCAAGAGGGCCTCTATCAGCACTACAAGGCCATCGCGGAGGCTGTCGCGCTGCCGATTGTTGTTTATAGCGTGCAAGGCCGCACGGGCGTAAACGTCGAGCCTGCGACGATTCGGCGGCTGTCCGCAATTGAAAACATCGTCGGCATCAAGGAAGCTTCCGGCAACGTTTCGCAGATGGCCGCGATTCTGAACGCCGTCCCGGAGGATTTCCTCGTGCTCAGCGGCGACGATGCACTTACCCTCCCGATCATCGCGCTTGGCGGCCGCGGCGTGATCTCCGTCGTCTCGAACGAAATCCCCGCGGACGTGGCGCGTATGACTCACCTGGCGCTCGACGGCGATTTCGCCGCCGCGCGGCAAGTTCACCGCCGCGTGCATCCCCTGATGGAGGTAAACTTCGTCGAATCGAATCCGATTCCTGTGAAGGCGGCCATGGCGCAAATGGGCTTGCTTGAAGCGGTCTGGCGGCTCCCGCTCGTCGCACCGAAAGCGGAGAACGAAGCTCGCATCCGCGCCGTGCTGGAATCGCTCAACCTGCTTCACGCGGACGACCCATCGCCTGAGAGAGTGCATGCTGCCGCAGCAAATTGAGAAACTGTTTGATGAGCCCCCGGCTCGGTACAGGGACGAGCATTTCCGGCTCTTCCGCGAATTCAAGGACGCGATCAATCGCGGAGAAGTTCGCGCGGCGGAGCCGGACGCCGCTTCACCGACAGGCTGGCGCGTCAACGCCTGGGTGAAGAAGGGCATCCTGCTTGGTTTTCGCATGGGCACGGTCGAGGACATGTCCGTCGATCCCGCGCGTCAGCCCTTCATCGACAAATCTACATATCCCGTTCGCGCATTGACGCCCGCCGACGGAATTCGCATCGTGCCGGGCGGCTCCAGCATTCGCGATGGCGCGTATGTTGGCCGCGGCGTGGTGTGCATGCCGCCGATGTTCATAAATGTAGGAGCGTACGTCGGGGACGGCACTATGATCGATTCGCATGCGCTCGTCGGCAGTTGCGCGCAGATTGGCCGCAACTGCCACATTTCCGCGGGCTCGCAGATTGGAGGCGTGCTCGAGCCGGTGGGCGCGCTGCCGGTGATCATTGAAGATGAAGTGCTTGTGGGCGGGAATTCCGGCGTGTACGAGGGAACCGTCTTGAAACATCGCGCCGTTCTAGGCACGGGAACGATCTTGAATCGCTCGATTCCCGTTTACGATCTTGTGCGCGACGAGGTGTATACCGCAAGCAAGAACTCTCCGCTCGTCATTCCAGCGGAAGCGATCGTCGTTCCCGGCTCGCGCGCCGTCTCGCTTCCGGCCGCAGCGAAACACGGCCTCAGCCTGCAATGCGCGGTCATCGTCAAATACCGCGACGCGAAAACCGACTCGCGCATCCAGCTCGAAGACCTTCGGCGTTAGGGACGAAGCCTGCAGGGCAGGCGTTTTGCAGCTGTACGTGCCTCAGCAAGAAACCAAACAAGGTGAAAGGTGCGTCTAATCAACAGAGCGAATTGCAGGGCGCTCCGGATACATTTGAGAAACTAGTTTGGCGGAACCACTTAACTCTTCAAGGACCAGGGTGATAAGCCATGTTCAAGCCACTGATCGTTGTTCTCCTTTTCGCAGCGCCGGCGTTGGCCCAAGCACAGGATCAAGCGACACAAGGTCTGCCCGAGACAGGTTGCGGTCCGGACAAGACCCAGTTTGACGTAAAAAGGGACCAGCAGAAGCATCCGACCGGGCAGGCGGAACCGGGGAAGGCAGTCGTTTATGTGTTTGACGACGAAAAACGGGACCCGAATAAATCGTATTGGGGTGACGTAACAGTGAAGGTCGGGATGGACGGGGAATGGAAGGGTGCGACTCGTTACCAGTCGTATTTCTTTTTTCCAGTGAGCGCCGGGGAGCACCGGATGTGCGCGGGTTGGCAATCGAGGCTGCAGAGATATCAGAAGATACGAACGGCAGCAAGCTTTAGCGCTGGGAGCGGAGGAACATTTTACTTTCGCGTGATTTCGGATCTGAGAGAGTTCCGGGAACCGAGAATAAGGATTGAGCCGGTGGATAGCGCTGAAGGGGCGCTGCTGATCGCGAGTTCGGCGCTTAGCACTTCGAAAGCCAAGAAGTAGCGCGGACTGATTTTCGGGCCGCGCCATTTGCAAGCGCGGCAGCACCTGCTCAACAAACTCCAGCGCGCGGCAGCCAATCGTTTGTTCCATCCAATCCATAGTGTGTTCGCACACTTTGCTTTTACTGCTCGTCTTCACAACTTCGATGAACTTTGACGCGCCTTCGTGCTTCGGCATCGGCATCCATTACTCACAGTTGATAGGTTTCCATGAAAATGTCGGCGTTTGGTAGGCCGGGATTCATTCTTGTTTTCCGGCAAATTAATGGGAGCAAATTGCGCGTCGTGTTCATTCAGGGACAAATGATAGGCTTCAAGCTAGTCGTGAGCGACTGGACTCGCTTTCGCATTCTGGCAGCAACGTCCCTCCTGGTGGCGCTGGGGGGACCGGCTGGCGGCACGGTTTGCGCACAAGAGCCGCCGGCTCCTCCGCAGCGGCCGCCCGCTGCGCCTGCACCTTTGCAGGAGGAAGCCTCGAAAAAGTTTGCCTCGCCATGCGTTCAGCCGGCGCCTATGGTGCGGCTGGAAGACTACGAAGGACCGCTGAAGAAGGTGGTAGGGACATTTGCGCGGCCTCTGGAACGCAAGGCTGTGCCGCTTTCACGTTACAAACCCGGCGTGAAATTATGCACTCTCACCCTGAAAGATAAATTTGCTTTGTTCGTCCAGGACTCGTTTGACCCGGTGACGTTTCTCAGCACTGGTTTCAACGCGGGGATTGACCAAGCTGGAAACGCGGACCCCAGTTATGGACAGGGGGCGGAGG
>Ga0209166_10001327_pt1 | contig 20990 bp, 19 predicted proteins | sample Coa_R1_3_FD_187151 | JGI IMG/M metagenome (GOLD analysis project Ga0209166, IMG submission 187151) | Surface soil microbial communities from Centralia Pennsylvania, which are recovering from an underground coalmine fire - Coalmine... | ecosystem: Environmental > Terrestrial > Soil >... | reverse complement strand
GATCGTCGCGACCGGGGACGAGCCGCCCGCCGCCATAGCGCTCGCCGAGGTAGTCGCAGATCGCCCCGCTCTCGCCCAGCACGAGGTCGCCATCGGTGATCACCGGCGCGATCCCCATCGGGTGCAGGGCCTTGTAGTCGTCGGGCGCGAGGCGATTGTCCGCCCGCCGCTCGTAGCGCCTGAAGGCGTAGTCGAGCCCCAGCTCCTCGCAGAGCCATACGATCCGCTCGGACTGCGAGATTCCCAGGTGATGAACCGTCAGCATTGTCGCGTCTCCAGCCGCCCTTGGCGCCGCCAGCCGAAGCTAGGCGGCTGTCTCTTTTGACGCCTCTATGCCCGCGCGCACGCCGCGCCACCAGCCTTCGAGAGCCTCGGCGTCGGGCGGAAGGACGACGTAGAGCGGGGCGGCGAACCGGTCCCACGCTTCGGCGAACTTCGGCGACACCGACGTCAGGATCGGCAGCCCTGCCTCGATGGCGCTGGCGAAGGCCGGCGCCAGGCCGCTGCGCTCGGCCTCGATCTTGCCGAACTTGTTGAGGATCACGAGATCGCAGCCCGCGGCGATCCCCTGCTGGACGGCCTCCGCCGCGGAGACGACGCCGCCCGCATCCAGGCGGCAGGCGACGGCCCCGGGGCCGAGGTCCTGCATCAGCGCAAAGCGGCGCCCGTCGCCGAGGCTGCGAAGGTCGCCGCCGCTGCACGGCCCCTCCGCCGCGGGCGCCGGGTCTTCGATGACGCCGGCCAGCCGCACGTCCCGCTCCAGCCGCGCGGCGAAGCGGCGAAGCAGTTCCTGCACCACCGCCGTGGCGGCGCCCTGGACGACGGCGATTCGCTTGACGCTGTCCATCGCAGACCTCTCTCTCTCGAAGCGGGCGGCGACCCTACCACCCGGCCGCCCTCGCGAGAACGATGATCGCCGCGCTGGCGATACAGGGGCGTAGGGCGGCTTGCAGGCTGGTCAAAACCATGGTCCCTTCCCGATCCCTGGCGTTGCTGGCGTGTTTCTCGGCCGGAGGGCTTGCTGATGGGACATACCACGCGGTCCCGTATGGAGGCTCCCGAGCGGCGTCCAATCGCCGACACCGTGTCCCGGCAAGCCGCGGCTCGACACGACATGCGCCCCGAGGCCGTCGCCCTGCGAGGGCTGATACAGGCGATGCGCTCGGGTTCCATGGCCACCCGATCTGGGGTGGCTCAGCTTGCGGGCCCGGAGCACGAGGATCTCCAGAGGAACGTGGTGGAGACGTCTCAACCTGGCGTAATACAGGGGGTGTTCGACGTCCCGGACACCTTCGCCGAGCTCATAGCCGCCCAGGCGGTGTACCAGGAGGACGCCGCGGCCGAGCAGGGCGGTTTCACGACGGTCGGTTTCGAGCACGAGTTCGCCCAGACCGGCAAGGCTAGGGTGGACAACCCTCTTCGCGGCCTCACCCATGTGGAGGTGGCGACTTCGGCGGAGACCATGCCCTACACCGGACTCGACTTCCGGCTCGAGACCGACGCGGACGACGCACTCGAACTGGTGAGCCCGCCGTTCGTGGTCGATACCCTGCAGGGCAGCCCCACGCCCAACCCTGACGACATCCGGAAGATCGACCAACTGATCAATAGCGATCTCGCCGGCCGCGTGGAGGAACCGACGACCCTCAAGGCCCTTGCCGACAGCTTTGCGAACGCGGGGGTGACCTTCACGCTGAATGCCGGGGTCGTGACCGCCAGCAATGTAACCCCCTTCCGGGACAAGCAGTACGACACGGACAGGCTCGTCGCGGTCAATGCGCTCGAATCCATCCCGGTCGCCGCCAGCCGCAAGGGCAGCGGTGTCCACACTATCAGCAGCCAGGCCAATTTCGCCACGAACGCGGCGACCTATGACGCGTTGAATGCGGTCTCTACGCCCAGCGGCAAGATCGCCAAGCTGTTCGCGAGCCTCGGCGCGACCATCGCGGCGAGCATCACTGGCCGCTTCGCCGCGCCCGGCGCCAACATGCGAATCTTCCTGCGCGAGATGGGGCGCCAGCTCGCGGGAATGGTTTCCGTGCCGTCGATCGAATGGATGGCGCTACGGGGCGACGAGCTTTTCGCCGGTGACCATAAGACTAAACAGGTGCGAAATAAACTCCTGGGTAGCGAGAAGAGAATCTTCGAGCTGCATCGCGGTCTGCGCAGCCATGTAAAGGACGCCAGCGCGGCATGGCTCAAGGACACACTCGCCAACTTTGGGCTCGGCCTGCTCAGTGCGGCAGAATGGAACCTGCTGCTCGGCCAAATCGGCGCCATCCAGGCCGCGATGACCGCGCTTTATAAAGCGGCTAATATTTCCGATTTCAACAAAGACGAGAAAGCGGAGATCCGGGCGAACCTCGCGGCAGCGCCAGCGCACGCGGCCGCGGCCCTGCAGGCCCTTCACACGGCGATCACGCAGGGCGCCTGGCACGTCATGGCGCCCCCCGCCGGCACACGTCACGGACCCGCCGGGCGGCTTGCCTTCGGAGCGCACGACCCACAGTGGTTCGGGGCGCGCCAGGACACATACATTCCCGGCGCCCGGGTAAAGACCCCCGCTGCGTTCGCTGCCAGCCGCCTGCACGTCGTTGAGGCGCGCGGTGACCATGGAGCGGCCATGCAGGACCTCGCGATCGTGAACCATCTGAGGCAGCCGGTCGTCCCCTCCGACTCCGAGATCACCGACGCAACCCGCCCGGCTCCCGGTCCGGATGAGGAGACTGATCCGCGCCCCGCCGAGGACAAGATCGTGCGTGCGGCCCGCCTCGCGCGGGTGGGCGAGATCCGGGCCAAACTCTTGACGCTCTGACCCGTGAGGGTCCTGGGTCACCGGCGCGCCCGGCGTGTCGATTTCGTCATCGACCACGCAGCCGCGATCGGTCGTCGGGTCAGTTCGCCCGATGGCGAGGTCCGTTTTCCGCCAGACGATCGCACCTACTGTCCGTAGTCAGGGGCCACACCATCCTTGGAGGCGTCATGACCGACCGCATCACCCAGTCCGCCGCCTTCCGCGCCCTGCACGCCGGGCCTGAGCTGCTGATCCTGCCAAACGTCTCCGACGCGGGCGGCGCGCGGCTGATGGAGAGCCTGGGGGCCGAGGCGATCGCCACCACCAGCTCCGGCCTCGCCTGGGCCCACGCCTGGCCGGACGGCGACAGGCTGCCTGTGGAGATCCACGCCGCGGCGATCCGCGAGATCGCGCGGGCGGTGAAGCTGCCGATCACGGTCGACGCCGAGGGCGGCTATGGCCGGGACCCGGCCGCCGTGGCCGAGGCCGTCGCCCGGCTGATCGACGCCGGGGCCGTGGGGATCAATCTCGAGGACGGCGCCGAGACCCCGGACGCCACCGGCGCCAAGATCGCGGCGATCAAGGCCGCCGCGGCGCGCGCCGGGGTCGATCTCTTCGTCAACACGCGCACCGACGTGTTCCTGCGGCAGCCGGCGCCGGGCCGGGAGGTGGAGGAGACCCAGATGCGGGCCAGGCTCTACGCCGACAGCGGCGCGGACGGCCTGTTCATCCCGGGCGCGACCGATCCCGCCGCGATCAAGGCCATCGCCGACGCGACCCGCCTGCCGCTGAACGTCATGGCGTGGCCGGGACTGCCGCCGATCGGCGACCTGGCCGTCCTCGGCGTCCGCCGGCTCAGCGCCGGCGCCGCCATCGCCCAGGCGGTGTGGGGCCTCACGCGGCGGCTGGGCGAGGGGTTTCTGCGGGGAGGGATGGGTGAGCTGTTCAGCGGGGCGATGGGCTATGGGGAGATCAACGGGCTGATGAACTGATAGAAGCCCTGGACGCTTCGGCCCTTCTCATCTTGGCACGATCTATGAGGCGTCCGTCTGCCTGACGATCGGCGCGCTACTACCTTCGAGTCATGACCTCCAAGGTAATCGATTCACTTACGGATCACCGTCATGGTCGGCTCATCGGCAGGGCATCGGGCCTTGCCGCTCAACGGATGAAAAGAGCCCGCCATGTCCATCTTGAAGAGCTTCGCGAAGATCGCCGACCGCCTCGGTTCGGTCCTGATGCTGCTGACGGCCGCCTTTGTCGGTGGCGCTACGGTCCTGATCGGCGGCTGACTGTGGTCATCGAGACCCCACCGGAGCGCCTGACCCGCTCCGGTGGCCGGCGCCAGTGGCGTCCCTGTCGCTTTGCCTATTGACTGGATATTGCATTATGAAAATCACATCTCTAGGTCCAGAAACACCTCCGCACGTCGCAGCCTACAGCTTGAAGACGTCGATGGCGTTGCCACCGAGGATCTTCCTCACATCGGCCTCGCTGACGCCCGCGTCGACCACCTGCTTCATCGCCGTCCAACTGTAGCCGAAGGTGCTCTCCGGGTGAGGATAGTCGGCCGACCACATCACCCGGTCGGCGCCGATCTGGTCGATCAGTTGCAGGCCGAGCCGGTCGGTCATGAACGCCGAATAGACGTTGGTGTCGAAGTAGTGGCGGGGCGGGTGGTCCAGCTTCCAGTCGAGCATCTGGTCGAACGAGCCCCAGATCAGCTCCGCGTCCTGGATCGCGGTCAGCACCCAGTTGATGCCCCCCTCCATGAAGACGACGCGCAGGGACGGGTGGCGGTCGAAGACGCCGCCGAAGATCAGCGTGCCAATGGTCTTCCGGAAACCGGCCAGGTTCTGCATGAACGACGTGCCCATGCCGCCGCGTCCCGGGTTGGCATTCTCGCCTATGTGGATGCACAGCGGCAGGCCGGCGGCCTCGACGGCGTGCCAGAACGGCTCCATCGCCTTGGAAGCATAGTTTATGGCCTCGCCGTCGATCCCTTTGCCGGGGTTCTGCGGAACCATGAAGGTCTTCAGGCCCAGGGCCTTGATCTCCGCCAGCGAGGCCTCGAAGCGGGCCGGGTCCCAGAAGTTGGCGAAGCCGACGCCATGAAAGCGGCCGGGCGCGCGGTCGCCGACCTCGGCCATGTGTTCGTTGTAGACCCGGCAGATGACGTCGCGGGCCTCGAGGTCCTGGCCGAACAGGAGCGCCAGGGCGGCGTTGCCGAAGATGAGTTCCTTGTCGATGCCCTCGTGGTCCAGGTCGGCCAGGCGCGCCTGCATGATCGCGCAGCCCGGAACCATCTCGAAGGTGGCGAACGTGGGCGCCGAGACCTCGGGGATGATCGAGCGGCCGCCCACCACGATGTTGTAGACCCCGTCCCGGTGGACGACGCGCGGGGCGCGATCCTTCATCCCGGCGGGGAACTTCTCCCACCAGATGTCTTCCGAAACCGAATAGTGGTTGTCGACGCTGACCACGACCGTGCCTTCGGGCAGGCGCACATCGCCCTGGTCTTCGGCGCGGCGCTCGCGCGGAATGCCGACCTTCTGCATCAGATGGAAGTCGAGGTCAGGCGTATCCTTGGCCATGGCGCGCTCGTCCCGTGGGTCGTTCTTGGGGGTAATGTGGACAGCGCTCTAAGTTTAGGCAAGTGGAAAGCGGCGCCCCAACGGCGCCATCGGCGGCTGCGTCCTGCGGCCCGGGCGGGCGACACCCGCACTGCAGCCGTCGGAGAGTGGGGCTGGTCGGTCCAGTGGGCCGCATAAATCCGCGTGAGGCGCTCGCTTGCCTGACGATCGACGTGCACGACCTTTGAGTCATGACCTCCGAGGGAAGATATGTGACTTGCCAAACCCAAAACAAGTGATATTGTAGCTCCGACAAAGGGTTACGCCATGACATCCGCTCTTTCAGAAGCCCACCTCCAGAACGAAGAAGCTGCTTACGCCTACGTCGAGGCCCGGGTTTGGCCGAATGGTCCGTTCTGTCCACACTGCGGGTGCGCCGGCCGCATCTATTCCATTAAGGCCAACGCCACGACAAAGGTCAGGATCGGTCTCAAGAAGTGCGGCGATTGCCGGCGTCAGTTCACGGTAAAGGTCAAGACGGTCTTTGAATCGAGCCACATCCCGCTTCACCTATGGCTTCAGGCCCTAACGTTGCTGTGCGCATCGAAGAAAGGCATCTCCACCAACCAGCTGAGCCGCACTCTCGGCCTGACGCTCAAGAGCACGTGGTTCATGACCATGAGGTTGCGCGAGGCCATGCGGGAGGGCAGCCTTGCACCGTTCGGCGCCGGCGGCGGTGACGTGATGGCGGACGAGACATTTCTGCTGCGGGACCCTGACGTTCCTCCGGGCAAGACGCGCAATCCGAACTGGCATGAGAAGATGAAGGTGTTGACCCTAGTCGACCGTACCAGCGGCCGGGCGCGTAGCTTCGTGGTCGATAGCCTGACCGTAGCCGATATCGCGCCGATCCTGAGCGCCAACATCGCCAAGGAGGCTCGACTGCTGACGGACGAGGCTCCTCGATATATCACTCCTGGTAAGATGTTTGCCGACCACCAATCGGTAAATCACAGCAAGGACGAATATGTACGGCGCGGCGATCCGGAAATAACGACCAACCACGTCGAGAATTACTTTAGCGTTTTTAAACGCGGCATGCGCGGTGTCTATCAGCACGCCTCGAAGCGGCACTTGCACAGATACATGGCGGAGTTTGACTTCCGATATTCTCATCGGATCGCGTTGGGTGTGAACGACCGGCAGCGCACAGAAGCCGCACTGAAGGGCATCACAGGCAAGCGGTTGACCTACGGATCAACTCGTCGGCAACCGCGAGCCGCTACCGTCAGGGCCGATTAGGCAGAGATGGCGTCCGCGCCGCCGCCGGTGGCGGAACAGTAGACGAACATCAGAATGAAGGCGGCAAACATGAGGCTCAACCTCATGATCAACAGCAATATGTGATATTCGAAAATACTTGCATCACGTTGATAATATGGCGTTTCCTCATGGTGCCCCCGGCGGGATTCGAACCCGCACCCCCACGGTCGGCGTCCAAACCTACGTGGGGGCGGTCCGCTTGCAAAGCGGCGGCGTGTACCCGTTTCGCGACGGGGGCGAAGAGTGGTGGAGGTAGCGGGATTCGAACCCGCCGGGGCGTGGATGGAAAGCCCTCCCCGGCACCAAGCTACCCCCATTGTCTCGGGGCGGATCGGCTGAGATTGCTTGCAAACCTCGCAGCCGATCCGCCCTTGATTCATTTTCTCTATGTCTCCTCGACTCGATGTTTCGCGGCCAGCACCTGCGCGACCCCGGCAAAGAAGGCGGTGATTCGCTCAGGCGCCCAACCAGACATTTCGGCCATGTCAACCTTCAGATCGACGTGAAACTGGATACCGCCTTGCGTACTGGCGAAGCCGGTTGCCACTGCGGGCCGAGGCGAAGTTCGGGGCGGTGCTTCATCGCGGTGCTGGGGTTCCGGAGCGGACGTTGGCGGCGCCGGCGTTTCTGCACCAACCTCCCCGAGGAAAAGCTGCGAGCCATCTTTCCGCACCACCCCGGCCGCCACAGCGTATTCAACGAGAAGCGCGATCTCCGGCCGGTAGTCCGTCCCGGCGGCGGCTTCGGCCGCTAGTTCGGCGATCATCTGATCCACGGCCATCGAGCGGAAGCCCAGAAGTGTGACCATCCGGGCGCCGAACCAAGTCTGCCGTATCAGCGGAGCTAGCTTCGTGGCGGCCGTGTCGGGCGCCCAGCTATATGCTCGCGCGAAGTCGATCACAGCCGACGCCGGGGCCGCCTCGCCGGCGCCGGTACGCTCGATGAAGTGATTCTCGATCAGGAATGGATTCAGCATGCCGGCGGTCGTGGCGACCATCTCGGCCAGCTTCGCGACCGCCTCAATCTTCGCCGGGGCGCCGCCTTGCCCCTCAATGCCGAAAGCGCGGATGAGGTTGAGTTGTTTGACGAAATTGATGCGACTGGTGGGGAGTTTCTTGATCGGTTGTTGGGATTTTGGCTTCGGGGGAGTACCCTCCCCGGCAGGTCCGGACTGTTCCGGGCGCGACTGATCGGTCACGATATCACCTCGTATGAGATTGCTTGCGAGGAGGATCATGGACCGATGTGAGGTGAACGTCAAATCATGGCTAAGTCTAAGCCGAAACCTGACGATCCGGCGCAGTTCAAGCGGTTCCTTGAGGCCGCGAAACAGGCCGAAGCGGATGAGACTGGGCGGGAGTTTCAGAAGGCTTTCGAGAAGGTCGTAAGGCCGGCGGAGAAGCCGAAAACGGACTAGCGGAGCCTCGCCACCTGCGAGGACGAGGCCCCTAGTCCTGACGACCTTCAGCGGTCGCCACTTGCCAGCCGATCCCGGACAGGATCGGGGGCGAAGCCCACATGCGACCGTAGCCGGCTAGTTGGGTTTGGCAAGTCACATATCTTCCCTCCGAGGTAATCGATTCACCTACGGATCGCCGTCATGGTCGGCTCATCGGCAAGGCATCGGGTCTTGCCACTCAACGGATGAAAAGAGCCCGCCATGTCCATCTTGAAGTTCGAAAAGATCGCCGACCGCTTCGGTTCGGTTCTGATGCTGCTGACGGCCGCCTTTGTCGGCGGCGCCACCGTCCTGATCGGCGGCTGAATGTGATCGTCGAGACCCTTTCAGCCGACCTTGCGATAGGGCCGATACTCCGGCTCCCAGACTCTGGCCGCGATGCGGGCGTCGAGGGTGGCCGCATCGCAGGGATCGGCGACGCCGTCGGCCTGGGCCTGGCGCGCCACGACCTGGGCGACCGCGATCGCCACCGAGCGAAGCTCGGTTACGGGCGGCAGCAACTGCCCGTCCCTGTCGGTGACGGTGGGCGACAGTTCGGCGACCTTCTTGCCGGCCACCATGAACATGGCGTCGGTGATGCGCCGCGCACCCGCGGCCAGCACGCCCAGGCCGACGCCCGGGAAGATGTAGGAATTGTTGGTCTGGTTGACCTTGGACGTCCGGCCGTTCCACTCGAGCGGGGGGAACGGACTGCCGGCGCCGATGAGCGCGCGGCCATCGGTCCACATCATAAGCTGCTCCGGTGTCGCTTCCGAGCGCGAGGTCGGGTTGGACAACGGGAAGATCACCGGCCGCTCGACCGCCTGCGCCATGGCGCGCACGACCGGCTCGGTGAACGCGCCGGCCTGGCCGGACACGCCGATCAGCACGGTCGGTCGCGCGTTGATCGCCACGTCGAGCAGTCCGATCGCGCCGGGCTTCTCCAGCCGCCAGCCCTCGACGTCGGCCGGACGCTTGAGGAACGGCTGCTGCGCCGGCGTGATGTCCGCCATGCCCTCGACAAGCAGGCCGTAGCGGTCGACCAGGTAGAAACGCTCGCGCGCCTCGGCCTCGCTGGCGCCGGCGTCGATCATGGCTTGGCGCAGCAGCGAGGCGATGCCGCAGCCCGCCGAGCCCGCGCCCAGCACGGCGATGCGCTGTTCCCGGAGCGGCGTCCCCGTCACGTTGACCGCGGCGAGCAGCGTGCTCGCGGCGATGGCCGCGGTGCCCTGGATATCGTCGTTGAAGGTGCACAGCCGGTCGCGATAGCGCGCGAGCAGTCGGGCCGCGTTGGAGCCGGCGAAATCCTCCCAATGGAGCAGCACATCGGGCCAGCGCTCCATCACCGCGGTGACGAAGTCCTCGATGAACCCATCGTAGTCGTCGCCGGTCACGCGCTCGTGGCGCCAGCCGACATAGAGCGGGTCGTCGAGCCGTTCACGATTGTTCGTTCCGACATCGAGAAGCACCGGCAGCGTCTCCTCCGGATGGACGCCGGCGCAGGCCGTGTAGAGCGACAGCTTGCCGATCGGGATGCCCATGCCGCCGGCACCCTGATCGCCGAGACCGAGGATGCGCTCGCCGTCGCTGACGACGATGATCCGCACCCGGTCGAAACGGGGATCGGCCAGAATCTCCCGCATGCGGTGGCGGTTCGGATAGCTGATGAAGACGCCGCGCGGCTTGCGCCAGATCTCACTGAAGCGCTGGCAGCCTTCGCCGACGGTCGGGGTGTAGACCAGCGGCAGCGTCGCCGCGAGATCGTGGGCGAGCACGGCGTAGAACAGCGTCTCGTTGGTGTCCTGCAAGTCGCGCAGGAAGGCGTAGCGTTCGAAATCGGTCTCGAAGGCGCGCAGGACCTTCCAGCGGCGTTCGACCTGCTCCTCCAGCGTGCCGACGTGCGGCGGCAGCAGTCCATGCAGATGAAAGGCGTCGCGTTCCGCGTCGGTGAACGCGGTGCCCTTGTTGAGCATCGGCTTGTTGATCAGATCGAAACCCGACAGGTCCGTTTCGACCCGAGAACCGAGATCAGGTGACTTACTCATGGGATTTCCTTCATGGCCTGGCGCGGACATTGGACCGGCGTGGCGATAGTCTCTTGTTTGGCTTTGCTCCACCTTGGCGCGGACGAGTGGCGCCCTACCCCCAGCCGCCCCCCAGCGCGAGGAAGATCGCCACCTGGTCGGCCGCCAGCTGGGCGTGCGAGGCCGCCAGCGCCGCGTCCGCCGCCGCCCGCGTTCGCTGCGCGTCCAGCAGCGTGAGCGCCCCGACCTTGCCGCCGAGATAGAGCCGCTGCGACAGCTGCTCCGCCTGGGCGGCCCGCGCCTCCACGGTCATCAGGTCGCCGTCACGCTGCAGGTCGTGACGATAAGTGGTGAGCGCGGATTCGGTTTCCTGCAGCGCCGCCAGGACCACGCCGTCGAACCGGGCGAGCGCCAGCCTGGCGGTGGCGCCGGCCTCGGCGACGCGGGCGTGGGCCAGGCTGCGCTTTGCCTCCCAGACGATCCCGGGCCCGAGGCCAAAGCGGTTGGTCGGTCCGCGCAGGAAGTCCGAGAGGAGGCCCGTCGAGCCGATCGTCGCGCCGAGGGTCGCACGCGGATAGAGGTCGGCGGTGGCGACGCCGATGTCGGCGGTGGCGGCGGCCAGGTCGCGTTCGGCTTCCCGCACGTCGGGACGCCGCCGCAGCAGGGCCGCCCCGTCGCCGACAGGAACGGCTATGCGCAGGATCGGCGCGGCGGCGCACAGTTCGACGGCCTTCGGGTACTCCGCCGGCGGATGACCCGTGATGATGGCCAGACGATAGAGCGCGTTTCGCCGTTGCGCCTCGAGGCCCGGGATGGTCGATCTGATCTGGGCGACCTCACCCTCCGAGCGGACCGCGTCGAGCGCCGCCGCCCGGCCCCCCTGGACCAGATGTCGGGTGACCGCCGCGCTCTGCGTCTGCAGCGCCAGCGCGTGCTCCGCCACGAGCAGAGCCTCGCCCGCGCCGCAGGCGTCCGCGAACGCCCGCGCCGTCTCGGCCGCCACATTCACCCTGGCCAGGTCATAGGCCGCCTTGACGGCCTCGTCCTTGGCGGTGGCCGACTCGACGATCCGGCGCAGACGGCCGAACAGGTCGAGATCGTAGCTCACCGCCAGCTCCGTATCGTAGAGGCCGGACGGATGCAGCGCGCCGGGATGCAGGTAGCCCTCGGCCGAGAGCTGCTGGTAGCTGGGATCGAAGCTGATTTCCGCCGTGGGTTGGCGCGACGCCCTCGCTTCGCGCAGCAGCGCCTGGCTGCGCTCGAGGTTCGCCGCCGCCATGCGAAGATCGGTGTTGGCGGCGAAGGCCTGGCTCACCAGCCGGTCGAGCTCCGGCGACCGATAGAGCCTCCACCAGCCGTCGGGGGCGGCCTCGGCGGAGAACACTCCCGGCGTGGCGCTGACGAACGGACCGCCGGCGGCGGGCGCGTTCACCACCGCGCCGGACGGCGGTCCTCGATAGTCCGGGCCGACCTGGCACGCGGCGAGGCCGATCAGCGCCGCTGCGGCGAACAGCCCGGGTAGGCGACGCCTCACCATGGGGCCCACCGGTCATGTCCCGCAGGCTCCGGCCGCCGGGCGAGGTCGACGACCGTGGCCGTCCGACCGGCGATCAGCCGGACATCGGTCGATGCCGCGTCGAGGACGATCCGCACCGGGACGCGCTGTGCGAGCCGCACCCAGCTGAAGGTCGGGCTGATGTTGGCGACCAGGTTCGGGCTCAGAGTCCGCTCGCGATCGTCGATGGCGGCGGCGATGCTCTGGACTCGCCCCTTCAGGATCTGTCGCTCGCCCATCACCTGCACGGAGACCGGATCGCCCACGTGGATACGCGGCAGCTTGGTCTCCTCGAAATAGCCGTCCACGTGCAGGCTGTCGGTGTCGACCAGGGCCAGCGCCTGTCGGCCGGCAGTCAGATAGTCGCCGGGGCGCAGCTCCAGATTGGTCACGACGCCGTTGACGCGCGCCACCACGGTGGTGCGTTGCAGGTTGAGCTGCGCAGCCGCCACATCAGCGATACCCTGTTGCAGGGCGGCGGCATCCTCGTCGACGTGCGCTTGGTCTTGCTCACGCGCTTCAACCGCGACCGCGTCGCCCAGGGCGACATCGCGTTGGGCTTCGCGCCTAGCCTCCGCCAGGAGGGCTCGCTCCCGGCTGACCGCTGCAAGCGCCTCTTGCACCGCGACCCGGTAGCGAGCCGGATCAAGATGAAACAACGTCTGGCCCGCACGGACATTTTGGTTGTCGATCACCGCCACGTCGACGACGAAGCCGTTGACGTCGGGCGACACGCTGACCACGTCGGCCCTGATGCGTCCGTCCCGGGTCCGTGGCGCGAGCTCGTAGTGGACCCACATCCAGCGGGCGGCGGCGAGGCCGGCGACCACCACGACCGCAGTGACCGCCAGGCGCGCCAGCAGGAGCAACAGGGCGCGCATGGGCTAGGACCGGCCGGCGTTGGAGAACGCCGCGTAGTAGGGGACGGCGGATATGGCCGCCCAGATGATCACGAAGACCGCGAAGTCGACCAAGGCGCGATGCCAGACGAAGCGGTAGACATCCAGCCAGCTGAAAAGGCGCGCCGCCCCCGAGCTCAGGAAAAACGCGGCTATCGCCCAGACGAGCGGGGCGGGCACGAAGACGCCGTAGAGGTTCAGCTCCTGCATCGGCTCACCCCGCGGCGGTCCGCAGCCGTGCGCCGCCGGCCAGCGGCCCGGTCATGACCATGGATCCGAAGAATTCAGGATGGCGGGCCAGCGCGTCGTCGATCACGGTGGCGACCGCCGCGGGGTGAAATCCTGCCGGCGCCGGACTTTCGTCCGCCTGCCCGTCCCGGAAAGCGTCGAGCCATCGCCGCGCCCCGGCGACGTCCGCCTCCGCCAGGGAGGCGAGGGCCCTGTCCAGGGCCTCGCGCGCCGCCAGGCGGCCGTGCGCGGACATCAGGGCGATCGTCGCCTCGCCAACGGAGAGCCCGGCCAGAAGGCGGGCCTCATCCTCGAGCGTCGCTTGCGCCGGGAGGGCCGCGAGCCGACGGGAGGTCAGGCCGGTCCACGCCACGCTCGACAACCGCCGCCGCCGGATCGCCACCCGCCGCAGATCCCGCAACGTCAGGCGCAGCAGTCGCCGGGTCCGCCCCGCCGGAGACATCGGCGGCGCAAGGCGCATGAAGGCGGCGCCCATGGTCGTGCCGGCGAGAATCGCCAGGCCCGAATTGAACAGCTGCGCCGCGTCGAAGCCGGGCACGCTGTCGATCGCCAGGATCGGCATGACGTTCGTGACCAGCGCCGCGAAAGCTGTCGTGCGCCAGGTCCCCGCCGACAACACGGCCAGGGGGGTGAGAACCGCCGCCAACACCACGCAGAGGGCGACGAACCCGTCCTGTGACGGGAGAATGGCGAGATCGACGAGGATCGCGACAGCCACCGCCCCGGCGCAGCCGACCGCGAACTCCACCGCCGAAGCATAGGCCGCGTCCTCGCGGGGGGAAAACAGAGTGATGGCGATCGCCGCAAAGGTGATCATGGTCGGGCCCTCCGGCCAAGCCAGGGCAACCCACAGGCCTTCGGCGGCGAGCAGCGCGACGAGCGCGCGCAAGGCGTTGAGGCCGGCGGGCAGCAAGTCCGGCGCCTGCGGTCGACCGGCGCCATGGTCCGCCCGGGCGCGCCGGGGTCCGGTGACCAGCACCAGTCCGTTGGCGACCCGCTCGAGCGCGTGAAGCGCCTGCGCCGCCGAGCCGGCGAGAAGTTGCGCGGAGACGCCGGCCGCGGGGGCCTGCTCCACCCGCAGCGCCTGGCTGGAACAGGTGGCGCGCGCGCCTTGCGGATCGTTCAGCCAGTCGCGGTCCGCCACCGGCGAGACCGCCGGCAGCAGCGCGGCGGCGGCGGCGTTGGCGCTGTCGGGTTCGATCAGGACGAGGTGATTGGCGATTCCACGCCAAGCGGAGAGCGCCGTGAACAGGGCTTCCACGCAGGCGCGCAGGGCGCTGGAATGATAGCGCAGGTGAGAAGGTTCGCCAGCCGCCTGGTCGATCGTCGCCTCCAGCCCGATCACGCGTCGGATCAGGTCGCGGCGCGCGTGTCGCATCGCCGTCGTTTCCTGCGGAACAGCGAGGGTCGCGCTCAGGCCTGTGGCGACGCCCTTGCCGATATCGGCCAGTGCGCGGGCGAGCCGAACGCGCCCGTCGCCGAAGTCAGTCAACGCGTGAACCAGTCCGGCGGCGAAGATGCCGATGTTGATCTCGATCGCACGGGTGACGGCAATCTCGAAGACGTTGGCCGGGTTGGCGATCACCTCGGCGAAAACGATCGCCGCCGTGTACCCGGCGAGCGCCGCCGCATAGCCCGCGAAATTGGCGAGGACGCTGGCGACGAAACTGCAGGCCGCGATCCAGAGCGCCAGGCCGAGCAACATGGTCGTCCGGCTTTGCGGCCCCGAGGCGGTCAGGACGAGGATGAAGGTCGCGCCGATGACCGTCCCGACCGCCCGGAACTGTCCCTTGCGCAGGGAGGCGCCGAGATGCGGCTGACAGACGATGCCGGCCGATGTGCCCGCCCAATAGGGATTGTCGAGGCGAAGCCAGAAGGCGACGAGCAACGCCAGGCACACCGATGCCGAAAGCCGCAGCCCATGGAGCAAACGCGGCGACATCGCCCGCCACGCCTCAGCCCGTAGCCTGGGCGACCTGGGGCTTCACCATCTTCACCGGATCCACCACGCGGTCGAAGGTCTCCTCGTCCACAAGGCCGAGTTGCAGGGCCGCTTCCTTGAGCGACAGGTCGTGCTCCATCGCATGGTGCGCGATCCTGGACGCGTGGTCGTAGCCGATCACCGGCGCCAGCGCCGTGACCAGCATCAGCGATCGGCCGACATACTCGGCGATCTTCTTGCGGTTGGGCTGCGCCCCTTCGACCAGGAAGGTGCGGAAGTTGGCGCAGCCGTCGGCGATCAGCGTGATCGACTGGGCGATGTTGGCGATGATCAGCGGCTTGTAGACGTTCATCTCCAGATAGCCGCCTGCCCCGCCGAAGCCCACGGCCACGTCGTTGGCCATCACCTGCACCGCCAGCATGGCCAGCGCCTCGGCCTGGGTCGGGTTGACCTTGCCGGGCATGATCGACGAGCCCGGCTCGTTGGCGGGAATGTCGATCTCGGCGAAACCAGCGCGCGGACCGCAGGACATCAGCCGGATATCGTTGGCGATCTTGTAGAGCGACACCGCCAGCGTGCGCAGGGTCCCGGAGAGCTGCACCAGCGCGTCGTGCGCACCCTGGACGGCGAACTTGTTGGGCGCGCTGACGAACGGCAGATCGGTCAGCCGGCCGATCTCGGCCGCGACGGCCCCGGCGAACCCGGGCGCCGCGTTGATCCCGGTGCCCACCGCCGTGCCGCCGAGCGCGAGCCGGCAGATTTCCGGCAGGACGCGCTCGAGCCGATCGAGACCGTCGGACAACATCGCCGCATAGCCCGACCATTCCTGGCCGAGAGTGAGCGGCGTCGCGTCCTGCATGTGGGTGCGGCCGATCTTGACGATGTCGTCCCATTCCACCGCCTTGGCGGCGATCGCATCGCGCAGGGCGGCGACCGCCGGGACCAGCCGCCGGGTGACGCCCACCGCCGCGGCGATGTGCATCGCCGAGGGGAAGCTGTCGTTCGACGATTGCGACATGTTGACGTGGTCGTTGGGATGGACGGGCGTCTTGCTCCCGAGCGCCGTCCCCGCCAGCTGGCAGGCCCGGTTCGAGACGACCTCGTTGACGTTCATGTTGAACTGGGTGCCGCTGCCGGTCATCCAGACATGCAGCGGGAACATGTCCTGGTGTTCGCCGGCCAGGATCTCGTCGCACACGCGCACGATCAGCGCGTGCGCCTCGTCGGGCAGGCGGCCGGCAGCGTGGTTTGTCGCTGCGGCGGCGCGCTTGATGATCGCGTAGGCGGCGATCATCTCGCGCGGGATCAGATCCTGGCCGATGCTGAAGTGCAGCAGCGAGCGCTGCGTCTGCGCCCCCCAGAGCTTGTCGGCCGGGACCTCGATCTCGCCCAGGCTGTCGGCTTCGGTGCGAAAGTCTGTCATGGGCTTCTCACGGGCTACTGGCGTCACCCGCGCTCGGCCATCATCCGCTTGGTGTTGGCGATCGCCTTCGCCGGGTTGAGGCCCTTCGGGCAGGTGTCCGTGCAGTTCATAATCGTATGGCAGCGATAGAGCCGGAACGGGTCCTCGAGCCGGTCGAGCCGCTCGCCCACGTGCTGGTCGCGACTGTCTGCAAGCCATCGGTAGGACTGCAGCAGGATCGACGGGCCGAGGTACTTGTCCGAATTCCACCAGTAGCTCGGGCACGAGGTCGAGCAGCAGAAGCACAGGACGCACTCCCACAGCCCGTCCAGCTGCGCGCGCTCCTCGGGCGATTGCCGCCGCTCGCCGTCCGGGGCCGACTCGTCGGATTGCAGCCAGGGCTCGATCAGTTCGTACTGCGCGAACAGCCCCGTCAGGTCGGCGACGAGGTCCTTGAGGACCTGCAGGTGGGGCAGCGGCGTGATCCGGCTCGTCCCCGCCTTCAGGCTCTCGATCGGCTTGAGGCAGGCGAGCGTGTTGTGTCCGTCGATGTTCATCGCGCAGGAGCCGCAGACGCCTTCGCGGCAAGACCGGCGGAACGACAGCGTCGGATCGATCTGGTCATTGATCTTGACCAGAGCGTCGAGGACCATCGGCCCGCAGTGATCCAGGTCGATCTGAAAGGTGTCCAGCGTGGGGCGCTCGGACTTGGCCGGATCCCAGCGGTAGATCTGCAGGCTCTTGACCCGCGATCCCGCCTCGGGGGCTGGCCAATGCTTGCCTTCGCCGACCTTTGAGTTCGCTGGAAGCGTAAACTCGGACATTTGCGATTTCTCCGTTGATTGGGGTACAGCCGCAGCCACGGCTAGTGGGTGCGTTCGGCCGGCGGGAAGCTGGCCACCTCGTTGGAAAGGGTGTCCAGGCGCACCGGGCGGTAGGCGAAGGTGACGTCCCAGTTTTCGGTCTTCCAGGCGACCGTGTGCTTGAGCCAGTTTTCGTCGTCGCGCTTGGGGTAGTCCTCGCGCGCATGAGCGCCGCGCGACTCGGTGCGGGCGCAGGCCGAATGGGCGATCACCACCGCCTGCTCCGAGAGGTTGGCCAGCTCGAGCGCCGACAGCAGCGCCATGTTCCACATCAGGGAATCGTCAGCGACGGTGACGCCGTCGAGCCGCTCGCGCAGTCCGATCAGTTTGTTCAACCCCTCCTTGAGGATGTCGCCCTGCCGGAAGACGCCGAAGCTCGATTGCATCACTTCCTGCATCAGCGGGCGCACCTCGCCGGGCTTGGCGCCGCCCCGGCTGTGGCGGACCCGGTCGAAACGGGCCAGCGCGGCGGCTTCCACGTGAACGTCCGCCTCCCGCACGCGCGATCCGGGCTTGATCAGCTCGGCGGCGCGCTGCGCCGCCGAGCGCCCGAAGACGATGAGATCGAGAAGGCTGTTCGTGCCGAGGCGGTTGGCGCCATGCACCGAGACGCAGGCCGCCTCGCCGATGGCCATCAGGCCCGGGACCACGGCCTCGGAATCCTGCTTCGTCGGCCGGACGACCTCGCCCCGGATATTCGTGGGAACGCCGCCCATCACGTAGTGCACGGTCGGTATGACCGGGATCGGCTCCTTGTGCGCGTCGACGCCCGCGAAGGTGTGGGCCGACTGGACGATGCCGGGCAGGCGCTCGTCGAGGACGTCCGCGGGCAGGTGCTCGAGATGCAGGTGGATATGGTCCTTCTTCTCGCCGACCCCGCGGCCCTCGCGGATCTCGATGGCCTCGGCGCGGCTGACCACGTCCCGCGACGACAGGTCCTTCTCGTGCGGCGCATACTTGGGCATGAACCGCTCGCCCTCGCTGTTGGTGAGAAAGCCGCCTTCGCCCCGCGCGCCCTCGGTGATCAGGACGCCCGCCCCATAGACGCCGGTGGGGTGGAACTGGATGAACTCCATGTCCTGCAGCGGCAGCCCTGCGCGCAAGACCATGGCGCTGCCGTCGCCGGTGCAGGTGTGGGCGGACGTGCACGACTGATAGACGCGGCCGCAGCCGCCGGTCGCAATGACGGTCATATTGGCGCGAAACCGGTGGATCGAACCGTCCTCGAGGCACCAGGCGAGCAGCCCCCGGCAGACGCCGTCGTCGTCCATCAGCAGGTCGAGCGCGAAGTACTCGTTGAAGAACCGCGCGCGGTGCTTCAGGCATTGCTGATAGAGCGTGTGCAGGATCGCGTGGCCCGTGCGGTCGGCCGCGGCGCAGGCCCGGTAGGCCATGTCGCCCTTGGCGTAATCGGTCGTGTGTCCGCCAAACCGCCGCTGGTAGATCTTGCCGGCCTCGGTCCTGCTGAAGGGCACGCCGAGGTGCTCGAGTTCGATGACGGCGTCGCTCGCCTCGCGGCACATGTAGGCGATGGCGTCCTGGTCGCCGAGCCAGTCCGAGCCCCGGACCGTGTCGAACATGTGCCAGCGCCAGTCATCGTCCTCGACGTTGCCGAGTGCGGCGCTGATCCCGCCCTGGGCCGCGACCGTGTGGCTGCGCGTCGGGTAGACCTTGGTGATGCAGGCCGTGTTCAGGCCGGCCGCGACCATCCCCAGCGTCGCCCGCAGTCCCGCGCCGCCGGCGCCCAGAACGATGACGTCGAATTGGTGGTCGATGATGTTGTAGGCGTCGGGCATTGTGGCTCCGCTAGCGGCTGAGAAAGAGTTTGAGGACGGAGAGGACGCCGGCGCCGGCCAGGACGATCGCTGCGGCGCGAACGAGGAGCCCCGCCGCCAGGAGCCGGGAACGCGTGTGCACGTAGTCGAGGAAGACCGAGCCGATCCCGATCAGCGCGTGCGTGATCCCGGCGACCACGAAGAGGATGACGAGCAGAGCCGGCGCCGGCGAACCCAGCCAGACGGCGGCCGTTGTCCGATCCGAGATCGCCAGGCGCAGGACGGAGATCGCGAAATAGAGGCTGAGCGGTATCAGGGCGATCGCCGTCACCCGCTGTAGCCGCCAGTCCCGCAGTCCGTCGCGGGCGCTGCCGAGTTGGGTGACGCGGCGCCGGACGGTCGCGTCGCGCAGCGCTGTCGAGTCCGCCAGGGTCGAAGGCTTCGCCATCGGGAAATCTCCTACGTCAGGAACACGAAGGGGGCGGTGAGCGCGGCCAGCACCACCGTCGCGGCGATCACCGCGTAGCCGCCGCGATAGGCGCTGCGGAGCTCCAAGCCGTACCCGGCGTCCCAGGCCAGGTGGCGGACGCCGTTGAGCAGGTGGTAGTAGAAGGCGATCGACCATCCGAAGAGCAACACCCGCCCGACCGGCGAGGCCAGGAAGGCGTGGGTCGCCGCGAATGTCCCGCCGCCGGCCGCGACGCTGACCAGCCACCAGACGAGCATGATCGAGCCCACGGCGAGCGCGATGCCCGTGACCCGGTGAAGTATCGACAGCACCGAGGTGACTGCGAACCGATACCAGCTCGGAAACATGAAGGGCGAAAGCGGACGTTCCATGCGCGCTCCTGGGGCTTCAGGGTTGTTGCAGGCCGGCCGGCGGCCCAAAGCGGCGCGCGCTGCAGAAGGCGCGCAACAGGCCCATCACGTCGTTGTCGTGTCCGGGAGGCGAGGGGCTGACCCCGAAGATCCAGTCGAACAGATCGGGGTCGGAGCAGTCGAGCAAAGCCTGGAAGCGCTCCAGCTGGGCCTCGCCCAGGCTCCCGAGAGACTCTTCGGCGAATGAACCGAGGAGGAGGTCGCTTTCCTGCGTCCCCCGTCTCCAGGACCGGAACATCAGCTTCCGCCTGAGAAGATCCAGGTCGTCGGGAGGTGAAGCGCACGTCGCGCGTAGGTTCATTCTGGTCTCCTCCACAATTGTCGAAGCGAGGGCGAAACCTCACGCCTGATCCCTTAGATCCGGTCGGTCGACGAACAATTGGACGAGGGTATCGCCGATAGGAACGACCTGCCCGTACGTGACCTCGTGGCGCGGTGTCCGGCCTGGCGCGCGAACGTCTTCGGAATCAGCGATCGTGTCTGATCACCACGGCGCAGCCGGCGAACGGCTCCGGCGCATCGTCGCGGTTCTGGTGGGTCTCGATGTCGAGGTCCCTGGTCGGCTCGCCGAGACCGGGAGTTTGTCTTGACTTCCAACTCTACATCATGCAAACTATGAGCGAGTCTCGCTCTTTGCCATCGTGAACCTCCGATGCCGCGAAGCCGCCTGAGCGGCGGCGCGCCGCGTTCGGCTGCGCCGCCAGGGTGTCGACTCCCCTCCGCGAGGCTCAGAAGGCCCGCGGCCGAGCAGGCTAGACGATAGAAAATATTCTATTTCAATAATATACATCTCATCACGCGGCGCCAAACGCTCCCAGGAGACGCCCGACTGACACCCCCGCGGATCCCCGAAAGCGCCCGGCCAGCGCCCCGGAATCGCCCCGCGATCTCCCCGTCGACTCCCCGCGCGCTCCCTTGTGCCGCCCGAGATTCTGAGACTTGATTCATTTCGGAATCAGCGAGTCTGCCCTGCGCGGGAATCGACAGGCGACCTTTGAAGAAGACGCGGGCAGAGACCCCCGCGCTCCGCGGAGGGGCCCGCCCCTACCGCCCGAACTTCTGGAACTTGATCCGCTTCGGGATCAGCGAGTCGGCTCCCAGCCGCCGCTTCTTGTCTTCCTCATAGGCTTCGAAGTTGCCCTCGAACCACTCGACGTGGCTGTCGCCCTCGAAGGCGAGGATGTGGGTGCACAGGCGGTCGAGGAACCAGCGGTCGTGGCTGATCACCACCGCGCAGCCGGCGAACTGCTCCAGGGCATCCTCCAGGTTCTGCA
>Ga0209166_10001324_pt1 | contig 21010 bp, 18 predicted proteins | sample Coa_R1_3_FD_187151 | JGI IMG/M metagenome (GOLD analysis project Ga0209166, IMG submission 187151) | Surface soil microbial communities from Centralia Pennsylvania, which are recovering from an underground coalmine fire - Coalmine... | ecosystem: Environmental > Terrestrial > Soil >... | reverse complement strand
TTGCGCCTGCCTGAATCCCTGCTCACCTCCGCCGGCGTCCATCGTCTGAACCCATGTCATCTCGGCTGTTCCAGCGGACTACCCTTTGGCGTCCGGTTTGGCGTGTCCTGGCCTTTTCACCGGTGACTTGAAGTGTTGTACGATATGTTCCTGCCGCTAGGAGGACCTATGGCCACTACATTTATCCTCAACGGAAAGTCTCAGACCGTCGATGTCAGTCCCGACATGCCCCTCCTCTGGGTGCTTCGCGACACCCTCGATAAAACCGGAACGAAATTTGGCTGCGGCGCCGGCCTCTGCGGCGCTTGCACCGTGCACGTCAATGGCGAAGCCGCCCGCTCTTGCCAGACCGCCATCTCCGCCGTGGCTGGAAAGAAAGTCACCACCATCGAAGGCTTGTCCGCCGACGGCAGCCATCCCGTTCAACAGGCTTGGATCGCCGAGGACGTTCCGCAGTGCGGCTATTGCCAGTCCGGTCAGATCATGTCCGCCGTGGCTCTGCTCCACAAAAAACCCAACCCCAGCGATTCCGATATCGACGATTTCATGAGCGGCAACATCTGCCGCTGCGGCACCTATCAGCGCATTCGCAAGGCCATCCATCGCGCCGCGGCCACGTCCGCGAGCAAAGCCAAGTCCGCCTAACTCACTCTTTTCCGCGCAAGAAAAAATTCGAGGTGCGTCATGACTACTGCCCCCGTTCTGAATCGCCGTGATTTTCTGAAGACCGGTGCCGCGGGTGGTGCCGCGCTGCTCGTCGCCTTCCACCTTCCCGCCTCAGCCCACCCTGCCGCCGAAGAGCAGGAAAAGAAAACGCCCAACCCTTTTAATGCTTGGGTGCGTATCACCCCGGACAATCGCGTCACCCTCATCCTCGGCAAATCCGAAATGGGCCAGGGTGCCATGACCGCGCTCCCCATGATTCTCGCCGAAGAGCTGTACCTCGATTGGAAGCAGGTCACCGTCGAGCAAGCCCCCACCAATCCCGCCATTTACGACCACGGCACCGGTGGCAGCGGCAGCGTGGCCGGCTCCTGGGTGCCGTTGCGTCGCGCAGGTGCAGCCGCGCGCGAAATGCTCATCACCGCCGCCGCCCAGCACTGGAACGTCAGCCGTGATACCTGCAAGCCCCAGGACGGCGGCGTCCTTCACGGAGCTCGCAAGCAATTTCTCACCTATGGCGAACTCGTCGCGGATGCGTCCAAGCTCCCCATCCCCGACCTGAACACCGTTCCGCTCAAGAATTCCGACGACTTCACCATCGTCGGCCACGATCGCAAGCGCTTCGAGGGTGCCGCCAAAGCTACCGGCGCCGCAAAATTCGGCATCGACTCCCGTATGCCCGGCATGGAGTACGCCGTCATCGCCCGTTGCCCAATTTTCGGCGGCAAGGTAGCAAAGTTTGACGCCACCAAAGCCAAGGCCGTTCCCGGCGTTCGCGACGTAATCTCCATCGACCCCGTCGGCGAAGGCGCTTTTACTTCCGGCGGCATCGTGGTCCTCGCCAATAATTCCTGGGCCGCCATCCAGGGCCGCAAAGCTCTGGTCATCACCTGGGACGAAGGCCCCAACGCCAACGAATCCAGCGCCTCGCTCCGTCAGCACTTCGTCGAAAACGCCGCCACGCCCGGAAAAATCGTGCGCAACGAAGGCAATGCCGATGCCGCGCTGAATTCCGCCGCTAAGAAAATCGAAGTCGTCTACGAGCTCCCCTTCGCTCCCCACGCCTGCATGGAGCCCATGAATTGCACCGTGCACATCCGTCCTGACGGCGCGGAAGCCTGGGTTCCCACCCAAGCTCCACAGTGGGCCCAGCAGGTCATCGCTAAGGTTTCCGGACTGCCCCCGGAAAAAGTGATCGTGCACACTACGCTCATGGGCGGCGGCTTCGGACGCCGATACCAGGCCGATTTCGTCATGGAAGCCGCGCAAGTTGCCAAAGCCACCGGCCAGCCCGTGCAAGTTCTCTGGACCCGCGAAGACGACATGCAGCACGATTTCTATCGCCCCGCCTCCTACCACCGCATGCAAGGAGCGGTCGACCCGCAAGGCCAGCTCGCCGCTTGGAAACATTTTCAAAGCTCCACGTCCATCGCCGCTGTCTGGGACAAAAACGGCAAGGAAAAACCCGAAGCCAGCGAGTTCGCCACCGCCGCCTTCATCCCCTATGAGACGCCGAATTTCCGTGTCGAATACGCCCTCGCCCGTTCCGGCGTTCCCCGCGCCTGGTGGCGCTCCGTCGAACATTCCAGCAGCGGCTTTGTGGTCGAAACCTTTGTCGACGAGCTGGCCGCCGCCGCGGGTGCTGACCCTCTCCAATTCCGCCTGCAGCGGATCGGCGCCGACCGCAAAATCCCCGACTTCACCAATCCCAAGGAAAATAAGCCGCTGGACACCGCGCGCCTTAAGGGCGTCTTGCAATTGGCGGCGGAAAAGGCTGAATGGGGTAAGCCGTTGCCGAAAGGCGTAGCCCGCGGCATCGCCGGGTATTTTTCCTTTGAGTCCTACACCGCCGCCGTCGCCGAAGTCAGCGTGAACCAAGGCCAACTCCTCATCCACCGCATCGTCTACGCCGTCGATTGCGGCCGCCCCGTCAATCCCGCCGGCGTAGTCGCCCAAGTGGAAAGCGCCGCTATCTACGCCCTCTCCGCCATGCTCAAGGACGCCATCACCATCGACCGCGGCCGCGTCCAGCAATCCAATTTCAACGACTACGACTTGCCCCGCATAAACGAAATGCCCAAAATCGAAGTCCACCTGGTAGCCAGCAAAGAAGATCCGACGGGGATCGGCGAGCCCGGCCTGCCGGTAGTCGCCCCAGCCGTAGGTAACGCCATCTTCGCCGCCACCGGCAAACGCCTCCGCCGCCTACCCATAAAGCCAGCAGACCTGGCCTAGCGACTCTATCCGTCGCCGCATCGATCGCCGCCGCCGTCTCCTTTCCCTTGTAGCGGCGCAGCATGCTGCGCCACTAAATCCCCGTGTCCGCCGATCCTGAGTAGCACAAGCACTCCTGCCTGTGCTCTTACGACCACTACTCCGTGCAATCTCTCCGCTCAATGACGGATCATCCAAACCCTGCCGCTGTCCTGGATCTCACCCATCCATCCAATGCAAAATGTCCTGTGTCAATCATGCTTCTCGCCGTTGCCCTAATCTCTCTAACCCTCTGGCTCTACCTAACCGCCGCCCGCGGCACGTTCTGGCGCCTGGGCGACTTCGACGACGACACCGCCCACCACCAACCCCCGTCCTCTTGGCCCCGCGTGATCGCCATAATCCCCGCCCGCAACGAAGCCGAATCGATCCACCAATCCCTGGCCAGCCTCCTCCAACAAAATTACCCCGGCCAATTCCACATAATCCTGATCGACGATCACAGCGAAGACGCCACCACCCAAATAGCCCGCCAAACTGCTCAAAGTCTAAACGCCGGCTCGCGATTCACTCTCCTCTCGGCCTCCCCACTTCCCGCCAACTGGACCGGCAAGCTCTGGGCCCTAAACCAAGGAGTCACCCACGCCAATGCCGATGCGCCCATCCGTACGGGCGCAGCACCGCTGCGCCCCAACTCGGCAACCAACCAGCCCTCGACGCCCGCCGATCTCCAGTTCACCGATGCTGGCAGCACCGACGCCAATACCGACAGCATCCGTACGGGCGCAGCACCGCTGCGCCCCAGCTCGGCAACCAACCAGCGCTCGACGCCAACCGATCTCCTCACCGATGCCGCCATCCCCCACGCCAATGCCAATGCCAATGCCAATGCCAATGCCAATGCGTTCATCACCCGTACGGGCGCAGCACCGCTGCGCCCCAGCTCGGCAACCAACCAGCGCTCAACGCCAGCCTATCTCTGGTTCACCGACGCCGACATCACCCACGCCCCCGACACCCTGCAGCGCCTGGTCTCCCGCGCCGAAAAAAATCACCTCGACCTAACCTCCCTCATGGTCCAACTGCAAGCCAAAACCCTGCCCGAACGCGCCCTAATCCCCGCCTTCCTATTCTTCTTCTTGAAACTCTATCCCCCAAACTGGATTGCAGATCCGAATGCGAGCACCGCAGGAGCAGCCGGCGGCTGCATTCTCCTCCGCACCGAAGCCCTGCAAAAAATCGGCGGCCTGGCCGCCATCCGCGGTGAAGTGATCGACGACTGCGCCCTGGCCCGCGCCGTAAAAGTGGCACAGCCACTTTTGGCTGTGCTCCGACGATCTCCATCCAGCAACCCGCAACCAACGTCGCCGGACCAACAACTCCAGCCCGAAGCGCAGCCCGCCCCTCAGCCCAAGCCCCGCAACGCATCCCCCTCGCAATCTCACCAATCCGGCCCGATTCCCAGCGGCCGGCTGTGGATGGGCCTGACCCGCCAAAGCACCAGCCTGCGCGCCTCCACCACCTTCCACGAAATCCGCGACATGATCGCCCGCACCGCTTACACCCAACTCCGCTACAACCCGCTCCTGCTACTCGGCACAGTAGCTGCCATGGCTCTGATCTACCTCGCGCCAGTCGCTCTGCTGTTCTCCCATAACACCGCTACCCGAATCCTGGCCGCCGCCACCTGTCTCCTGATGTTCCTCCTCTACGTCCCCACCATCCGTTTCTACCGTCTCTCCTCACTCTGGGCCGCCACTCTCCCCGCAGCCGCCCTCTTCTACACCTATGCCACCCTCCTCTCCGCCATCCGCTATCACCAAGGCCGCGGCGCCCAATGGAAAGGCCGCTCCCAAATCCCGCGCCAGCCTTAATGGTTTTAACCTTCTTGTTTTCTTTCCTATGCGGCCACCGGACAGTTCATCTTCCTCCTGGTGAAGCAAAGCAAATGCATGCAAAACATAGTGGCCGCGGACTCCTCGCCCTTCGTCGCTCAGTTTGCTCTTGACTTTTTTAACGTTTTGTGTATCATCCTTCTTGTACACAACCACGTCAGGTCCTCCTTCGTACAGCTTTCCGAAAGCACTGGAAATCACAAATGATTGGCCCGACGGCGGCGTCGCCTAACTCCCGTAGAATGTGCAGTTCCAAGCATAGCAAAGTCGGAAAACTCTAAGTCCTTAAGAATCAATAGGGAACTCCCGAGAGCGGCTCCCAATGCCGCCCTTAAGCCCCGTAGAATCAACAGTTACGCGCTAAATCACTAGTAAGTCCTTTAGAATGTGCAGTTACAAGAAACCCCGGGGGAGGGGGTGGGGTGGCGGAATATCTTATCGGCGGCAGCACCTACTTGCACTCGCCTCTCTCCGCACATTCTTCGCCTCCGTCGCCATCCACAATTGAACCTAACCGGCAACCCGAAATCCTGTCTAATGAACCGGATGAGGCCGAGCGTCGAGACCACCATCGAGAGCGACGCCATCGCCGTTGAGCGCACGCTCGCGGGCGATCGCGACGCTTATCGCGCTTTGGTCGAGCGCCACAGCCACAATGTCTTCCGGCTGGCCTATCGCATGACCGGAAATCAGCAGGACGCCGAGGAAATTGTGCAGGAGGCTTTTTTGCGCGCTTATCAAAAACTCAACCAGTTTGCCTCCCGCGCCAATTTTGGCACCTGGGTTTACCGCATCGCCGCCAATTACGCCATCGACCGCATGCGCCAGCGCAAGAGCGAAGACGCAAAACGCGCCCTCCCGGCCCGCGCCAACGACGATGGCCACGAGCCGGACCCGATGAGCGCCGTTCCCGATACTGCGCCTTCTCCGGAGCGTCTGGCCCAAAGCGGCCAGCTCGCCGTGGAAATGCGCCGCGCGCTCAGCGAGCTCTCGCCCGCGGAGCGAACCGCATTCGTGATGCGCCACTGGGGCGGCTCCGGCATCGAGGAAATTGCCGATGCCCTGAAGTCCAGCACCAGCGCCGCCAAGAACACCGTTTTTCGCTCGGTCCAGAAATTACGCAAGGCTCTGCAACCCTTTGTCGAGCGCCGCGGACAAACGCGAGCCATGGGAACCCAACTATGAAACATCCGAAAGAGGAAGAATGGATCGCCTATCACGATGGCGAAACCGTCGGCCGGGAATTGCTTGCCGCACACCTCGGCGATTGCCCGCAATGCCGTGAAGAACTCGCGCGCATAGACGCCTTGCTGGCTGCCATCAACACTCTTCCAGTGCCGGAGCCGCCTGCGGATTACGGTCAACGTGTTTGGCAACAAATTGCGCCCCGCCTCCCGCAGCGCCGCGCGCACCGGTGGAATTTCCTTTTCAGCAAACCCGCCGCTACCAGCTGGTTCGCGCCGCGCCGCTGGGTGGCTGCCGGCGCCATCGCCGCCATGGTCCTCGCCGCCTTCATCGCCGGTCGCGTCAGCAAGACCCATGACACCGGCACGCCTGTCGCCATGGATGCCAGCAAAGTTCGCGAGCGGGTTTTGTTAATGGCGGTTGGCGAGCACCTGGGCCGCTCCGAAATGATCCTGGTGCAGCTGGCGAACAGCGGGCCGCAGACCGCCGGACAAAAAGAGGTCAACATTTCCTGGGAGCAGCGTCGCGCCGAAGATTTGCTCGAGGAAAATCGCCTGTACCGCCAGACGGCCCTCGAACAAGGCGATTCCGCCCTGGCCAGCGTGCTCGATGAGCTCGAGCGGGTTCTTCTGGACGTGGCGCACAGCCCGCAGAGGGTGACACCCGCGCAGTTGCAAACCATTCGGCAACGCATCGAAGACCGCGGGATTCTCTTCAAAGTTCGTGTGGTCGGCAAGGAACTGGAGCAGCGCGAAGGGTTGGGAACTATGCCCGCGCAGCGCAACGGTTCCACCAAAGGCGAAAGGAAAAAGGTATGAGCATGGGAGATTTATCGCGCATGAGAAACAAAAACTGGGTAGTTATGGCGCTGCTATTGGCAATTCCTGGTATCGCGCCACACGCTGCCGCCACCGTAGCCGCGCCGCAATCGGCTTCCAGCACACAGAGTCCACCCAGTGCCGGCGCCGACCGCGACGATGCCGCTGGCGATATGGAGCAGGATCGCCAGGACCAGGAGCAGGAAAAGCGCGACCGCGAGCAGGAAGCCCGGGATCGCGAGCAGGAAAAACGCGACCGCGAACAAGAGCGGCTCGACCATCTCAGTGAGCTCTATGATGACGGCCGCGAGGCGCTCGACGAAGACCATTACGACCGTGCCGAATCGCGCTTCGACCAGTTGGCCCAGCTTAACGGCCCGCAAACCGACGCCGCCCTCTACTGGAAAGCTTACGCCGAGAACCGCCTGGGCAAGCGCGACACTGCGCTCGCCAATATTGCCGAGCTGAAGCGCCGCTTCCCGCAGAGCCGCTGGCAAAAAGACGCCGCCGCTCTCGAATTGGAAGTTCGCCAATCCTCCGGGCAGCCCGTTCATCCCGAAGGGCAAAAGGATGACGATCTCAAGATGCTGGCCATCCGCGGCCTGATGAATAGCGACCCTGAACGAGCCATGCCGCTGCTGGGCAAAGTGCTTCAAAACGGCGCGGCATCGCCCAAGGAAAAATCGCAAGCGCTGTTTGTGCTCGCGCAGAGCGGTTCGCCGCAAGCCCACGAAATTCTGGGCCAGATCGCCCGCGGACAGAGCAATCCGGAATTGCAGAGCAAAGCCATTCAGTACCTGGCCATGTTTGGCGGCGCCGAATCGCGCAAAACCCTGGCTGAAGTTTATGCGGCGACCTCCGACGCCTCCATCAAGCGCTCTATTCTGCGCGCCTACATGATCGGCGGGGACCGCGAGCATCTGTTCGAAGCGGCCAAGAGCGAGAAAGACGACGAAGTAAAGCGGGAAGCCATCCGCCAGCTGGGACTGATGCACGCGCAAAGCGACTTGCAGCAGCTTTATCGCACGGACAATTCTCCGGCTGTGCGGCGCGAATTGCTGCAGGCCTTCTTCCTGGCTGGCGACGCGCCCAAGCTCCTGGAAGCGGCGCAGAGCGAAAAGGACCCGGATCTGCGGCGCACCGCGGTTCGCAATCTCGGCCTGATTCATTCGGACGATTCGGCCAAGGCCCTGCAATCCATTTACGCCAAAGAAACCGACCGCGGGACCAAGGAAGAAGTCCTCAACGCCTTGTTTATTCAAGAGAATGCCGCCGCCATCGTGGCCATCGCCCGCAATGAGAAAGATCCGGAGCTCAAGAGAACGGCGGTCTCGAAACTTTCCATCATGCATTCCAAGGAAGCGACCGACTACTTGATGGAAATTCTGCAGAAGTGAAGGAAGGAAAATTCCAATGCGAACAGTCCTCGGAATGCTGGGCATTGCGATGGTTACCGCGCTGACGGGTGCGGCCCGCGCACAGGACGCCGATGCGCCGCGCGTAGAGAATGCGCAAGTCGAAAAACGCCTGCTGCGCACCCCGCTGGCGGAAGAGGTTAAAAACTGGACAGCCCAATCCGAACAGCCGGAGTGGCTCGGTTACGCCGTTCCCCAGATAGGCCGCGAGCGCATCATGTGCTGCGGCGATTACGGCGGTTCCTGGGGCAATGGTTGCGGGCGCTGCCGTCTGGAGGATGGCGACAAGGGAACAAATATCAGCTCGCACGATCAGGCCGGCGTCACCAAGCTGGAAGCCCCCCGGTCCATCGCCGTTCTCTTTCGCGCGGAAAATAAGCAGGTAATGAAAATTCGCGTGGTGTCCATGGACTGCGCGCTCGACGCTGGAGGATTACATTTCGTTTGGCTCAGCGAAGTCCGGCCGGCGGATAGCGTCGCGCTGCTGGAAACCTTTGTGCACGGAGCGGACCTCGCGGCCCGCGACAACGAGCATTTTGCGCACGGCGCTCTCACCGCCATTGCCCTGCACGCCGATCCCGCGGCCGATCGCGCACTGGAATCCTTCACCCGCGACGCCCAGCCGGAATCCTTGCGCAAGCAGACCGCTTTTTGGCTGGGTGCCGCGCGCGAAAAGTCCGGCTTGGCCTTGCTGGAGAAAATGGCCAAGAGCGATCCCAGTCCGGAGGTCCGCTCGCAGGTTACCTTTGCGCTCTCGTTGAGTCATGAGCCTGGGGCGGTGGAAGAAATGATCCGCATGGCGCATGACGACCAGAGCACTCACGTGCGAGGTCAAGCCCTGTTCTGGCTGGCGCAGAAAGCTGGGCAGAAAGCATTGAGCGCCATCACCGGCGCCATCGAAAACGATCCCGACACCGACGTGAAAAAGAAAGCGGTCTTCGCTCTGAGCCAATTGCCGAAAGACGAAGGCGTGCCGAAATTAATCGAAGTAGCCCAGAACAATCGCAATCGCGAAGTTCGCAAGCAAGCTATGTTCTGGCTCGGCCAATCCCACGACCCTCGCGCCCTCGCCTTCTTCGAGAAAATTTTGACCCAATAGTGGGGCAGCCATTTCCGGGTAGGGGCCTGAGGCCACAGCGGTCCTTCGCGCGACCTCGCCTACACGTGCCCTTCACAGACCCTGCTATAATTTCCTTCCCTGATGGTGAAATCGACCCAAGAAGCGGCCGCAATTGCGCCCGAAGCGCTGGCCAAATATGAGCCGGTAATCGGACTGGAAGTACACGTCCAGCTGCTGACCAAATCTAAAATTTTCTGCGGTTGCTCGACCCGGTTTGGCGACGCCCCGAATACCAACGTCTGCCCGGTGTGCCTGGGCCTGCCCGGAACGCTGCCGGTGCTGAACAAGCGCGTGGTGGAAATGGCGTCCCTGGCCTCCCTGGCCATCCACTGCGCGGTGCATGAACATTCGCGATTTGCGCGAAAAAATTATTTTTACCCGGACCTGCCCAAGGGTTATCAGATTTCCCAATACGAATTGCCGCTGGCCACCGGCGGGTGGATCGAGGTCGAACACCAGGGCGCGAAGAAGCGCATTGGCATCACGCGGCTGCACCTGGAAGAAGATGCGGCGAAGAATCTGCATGAGGGCTTTTCCGAGTCGGCCACCAAGGCGTACATCGATTACAACCGCTGCGGGACGCCGCTGTGCGAAATCGTTTCGGAGCCGGACATGCGCACCCCGGAAGAGGCCTACGCGTACCTGACCACGCTGCGACAAATCCTGCTGTATACCGGCGTGAGCGATTGCAACATGGAAGAAGGCTCGCTGCGCTGCGACGCCAACGTCAGCGTGCGGCCACGCGGTGCGAAAGAATTTGGCACCAAGGTGGAAGTGAAGAACCTCAATTCCTTCCGCTTTCTCCAAAAGGCTTTGGAGTACGAAATCGAGCGGCACATCGGCGTCCTCGAAAGCGGCGGCCGCATCTCCCAGGAAACCCGGCTGTGGAATCAGACCGCCGGCCGCACCGATTCCATGCGCTCCAAGGAAAAAGCCCACGACTACCGCTATTTCCCTGAGCCGGATTTGCTGCCGGTGCACGTCAGCGCCGCCTGGCGCGAAGAAATTCGCCGCGCTCTGCCGGAGCTGCCGGAAGCCAAACGGGCGCGCTTCGTTTCCGCCTATGGAATTACACCGTACGATGCCGAGGTTCTCACCGGCTCGCGGGCGCTTGCGGATTATTTTGAATCCGCGGTGAAATCCGGCGCGCCGGCCAAGAGCGCCGCGAACTGGATGCAGACCGAACTGCTGCGCCGGCTAAATGATTCGGGGAAAGAGATTGACGCCGGCCCGGTATCTCCCGCGGCATTGGCCGAATTGCTGAAACTGCTGGAATCCGGCCAAATTACCGGCGCGATCGGCAAAAAGGTTTTTGCCGCCATGTTCGATTCCGGCCGCGACGCCGCGGAGATCGTAGCGGCGGAAGGTCTGGCGCAAATCAGCGATACTTCCGCCATCGAGCAGGCCGCGCGCGAAGTAATCGCGAAAAACCCCGATAATGTAGCCAAGTACAAATCCGGCAACGAAGGCGTCTTCAAGTTTTTTGTGGGCCAGGTAATGCGCGCGACGCGCGGGCAGGCCAATCCGCAAGCGGTCAATGATATTTTGCGGAAGCTGCTTTCGTAGAATGCTTACCGGGTTGTTTCGGGTACGTTTTAAGCGGCGCGATGGTTGAGGTTGTTCGACCACCATTTTCGGTGTCGCCTCAAAATGGCACCCTCTCGGGTTTGCTGGCGCGACGGATCGAGGTGATTGCAAATGTTGAAGGTCGGCGACAAAGCTCCGGAATTCAAGGTAAAGGGCGATGACGGCAAGGACGTGGCGCTGGCCGATTTTCGCGGGAAGCGGGTGCTGCTGTTTTTCTTTCCGAAGGCCAATACCTCGGGTTGAACGGTGGAAGCGTCCGAGTTTCGTGACGCAAAGAAGCAATTCGACAAGCTGAATGTGGTGATCCTGGGCGCCAGCGGCGATGCGGTGAAGACGCAGGCCGGCTTCAAGGAAAAGTACAAGCTGAATTTTACGCTGCTGAGCGATCCGGAATTCAAGATGATCGAGGCGTTCGGGGCCCGGCGCATGAAGAAATTTTTGGGCAAATCTTTTTTGGGGATTGTGCGCAGCTCGTTTTTGATTGGCGCGGACGGCAAGATCGAGCATGTTTGGGACAATGTGAAGGCCAAGGGCCACGCGGCGGAAGCGCTGGCGGTGGCAGGGAAGAAAGCATAAGCCTCGCATACGCGACGCGCACCGCATGCGCGTAGATTTTGCGGGCGCGAGATTAAGGATGACAGGCTTGCTGGAAACTGATCTTGTTGCCGAGTTGGGGCGCAGCATGCTGCGCCCCTACAGGTGCATGGCTAGTTCACCGGTATCGCCGGCCGGTTCCATGTAGAGATTATCGATTAAGCGGGTTTTGCCGACGAAGACGGCGAGCACTACGTAACATGGCCGGGCAATACGGGCTACCGGCTCGAAGGCGTCGGCGTCCACGATTTCCGCGTAATCCACCGCGGCCAGCGGTTCTGCTTCCAATACCCGGCGAATGGCGGATTGCAACTGCACAGCATCCCGTGTGCCGGAGCAAAGTTCCTCGCGAGCGGCTTCCAGCGCGCGATGCAGCACGGTGGCGGCGCGGCGTTCTTCGGGGTCGAGATAGGCGTTGCGGGAAGATAGCGCCAGGCCATCCGGTTCACGCACAATCGGGCAAACCACAATTTCGGTGTCCAGATTCAGGTCGCAGGCCATTTGCGAGATGATGCGGACTTGCTGCGCGTCTTTGCGGCCGAAGTAGGCGAAATTCGGCTGCACAATCTCAAGAAGCTTCATGACCACGGTGGCCACGCCGCGAAAATGCCCGGGGCGCGAGCGGCCTTCGAGACGTTCACTGAGCCCTTCGACGCTGACATAGGTGCGGAAGCCGGAAGGATAAATCTCCGCGGCGTCAGGCAGAAATAAAGCGTCGACTCCGGCCGCTGAGAATTTTTCGGAGTCGGCGGTAACATTGCGCGGATATTTCGCGAAATCTTCTTTCGGACCAAACTGCTTGGGATTGACAAAAATAGAAGCAATCACCGGGGCGCAATCTTGCTTCGCGCGATGCACCAACGCGGTGTGGCCTGCGTGCAGGGCGCCCATGGTCGGCACTAGGCCGATGATGCGGCTTTCCGCGCGGGCTTTCCGCGCGGCTTGTTTCATCCAGGCGATCGTTCGAATTGTTTCCACGATGGGCGGAGAGGGTGCGGGCTAGGCTTTGGCGGCGACGGCGCGCTCGCGGTAGTAGTGCATCAGGTCGGTGAGCACGGCGCTTGCGCCGAGTTGGCGGAGCAGGGTGGTGACCTGGCCGCGATGGTAGCTGCCGTGATTCACCAGGTGCTGCATGGATTGCCACAGCGGGTTGCTATAGGCGCCGAACTTCAGCGTTTTGTATTCCAGAATGCGGTCGAGGTCGCTTTGTGTTACGTTGCGCGCGAAATTCAGCAGCCGCGGCTCGAATTCGCCCCAGCGTTCGCCGAGCGCGGCGACGTCGGGATATTGCGTGGTGTCCGGAAGCGAGGACGGCGAGCGGCCCTGGAAGCGTTCGAGCCAGATCCATTCCGCGCCGAAGATGTGGGCCAGCGTGTCGCGGACGGAGGAGAAACTGGAAGCCATGGGCTTGGTGAATTGCTCGGGGGTGAGCGCGGCCGCGGCGCTCAGCGAGCGGCGATTGGCCCAGGCGTTGTATTCGTAGAGCACGCGGATTTCGTCCGGAGACATGGAACTCCTCGCACATCAGATTTTGCCGCGGCCATCGAGCGCCGCGAATTCAGCAACACGCAATTCAGCAGATCGAAATACGAACCGGGCTGTCTTCCCCGGCCTTCGATGCCGAACCCGAGTGATAGGACTCGCGGTCGGAGGGGAAGGCGCCGGTACGAACGTCCTGAGCATAGCTGCGGATGGCATTCGAGATGATTTCGCCGAGGTTGGCATACTGGCGCGCGAATTTCGGCGTGCGCTCGAAGGTCAGGCCCAGCAGATCGTGGACGACAAGGATCTGGCCGTCGCAATCGGGGCCGGCGCCGATGCCGATGGTGGGGATGCGCAGCTCGCGGGTGATCTGCGCTGCTAGCTCCCGGGGCACGGCTTCCAGGACGACGGCGAAGGCACCGGCGGCTTCCACGGCGCGGGCGTCGCGCAGCAATTGTTCGGCGGAGTCGGTGGTTTTGCCTTGTACGCGGTAGCCGCCGAGGGCGTTGACCGATTGCGGCGTCAGCCCGACGTGGCCCATCACCGGAATTTCCGCTTCGGTGAGGCGGGCGATCAGCTCGAGGCGGCGCTCGCCGCCTTCGACTTTGACCGCTTCGACGCCGGCTTCCTTTACAAAGCGCACGGCATTGCGCAGGGATTCCGCGGTGTCGGAATGATAGCTGCCGAAAGGCATGTCGGCGACGAGCAGAGCGCGCTTGGTGCCGCGGCGGACGGCGCGCGCGTGATGGATCATTTCGTCGAGGGTCACTGGCAGTGTGCTGTCGTAACCCAGCGCCACCATGGCCAGCGAATCGCCGACCAGCAGCACGTCCACACCCGCTTCATCGAGCAGCCGCGCGGTGGGGTAATCGTAAGCGGTCAGGCAGACAATTTTTTTGGAATTTTCCGGGGAAGTTTTTCGCTGCAGCAGTTCGGGAACGGTGATTTTGCCGTTGCCCGGATTGGGGACAACACTCATGGTGGCCTCCGGTGCCGTTCCCTGAAATCGGGATACAGCCCTGTACCTGATGCTTCAAGGATACCAAAATTCGATTCGGTCCAGCAAAATATCGATTCCATGGCGCCTAGGGCGAAAGCGCAGGCCCAGAATTTTCGCGCGGCAAAGCCGGTTCGCGCCCGGAATCGAAATACCGTATTATTACCAAGGATTTGCGGGCTAGCTGCGCGCAGTACAGGCTGGTCCCGCGAGGAGCGCCATTGATCGCACGCTACACCCGCGCGGAGATGGGCCGCGTCTGGAGCGACGCCAACAAGTTTGCGCGCTGGCTGGACGTGGAGTTGGCGGCCACCGAAACGCTGGCGGAAGCCGGGCAGGTCCCTAAAGAATCCGCGGCGGCCATTCGCGGGCGCGCCAAAGTGGATGTGGCGCGAATTCTGGATCTGGAATCGCGGGTCAAGCACGATGTTATCGCGTTCACCATGGCCGTTGGGGAATCGATCGGCGATCCTGCCGCGGCCCGCTGGCTGCACTATGGCCTCACTTCCAACGATGTGGTCGATACCGCCCAGGCCTTGCTGGTGCGCGATGCTTCACGGTTGATTGAAGCGGCGCTGGTCAAGTTCGGCGATGTACTGGCCCGGCGCGCGCAGGAATTTCGGCGCACTCCGCAAATCGGGCGGACCCATGGGATCCATGCCGAGCCCATTACCTTCGGACTGAAAATCGCCAATTGGTTCGCGGAAAACGAACGCAACCAGGAACGCTTTCGCGATGCGGGGGCGCAGATGGCGGTGGGGAAAATCTCCGGCGCGGTGGGCAACGCCTCGCATCTCGGCCCGGAGATGGAAGAACAAATTTGCCGGCGGCTGGGCTTGCATGTGGCGCCGGTGGCTTCGCAAGTGATCCAGCGCGACCGGCACGCCCACTATTTGAGTTCGCTGGCGCTGATTGCCGCCTTGCTGGAGAAAATCGCGCTGGAGATTCGCCATTTGCAGCGCACCGAAGTTCGCGAGGCGGAAGAGCCATTTGGGGGCGAGCAGCGGGGAAGTTCGGCGATGCCGCACAAGCGCAATCCGGTAACCTGCGAGCAGATTTGCGGCCTGGCGCGGCTGGTGCGCTCCAACCTGATCGCGGCGTTCGAAAATGTGGCATTGTGGCACGAGCGCGACATCTCGCACAGCTCGGTGGAGCGCGTGATCCTGCCGGATTCCACGATTTTGGTGGACTACATGCTGGCAAAAACGACCGCCATCGTAGCGGACATGCGGGTGTTCCCGGAACGCATGCAGCGCAACCTGGAATTGACGCACGGCCTGGTGTACTCCGGTCAACTGTTGCAGGACCTGGTGGAAAAAGGCATGCCGCGCGACGATGCCTACAAAGCGGTGCAGGAAAACGCCATGGTTGCCTGGGAAACCGATTGTGATTTCCGGGAGCGCGTGGCGGGCGATTCGCGCATCACGAAGTACCTGGATGCGAAGGCGCTGGCTTTTGCGTTTGATTTGCAAAGACAGCTGCGTTTTGTGGATGCGATTTTTGCGCGCGTCTTTGCGGAGAAAGCGCCGGGAAAGTCGGCGGCAGGGTCAGCCGGAAAAAGCTGAGAAGGCAACGAGCGGCAAGGGGGTTTCCGGGACGCGGAATATGGGGATTGGTTTCCAGATAGGTTCCGCGAAGGAGTGAGACGGGCACGGGTGTCCCGTGCCCGTACAACTTGCGGTGCGAACGGGAATTATTCTACGCGCTGGACGTAGCGGGCTTCGGTGGTATCCACCTTGATTCGGTCGCCTTCGTTGACGAAGGGCGGAACTTGCACTACCAGGCCGGTTTCCAGGGTGGCGGGCTTGCCGACGGCGCTGGCGGTGGCTTTTTGCAAGGTGGGCTCGGTGCTGACCACGCGGAGCTCCATGGTGTCGGGGAGGTCCACGCCAATCGGTTTTTCCTCGTAAAATTCCACTTTCACGATGGTGTTGGGAATCAGGTAATAGACCGTATCGCCGAGCATCTCGCGGCTGAGATGCATTTGCTCGTAAGTTTCGGTGTTCATGAAGTGAAAATCGTCGCCCTCGTTGTACAGGTACTCGAATTCGATTTCATCGAGGATGGCGCGCTCGACAAATTCTTCGGCGCGGAAACGATAGTCGATCATGGTGCCGCTCTTGAGATTTTTCATGCGGGTCTGCATGGAGCCGCGCTTGTTGCCAGGAGTGCGGTGATCGACGCTAAAAATGGTGTAGAGCTGGCCCTCGTGCTGGACCACCATGCCGGGGCGAAGTTGTGTGGCTTTGACGCTGCTCATAGTGTTCACGGCCGTGAAAAGGCCGGAGGCTCCTAGGAAATTGCGATTTCGGAAATTCCCCGCTGAACTGCTTATGGCTGCGCGCGGAATGACTCGAGGCGCGCGGGATGAAAACGCGTCCAGCGCGAAGAAACAGTATAGACGGGCCGATTCTGCACGGTCAATTGCCGCCGGGCGCCGTCCCGGATCACGGCGGAGACTCTCACCGATCTTATTTGAGATTAATATTGAATGAATATATAAGTATCTCCTGCGCAGGCATCGCCCGATGCCGAACGAACCCATAGATGACGAGATTCGCGAGGTGATGGCTGAGGAAAAGAGCCGCGGGAAGCGTCCTTTGGATCTGAAGGCCAGAAGAGAAAAATCCCAGTTGTTGCGGCAGGTAAGAGAGGCTCTTGAATTGAAAAGCGAGAAAGAGTTTGTCCAGGCTATCCGCGCGCTGCAGCTCGACGAGGACCCGGAGAGGCTCGACGAGGCCGTGCGGCTTTGGCGCTCTTTTTCTTCTTCAAGGCGGAAATAGTCTTTCCGAAGTTACGAATCCTGCGCGCACGCTCTTCCACAGGAAACTGTGCTAAGAAATCTCCCAAAAGGGTAGCTATCTTCTTCGCGGTCGCTTCCTTCGTAGAGACTTTTGTAAGCTTGTGCTTCATATATGCCATTGTCTGACGTCTGATGCGAAACGGCAAGGCCATTCAAGGCTCTAGACGCCGACTTCATTTAATCCTTGCCGCGATTCGCTTCTTCCCGGCGGCCGGCGGCTTGCGCCATTATTTTTTCGATTTCGGCGGTGTCGCGGGGGAGGCGGCCGCTCAGCAGCTTGTAGCCGGTTGCGGTGATGAGCACATCGTCTTCGATGCGCACGCCGAGATTTTCTTCGGGGATGTAGATGCCGGGCTCCATGGTGACCACCATTCCGGGCTCCAGCGCTTTGCAATACTCGCCGGGATCGTGCACGTTGAGGCCGATATTGTGGCCGAGACCATGAATGTAGTATTGGCCGAGCGATTTTCCGTGCAGATCTTTTCCGTGCGAATTGATGTAGTCGCGGGCGATTTTGCTGACGCTTTTCTCGCCCTTCTGGCAAAGATCCATGCCGGGCTTGAGCGCGGCTAATGCGGCGTTCTGCGCGCCCAGCACGACGTTGTAAATTTCCCGTTGGCGGGGGGTGAACTTCCCGTTGGCGGGCAGGGTGCGGGTGATGTCCGCGGAATAACCGGAATACTGCGCGCCCACATCGAGGACTACCATGTCGCCGTCTTCGATTTTGCGCGCGAGTTTGTCGTAGTGGAGGGTGGTGGAATTGGGCCCGGCGCCCACGATGGGAGCGTAACCTTCCGCTTCCGAGCCGCCCATGGCATGGGTTTCCACCATCTTCGCGGCCACCTGATATTCGTAGAGGCCGGGGCGCATCATGCGCATGGCTTCAAGATGCGAGTCGACGCTGAGATCGATGGCGCGCTGGAGAAATGAGATCTCTCCGGCGGATTTGATCTGGCGCATGGCGCCGATCTGTGCACGAATGTCTTTTTGCTTGATTTGCGGCGCCGCTTGCTGCAGCCAGTCGACCACTTCTTTTTCATGGGGATAACCACCCAATTCTTTGTCGTAAGGAAGAATGGTGTGGAAGCAGGCGTTGTTTTTGGCCAGGCTTTCGACTTCGGAGCGCATCTCGGCAAAGAGTTTTACGTTGGCGAAGCCGGTGCGGGCTTGGATGCCGGGATCGGCGGGCGACATGCGTATGCCATCCCACCTTTCTTTCTGCGGGTTTTTCGCGGGCAAATAAAGAAATTCGGGCGCGCCGTGCGCCGCGTCGCCGACTGATTTCGGGGCCGGGAGGATGATCAGGCCGGCGCCTTCTTCGTTGTGGCCGGTCAAATAATAGAAATTTTCCTCCTGCTCGAAAACATAGCTCTGCGACGATTCTTCGCGCCCGGTGAGGCCCCACAGAACTATGGGGCAATCGACCTGGGCGGCGAGCCTGGCGCGGCGTTCGGCGTAGACGCTGTTGGGCTCGCGATCGCGGCGTTCCTGCGCATGGACCACGCCGGATGTCCGCCCGACGGCGAGGCATAAGCAGGCCGCGAGGATTCGAGCGCAGCCTCGGTAGACTTGTACGGAATGAAGCTTGAATAACGCACCTGGCATGAAATTACTCCGGGAAGGATGTCGTAGATTCGATTGCACCGGCGCCGGTTTGCGGCCAGCGGCGGAGGGCGGATTGTATCCGAAAAGGCGTGCGGCTGAATATGGGGCAGGGCCAGTCTAATAAGCGTCTGGCTGGAAGTACGGGGTGCACGCGGCAATCCGCGCGGGATAGACAAAAAATTAAGGGCGCAACAACCGGTGAGGATTGTTGCGCCCTAGTGAACTGAGCCGTAAAGTTTGGCTTGCCGGTCTGTCTGGCAGCGCTGACTTGCCGTTAGGCCAGCCGCGCACTTCCGAAACAAAACCTGTAAGCTCGGGAGCTTTTCGGTCCCATTTTTAGCGCCACGTCCGTTAGGTTGTCGCGCTTTTGAATGAGCCGTAAAGTTCTTGTGCTTCCCGGTTCAATCTGGCGCCGAAGATATTCCTGCTCGCAATGTGCGTCAATCTAATTCTGCAACCAAGGCTGTGCAAAGGTGTGGACAAGTGTGCAAAATTCGCCAGTACGTTCGGGCGCGTTGGGATTGTGGGGCAAAGCTCGACCCAGGTCCAGCCCGCGCTGCTGCGCTAAAACTGAGTGAAGCGGTGAGGCCACCAAGCACGGGAGGGGCTGCGCGCCAGCCAAGGCCCAAGCCGGCTATTGGATTTATAAATCGGGGTTATCACAATATCCCCTTTGACAGGCCGAATAGATTGAGGGTAGCATCCTGGTCACCAAGCGTTATTAGCTCTAGCAGCTTCTTTTAACTTCAACTTGTCAGTACAAAGAAAAACCTTCGCACGCAGGGATGTCGAGTGGCGCAGCTTTTTAGCGGAGTGGTCACTTGTAGAGTAGGCGTGGGCGAAAGTCAGCTTCGGGGCAGCAGCAATTGTCGGGCGGTTTGGACGCAGGGGAGCTGCTCTTACGATCGATCAGGGGTGGAAAATATGAAGCGATTATTTCTGGCAGTGATGATGGTTTTAAGTTTGGCCATCGTGGCAGATGCACAGACGTTTCGCGGAGCTATCAACGGGACGGTAACAGATTCGTCCGGACTGGCGGTGGCCGGGGCGATGGTAACGGTCAAGAACATGGAGACGGGTCTGGTGCGCACTACCCAGACTAGCGGCGACGGCGGTTACACGGTGACCGAACTGCCGATCGGGGCTTACACGGTGACAATTTCGCAGAGTGGTTTCCAAACCTCGGTGACCAGCGACGTTGCGGTGAACGTGGCTGAGGAGCGCCGAGTGGATGTAGCCCTCAAACCGGGGCAGGTCTCGGAGCGAGTGGAGGTTTCGGGCGCGGAGCTGCCTCAGGTGGAAAGCACGACAAACGAATTGGGAGGAGTGCTGACAAGCCAGACCGTTCAGGATATCCCGGTGAACGGTCGCGATTACACCAAGCTGATTTATTTGAATCCTGGAGTTGCGGGCTCTCCTGATCAGATATCGGATTCTCCTGGTTCTTTCGGAGAATTCAGCATGAACGGCGCACGGGGACGGTCAAACAATTATTTGCTGGACGGCACGGACATGAACGATGGTTACCGGAACGATCCAGCGATCAATGAGGCCGGCGTTTTCGGAACGCCAGCGACCATTCTGCCGATCGACGCGGTGGCAGAGGTGCGCGTTATTTCCAACTTCGAGCCGGAGTACGGGCGGAACGCGGGTGCGGTTGTCAACATCGTGACCAAAAGCGGGACCAATACCTTCCATGGAACAGCAGCCGAATATTTCCGCAACAGTGCGCTGGACGCGCGAAATTATTTTAACCCCGTGAAGAACGCAGACGGAACCTCAAATCCGAAAGCGCCTTTCCACAACAACCAATACGGCGGCTCCCTTGGCGGCCCCATCATCAAAGACAAGACGTTCTTCTATGTGGACTACGAAGGACAGCAAGAACCGGTAGGAGTGGTAACGTTGGCAAGCGTGCCCACCGGCAGCGCGTCCGACGGCTCGCTGAGCCCAAGCGATGCCAGCAATCCCGTGATCTCAAAACTGCTGGCGCTCCACCCCTGGCCCGCGCCGAATTTGGGAGGGGGCAGAGCTTCGGTGGTGTCTCCGTCCTTCAACCGGCTAAGCAGCATGATCGCCAAGATCGATCACAGCTTTAATGCGAGCAACCTGCTTACCGGACGCTACTTTTACGGGGATAGCGTGCAGTCGTTCCCGCTGGCGCTGACAGCGACCGGCGGACAATTGCCCGGTTTTAATACTTACACGCCAACGCGGGTTCAGTTGGTTTCTCTTTCTTACGTACACACGATGGGCCCCACCAAGGTAAATGAACTGCGCTATGGTTGGAACAGGTTCGCGGAGGGTTTTTTCCCGGCTGACCAGAGTTTTCACCCCAGCTCCATCGGACTAAATACCGGCACAGGTCCAGCGGACGCCGGTCTGCCTATCATCCTAGTCAGCGGGGTGGCGCAGCTTGGCGCGACCAGCAGCGTTCCGCGGCACCGAGTCGACAGCAACAGCCAAGTGATCGACAATTTCTCCTGGAGGATCAATAAGCACGCGCTAAAGTTTGGAGCGGATTTCCACCGCACCAGCGTTCAGCAGTATTTCGACAAGTATTTCCGCGGACGACTGAAGTTCGACAGCGTATCCAGCTTTCTTGCGGGCGACGTGAGCAGCGGTTTCCAGT
>Ga0209166_10001323_pt1 | contig 21027 bp, 20 predicted proteins | sample Coa_R1_3_FD_187151 | JGI IMG/M metagenome (GOLD analysis project Ga0209166, IMG submission 187151) | Surface soil microbial communities from Centralia Pennsylvania, which are recovering from an underground coalmine fire - Coalmine... | ecosystem: Environmental > Terrestrial > Soil >... | reverse complement strand
TGGAGGATATCGTATCGAGCTACGGCGCCGACACCGCCCGCCTGTTCCTGCTGTCGGACAGCCCGCCGGAGCGCGACCTGGAATGGACCGAGGCCGGCGTCGAGGGTACCTGGCGCTACGTCAACCGGCTCTTCCGCCTGATCCACGAGCATCGCGACCGGCTGGCGCCGATCGGCACCCGGACCGACGATACCGGCGAGACGCGCCGGCTGGTCCATAAGACCATCGCCGCCGTCACCGAAGATCTGGAGCAGTTCCGCTTCAACCGCGGCGTCGCCCGCCTGCGCGAGCTGTCGAACCATCTGGAGACGGTCGCCGGCAAGATCGACGGTGCGGTCCTGCGCGAGGCGCTCGAGGCACTGACCATCCTGGTCGGCCCGATGATGCCGCATCTGGCCGAGGAGCTGTGGCACCTGATGGGCCACGAGGCGCTGCTGATCGACCAGGCCTGGCCCGTGGCCGAAGCGGCTCTGGTGCGCGACGATACCGTCAAGCTCGCGGTGCAGGTCAACGGCAAGCTCCGCGCCACGCTCGACCAGCCGCGCGATGTCGACCAGGAAGCGGCGCGGGTTGCCGCCCTGGCGCTGCCCGAGGTACAAAGGGCGCTCGAAGGCAAACCCGTCCGCAAAGTCGTCGTCGTCCCGAACAGGGTGATCAATGTCGTGGCGTAACCGCCTGCCCGTCCTCGTCGCTATCGGCCTGCTGGGCGCGAGCCTGGCCGGCTGCGGCTTCCATCCGCTCTATGCGGACCACAGCCACGACGGGCTTGATCCCGCGCTTGCCGCGGTCCAGGTCAACCAGATCCATGACCGGCTCGGCCAGGTGCTGACCAACCAGCTGCGCGACGGCTTCAACCCAACCTCGGCCGGCGTTCAAGCGCGCTATCGGCTCGAGGTCTCGCTGGTCAAGACCGAGTATGATTCGGCACTTCGGTCCGACGGCACGGCCAGCCATACCTCGGTGCGCATCACCGCGACCTATGTCCTGCGCGGCCTGGCCGACGGCAAGGCGGCGATCACCGGCCAGGTGCAGTCCGACAACGGGCTCGACGTGCTCGACAATCAATATGCCAATACCATCGGCCAGCAGACCGAGGAATTGCGCGCGGTGCGGGATGTCGGCGATCAGATCCACGACAAGGTCGCGATCTATCTGCACCAGACCGCGGCCAAGCCATAGACCTGGGCCGCGGCCGCTAGCCTTATGAAATTCACCGGCGCGCAGCTCGCCAATTTTCTGAAGCGGCCGGACGGCGCGGTCACCGTCGCCCTGGTGTTCGGGCCGGACGAGGGTCTGGTGCGCGAGCGCGCCGACGCGCTGGCCAAGGCCGTGCTGGGCGATGCCGGCGACGACCCGTTTCGCCTGGCGCTGCTGACCGCCGACATGATCCGCCAGGATCCGGCGCGCCTGGCCGACGAGGCCGCCGCCATGAGCCTGATGGGCGGCCGGCGGGTCGTGCGCGTGCGCGATGCGGCCGACGGCATCACCACCACCTTGAAGCATGTGCTGGAGGCCGGCCGCGGCGACGCGCTCCTGGTACTTGAAGCCGGCGATCTCGGCAAATCCTCGTCGCTGCGCAAGCTGTGCGAGGCCGCCGACAAGGCCGCCGCCATTCCCTGCTACGCCGATGGCCCGCGGGAGGTCGCGGCCCTGATCCGCGACACGCTCCAGGTGCATCGCATCGCCATCGACGACGAGACGATCGAATATCTGGTCGGCAACCTCGGCAGCGACCGCGGCATCAGCCGGCAGGAGATCGAGAAGCTCGTGCTCTATGCCGGCCCCGGCGGCCGGGTCGAGCTGGCCGACGCCATCGCCTCGGTCGGGGATTCGAGCGCGCTCGAGGTCGAGGACGTCATCTATGACGCGCTCGACGGCCGCGCGGCCCAGATCGATGCCGCCCTCTCCCGCCTGTTCCTCGAGGGCCAGGCGCCGGTCTCGATTGTCCGGGCGGTGATGCGCCACGCCCAGCGCCTGCATTTCTGCGCGGCCCAGGTCGCCGGCGGCCAGCCGCTCGATGTCGTGGTGCGCGGTTTGCGCCCGCCGATCTTCTTCAAATACACCGACCGGTTCCGGCGCCAGGCCGAACAATGGCCGCAGGAGCGGTGCGAGCGGCTGCTGAAGCGGCTGACCCAGGCCGAGCTCGACCTGAAGCGCACCGGCTATCCGGACGAGACGCTGTGCCGGCACCTGCTGACCCACCTCGCGCGGATCAGCCCCGCACGCCGGTGAACAGCGCCGCCGGCTAGCACTGTTGCTCGGTTTTATCTCCTGTCATTCCCGCGCAGGCGGGAATCCAGGGCCACACACGAGATAGACGATATGATCGTCGAGAATCTTGCTGCCTCTGAGGGCCTTTGCGGCCACCCTGGATTCCCGCCTGCGCGGGAATGACGTTCAGTCAGCGGTACGAACGGGCGTGCGTCCGGTCGCTAGGAAGTGCCTACCGCAGGCGCTTCAGCAGATGGTCGAGCTGGTCGAGCGTCCGGTACTGGATGACGACCTCGCCGCCCGAGCCCTGGGTCTTGATCTTGACCGCGAGGCCGAGCGAGCCGGTCAGTTCGCGCTCCAGCGCCAGCGTATCGGCGTCGGGCGCCTCCGGCGACCATGACCTGTCGGAGCTGGGCTTGCGGGCCTTCTGCACCAGGGCTTCGACCTGGCGCACATTGAGGCCGCGCTCGACGATCTCGTCGGCCAGCACTTCGGCAGCCTCGACGCCGACCAGCGCGCGGGCATGGCCGGCGCTGAGCTTGCCCTCGGCCAAGAGCCCCCTCACCTTCTCGCCCAGGCCCAGGAGCCGCAGCGTGTTCGCGACATGGCTGCGGCTCTTGCCGACGGCCTTGGCCAGCTCCTCCTGGGTATGGCCGAATTCCTCGGTCAGGCGGGCGTAGGCCTCGGCCTCTTCCAGCGCGTTCAGATCCTCGCGCTGCAGATTTTCGACGAGCGCGATTTCCAGGGTCTCGCGATCGCTGAGGTCGCGGACGATGACCGGCACGTCATGGAGCCGCGCCTTCTGTGCCGCCCGCCAGCGCCGCTCGCCGGCGATCAGCTCATAGGCGTTCTGGATGGTCGGATGGACCCGGACCAGCAGCGGCGACAGGATGCCCTTGTCGCGGATCGACTCGACCAGGCCGGCGAGCTTCTCGTCATCGAACACTCGGCGCGGCTGGTAGCGGCCGGGATGGATCTGGCCGATCGCGACGGTGCGCGACGGCTTGCGTGCCGCCTCGGCATCCGATTCCGATTCTTCCCCGAACAATGCGGACAGGCCGCGACCCAATTTGCGTGGCTTGCTCTCTTCCGCCATGACGCGGGACCTCGTCTCAATCTCGGTCAATGCGCGTAATCCTGTTCGCGATACAGCACCTCGCTGGCGAGGTGGATATAGGCCTGCGAGCCGGCGCAGCGCCAATCGTAGAGCAGCACCGGCTTGCCGTGGCTCGGCGCCTCGGAGATGCGGACGTTGCGGGGAATGGTCGTGTTGTAGACCTTCTCGCCGAAATAGCCGCGCACGTCGGACGCGACCAGGTCGCAGAGGTTGTTGCGCTTGTCGAACATGGTCAGCACCACGCCCTGCAGGTCGAGCGACGGGTTCAGCGACTTTTTCACCCGGTCGATAGTGCGCACCAGATGGCTCAGGCCCTCGAGCGCATAGAACTCGCACTGCAGCGGCACCAAGACCGCATTGGCCGCGACCATGCCGTTGAGCGTCAGGAGCCCGAGCGACGGCGGGCAATCGACCAGGACATAGTCGTAGACGACCTTGAGCTGGTCGATCGCGTCCTTGAGCCGGAACTCGCGGCGCTCGCCCTCGACCAGTTCGATCTCGGCGCCGGCGAGCTCGACCGAGGCCGGCACCAGCTGCAGGCCGGGCACCGAGGTTGAGACCAGCGCACCGCCGATCTCGTCCATGCCCATGAGCACTTCATAGGTGGTGATGACGCGCTGCTTCTGGCTGATGCCGAGGCCGGTCGAGGCGTTGCCCTGCGGATCGAGATCGATCAGCAGCACCCGCTTCTCCGCGGCGGCCAGTGCCGTCGCCAGGTTGATGGCGGTCGTGGTCTTGCCGACGCCGCCCTTCTGGTTGACCACCGCGAAGACCCGCGGCGGTTTGGGAATGGACTTGCCGGCACCGGCGATGCCGATCGCCTCGCTACTACCGCTCACGAGCCGGAGACTCCACTTCGAGGATCACGCCAGAAGGATCGGAGCGGCTCGGCCGCTCCGTGACACTCATGTGCCAGGTTTTACGGGCTTCGGTCAATTCATCGGCCTGACGCGCGCCTTTGAGAAATACGCACTTGCCTGCGGGTTTCAGGAAGCGAACTGCATGGTCCAGCAATTGGGCGAGCGGCGCAAGCGCCCGTGCGGTCACCACGTCGGCCGCGATCGGTGGCACCGCCTCGATGCGCTTGTTGTGGATGGTGACCGCGGTGCCGGTAACCCGCGCTGCTTCATGGAGAAATGCGCATTTTCGGGCGTCCGATTCGATCAGATGGACCTGCGGTCCACCGAGCAGCGCCAGGATCAAACCGGGCAGCCCTGCCCCGCTGCCGAGGTCGACGAGCACGCCGGCATCCGCGACCAGGCCATGGATCTGGGCCGAATCGAGAATATGCCGCCGCCAGACGTCCGGCAGGGTTGCCGGGCCGACCAGATTGATCCGAGCGTTCCATTTGGCGAGCAGCGCGACATAGGCGGCAAGACGGTCCGCTGTTTCACGTGAAACAGCGGACAGCGCCACGAACTCGGCCTGGGTCATCGGCGCGTTCACGAAGCGGCGCTCCCCGGGGCCGACGTTTCACGTGAAACATCGCTCACAGCGTTTAGACCGCCCATCTTCACGCCGAGAGCCGTAGCTTGCCGCGCCGGACATGCTTCAACAGCGCCATCAGCGCCGCCGGCGTCACGCCGGGTATGCGGCCGGCCGCGCCGAGCGTCGCCGGCCGGGCCAGCGCCAGCTTCTGCCGCACCTCGTTCGACAGGCTGCCGACCGCGGCATAATCGAGGCCGGCCGGCAGCTCGAGCTGCTCGTCGCGCCGGAAGGCGGCGATATCGGCCTCCTGCCGGGCGATGTAGGCGGCATAGCGGCAATCGATCTCGATCTGCTCCGCCACATCCGGCCTGAGCGCCGCCAGATCGGGCCAGACCGTCGCCAGCCGGCGCAGATCCATCTCCGGATGGCCGAGCAGCTGGGCGACCGAGCGGATCTGGCCATCCTCGTTCACACTGATACCATGGCGCTTCAGCGCCGGCGGCGTCATCGCCAGGCCGTCGACCAGCGCCCGCGCCTCGGTGAGGGCGGTGCGCTTCGCCTCCCAATGGTGCCGGCGCGCCGGGCCGATGCAGCCGATGGCCAGGCCCAGATCGGTCAGGCGGCGGTCGGCATTGTCCGCCCGCTGCAGCAGCCGGTATTCGGCGCGCGAGGTGAACATGCGATAGGGCTCGCTCGTGCCGCGGCCGATCAGGTCGTCGATCATCACGCCGATGAAGGCGTCGGCCCGGTCGAGCGTAAAGGGCGCCGACCCGCCGGCGGCGAGCGCCGCGTTCAGGCCGGCGATCAGCCCCTGCCCCGCCGCCTCTTCATAGCCGGTCGTGCCGTTGATCTGGCCGGCGAGATAGAGGCCGGGGATCCGGCGGGTCTCGAGCGTCGCCGCCAGCTCGCGCGGATCGACGAAATCATATTCGATAGCATAGCCCGGCCGGAGCATCACCGCCTGCTCCAACCCCGGGATCGTCTTCAGCATCGCGAGCTGGACATCCTCGGGCAGCGAGGTCGAGATGCCGTTCGGGTAGACCGTGTCGTCGTCGAGCCCCTCGGGCTCGAGGAAGATCTGATGCCGCTCGCGTGCGCCGAAGCGCACGACCTTGTCCTCGATCGACGGGCAATAGCGCGGGCCGGTGCCTTCGATCTGGCCGGAATAGACCGGCGCCTGGTCGAGATTGGCGCGGATGATCTCGTGGGTCGCCGCGGTCGTGCCGGTGATATGGCACGCGATCTGCGGCGTGGTGATCCGATCGGTCAGGAACGAGAACGGTTCCGGCGGATCGTCGCCGGGCTGGGTCTCGAGCATGTGCCAGGCGATGGTGCGGCCATCGAGCCGCGCCGGTGTCCCGGTCTTGAGCCGGCCGAGTGCGAAGCCGGCTCGACCCAGGGTCTCGCTCAAGCCCAGGGACGGTGCCTCGCCGACGCGGCCGGCCGGGATCTTCTTCGGGCCGATGTGAATGAGGCCGCGCAGGAACGTGCCGGTGGTCAGCACGACCCGGCCGGTCGCGATCGTCCGCCCGTCGCCGAGCACGACGCCGGCAACCCGGCCCGCAGCGTCCAGGCTCAGGTCCTCGACCGCGCCCTCGATCACGGTCAGCGTCTCGTACTCGGCCAGGATCTCAGCCATCGCCCGGCGATAGAGCTTGCGGTCGGCCTGAGCGCGCGGCCCGCGCACCGCCGGGCCCTTGGAGGCGTTCAGCATGCGGAACTGGATGCCGGCCCGGTCGATGGCCCGACCCATCACGCCGTCGAGCGCATCGATCTCACGGACGATATGGCCCTTGCCCAGCCCGCCGATCGCGGGGTTGCAGGACATTTCGCCGATCGTCGCGCGGGCGTGAGTGACAAGCGCGGTGCGGGCGCCGACGCGCGCGGCGGCGGCGGCGGCCTCGCAGCCGGCATGGCCGCCGCCGACAATGACGACGTCGAATTTGGTCTCAGAATTCATGGCGGCGGGACATTACGCCGAGCCGGCCCGACTCGTCAAAGCCGCTACTTGCCGATACAGAAATCGCGAAAGATCACATCGAGCAAATCCTCGACGTCGATCCGGCCGGTGATGCGGCCGAGTGCCCGCACCGCGAGGCGCAGGTCCTCGGCGACCAGCGCCGGATCCTGCCCGGCGACGGCCCGCGCCAGGCTTTCGGCACAGGCCTCCAGCGCCACGCGATGGCGCTCGCGGGTGACGAGTGGCGCGTCGCCGGCGAGCATGCCCTCGGCCCGCACCGCCAGCGCCGCGACCAGGGCGCCGAGCCCCTGCCCGGTCACGGCCGAAACGGCGATCCCGTCCGCTGGCGGCGGCGCCTGGTCGACCTTGTTCCAGACCACCAGCGTGGCGCTATCGCGGAGCGCCGCGAAGCCGTCGAGACTGTCCGGCGCGCCGGCATCCAGCACCAGCAGGCGCAGATCCGCCGCCTCGGCCCGGGCGCGGGCACGCCGGATACCCTCGGCCTCGACCGGATCGGCGCCCTCGCGGATGCCCGCCGTGTCGGCCAGGATCACCGGATAGCCGCCCAGATCCAGATGCACCTCGATCACATCGCGGGTCGTGCCGGCATGGGCGGAAACGATCGCCGCATCCCGACCGGCAAGCGCGTTCATCAGGCTCGACTTGCCCGAGTTCGGTGGCCCGACCAGCGCCACCGATAGCCCATCGCGCAGGATCTCGCCGCGCCGGCCATCGGCCAGCCGGGCCCTGATCTCGCGCTCCAGCCGTTCGGCGACCGCACGGGCCGGTCCCAGCAGATCGTCGGGCAGATCCTCGTCGGGGAAGTCGATCGCCGCTTCGACATGGGCGAGCGTACGGGTCAGGTCATACGCCCAACCCTCGGCGATCCGGGCAAAGCCGCCCGCCATCTGGCCCAGCGCCTGGCGCCGCTGCGCCGCGGTTTCGGCCTCGATCAGGTCGCCCAGCCCCTCGACCTGGGTCAGGTCGAGCTTGCCGTTGAGGAAGGCCCGCCGGGTGAATTCGCCCGGTTCAGCCAGGCGGCAATCGCTTTGCCGCCCGAGCGCCGCCAGCAGCGCCGCGATCACCGCCGGCCCGCCGTGCACGTGAAACTCTGCCACATCCTCGCCGGTGAAGCTGGCGGGTCCCGGGAACCACAACACCAGGCCGCGATCGATCGCCTCCCCCGTCGCTGGATCGGCGAGTGCGGCAAATTGCGCGGTCCGCGGCACGGGCATATCGCCCGCCAACGCGGCGAGGCTCGGCCCCGCGCCCGGGCCGGAGACGCGAACGATCGCCACGCCGGCCCGGCCGCGAGCCGTCGCCGGTGCAAAAATCGTCCGCTCCGACGTCATGCGCCTCAGCCTTCCTGCGGAATCTGGTCGGGCCGGAGCCGCAGGCGCTCGACCGTCTCGCCCTTGACCAGATGGGTCGCCAGGATCTCGTCGATGTCCTCGCGCGTCCGGTAGCCGTACCAGATGCCCTCCGGATAGATCACCATGACGGGGCCGAGCTCGCAGCGGTCAAGGCAGCCGGCGCTATTGACTCGCGTCGCCGGCAGCCCCAGTTCCTTGACGCGTACCTTCATGTAATCCCTGAGCTTTTCCGATCCCTTCTCGGAGCAGCAACCACGCGGATGGCCCGGCGGCCGGACGTTGGTGCAGCAGAAGACATGGGTTTGGAAATAGAGTCGGTCGGCCGTATCCATCATCGCTCCCGATCGTCCGGGCCCGCTCTCGGCCCGGGCGGACCGTCGCCGGTCCGCTTGAAACAAAATCCGCGCAGCTCTGCTGCTCAGCGTCGGAAAACCTAATAGGATGCGTTGCTTGGAACAATGGCGCCACGCATCCGTCGCCTCGAGGGGTATCATGGCATCGAACCAGCTTGGGGCCGAAACCAGCCCCTACCTGCTGCAGCACAAGGACAATCCCGTCCATTGGCGCGCCTGGGGCCCTGCCGCGCTCGCCGAGGCCCAGGCCGCGGGCAAGCCGATCCTGCTGTCGGTCGGCTATGCCGCCTGCCACTGGTGCCATGTCATGGCGTCGGAGAGTTTCGAGCATCCGGACATCGCCGCCCTGATGAACGAGCTCTATGTCCCGATCAAGGTCGATCGCGAGGAGCGGCCGGACATCGACGCCATCTATCAGCAGGCGCTCGCGCTGATGGGCGAACAGGGCGGCTGGCCGCTCACCATGTTCCTCACCCCCGCCGGAGAGCCGTTCTGGGGCGGCACCTATTTTCCGCCGGTCCAGCGCTGGGGCCGACCCGGCTTCCCGGAAATCCTGCGCGGCGTCGCCAACCATTACCAGCAGAGTCCCGACAAGGTGGCCCGCAATGTCTCAGCGCTGGCCAACGGCCTGGCCGAGCAGGCGGCGGCCCGTGCCGCCGAGGGCGCGATCGCGCCCGACCTGCTCAACCAGATCGCCGAGCGGCTGGCGAAGAATATCGATCCGATCCATGGCGGCTTCGGCCAGGCGCCGAAGTTTCCCAACCCGTCCAATCTCGAGCTGCTATGGCGCGGCTGGAAGCGCGCGGGCCTGGAGCTGTGTCGCGACCGGCTGCTGCTGACGCTCGACGCCATGTGCCAAGGCGGGATCTACGACCACCTGGGCGGCGGCTTCGCGCGCTACTCGACCGACGAGCAATGGCTCGTGCCGCATTTCGAGAAGATGCTGTACGACAATGCCCAACTGGTCAGCCTGCTGGTCCTGGCCTGGCAGGAGACCCGCTCGCCGCTCTATGCCGCGCGCATCGACGAGACGATCGGCTGGGTCCTGCGCGAGATGCGGGCACCCGAAGGCGGCTTTTCCTCGACCATCGACGCCGATGCCGAGCATGAGGAAGGCAAGTTCACCGTCTGGTCGGAGGCCGAGATCGATCGGCTGCTCGGCCCCGACGCCGCCCTGTTCAAGGCCCATTATGACGTGAGCGCCGCCGGCAACTGGGAAGGCAAGACCATCCTCAACCGCCGCGGCCGGCCGGAGCCGGCGCATCCCGAGATCGAGGCCACCCTCGCCCGCTGCCGCGCGACCCTGTTCGAGGCGCGCGAGGCACGCGTCCATCCGGGCCTGGACGACAAGGTCCTCGCCGACTGGAACGGCATGATGATCACGGCACTCGTCGACGCGAGCCAAGCCTTCGATCGGCCCGAATGGCTCACGGCGGCGGTGGAGGCCTGGCGTTTCGTGACGACGGTCATGATGCCGAGCGGCGACCGGCTGCATCACTCCTGGCGCGGCGGCCGCCATCACCCGGGCATCCTCGACGATTATGCCGACATGGCGCTGGCCGGGCTGGCGCTCCACGAGGCGACTGGCGACACCGCCTATCTCGACCAGGTCGAGCGCTGGGTCGCGGTGCTGGCGCGGCATTTCCGCGATCCGGCCGGCGGCTATTTCTTCACGGCCGACGATACCGAGGCGCTGATCGTCCGCACCAAGAGCGCCAGCGACAATGCCGTGCCCGCCGGCAATGGCGTGCTGATCCATGTGTTCACGCGGCTGTGGGCGCTGACCGGACGGGACGTCCATCGGCAGGCGCTGGATGCCCAGATGGCCGCTTTCGCCGGCGAGCTCGAGCGCAATTTTTACCCGCTCGGCACCTATCTCAACGGGATCGATCTGGCCCTGCGCACCGTTCAGATTATTATCATGGGAACGCGAGAAGCGAGCGATACCAAGGCCTTGCTTCAGGCGATCCATGGTGTGAGCCTACCGAACCGGGTGGTGCAGGTCGTCGCCACGACGGCGGCCCTGCCCGCCACCCATCCCGCTGCCGGCAAGACCCGTCTCGGCGATACCGCAACGGCCTATGTCTGCATCGGCGAGACCTGTTCGCTGCCCCTGACCGATCCGGCGGCCCTCGCGGCCGCCCTTGCCCAGCTCTGAACCCGTTCGGCTTTACTTCCTGTCATAGAGGCTTCCGATGAGCACCATTACGATCGATACCGGCGACGGCCCGATGAATGCCTATCTGGCCCTGCCGCCCGGCGGCACCGGTCCCGGCATCGTGCTGATCCAGGAGATCTTCGGCGTCAACCAGGTCATGCGCGACCTGGCCGACGAGATCGCGTCGCACGGTTATGTCGTCGCCTGTCCCGACCTGTTCTGGCGCATCGAGCCCGGCATCGATATCAGCGACAAGACCGAGGCGGAATGGGCCCGGGCGTTCGACCTGTTCAAAACGTTTCACGTGGAACATGGCATTCGCGACCTGCGCGCGACGCTCACGGCGCTGCGTGCCCATCCCGCCGTCAAGGGCAAAGTCGGCGCGGTCGGCTACTGCCTCGGCGGCAAGCTCGCCTATCTGATGGCGACCCGGACCGATGTCGACTGTGCCGTCGGCTACTATGGCGTCGGCCTGCAGGACATGCTGGGCGAGGCCGCCCATATCCATAAGCCGCTGATGCTGCACATCGCCGGCCAGGACGAGTTCACGCCGCCGGACGCTCAGGCCAAGATCCACGCGGCGCTGGATCACCACCACCACATCACGATCCATGACTTCCCGTCGAACAATCATGCCTTCGCCCGCGTCGGCGGCGCCCATTACGACCGCCACGAGGCCCTGATCGCCAACGGGCTGACCCACGATTTCTTCAAACGCCACCTGGGCTAACCGGAGTTCGCCGATGACCCACGCCATCCGCATTCACAAGCCGGGCGGTCCCGAAGTCCTGCAATGGGACGAGATCTCGGTCGGGTCCCCGGGCGCCGGGCAGATCCGGCTCCGCCATACCGCCGTCGGGCTCAATTACATCGACGTCTATCACCGCACTGGCCTCTATCCGCAGCCCCTGCCCTTCATCCCTGGCATGGAAGGCGCCGGTGTGGTCGAGGAAGTCGGGCCCGGCGTCACCAGCCTGGCGAAGGGTGACCGGGTCGCCTATGCCGGGCCGCTCGGTGGCTATGCCGAAGAACGGCTGATCCAGGCCGACCGGGTCGTGAAGATCCCGGCCGGCATCTCCGACCAGCAGGCCGCGGCGATGATGCTGCAGGGCATGACCGTGCGGTACCTCATCCGCGAGGTCTATCCGGTCAAGGCCGGCGACACGATCCTGATCCATGCCGCCGCCGGCGGCGTCGGCCTGATCCTGTGCCAATGGGCGAACGCGCTCGGCGCCACGGTGATCGGCACCGTCTCGAACGACGAGAAGGCCGAGCTCGCCCGCGCCAACGGCTGCCATCATCCGATCCTCTATACCCGCGAGGATTTCCAGAAGCGCGTGGTCGAGATCACCCAGGGCAAGAAGCTGCCTGTCGTCTATGACTCGATCGGCCAGGACACCTTCACCCAGTCGCTGGATTGCCTCAGGCCGCGCGGCCTCTTGGCCCTGTTTGGCCAGGCGTCCGGCCCGGTGCCGCCGCTCGATCTTGGCGTGCTGGCCCAGAAGGGCTCGCTCTATGTCACCCGGCCGACCCTGAGCACCTTCATCGCCAGCGCCGAGGATCTGCGCAAGACCGCGGAAGATCTGTTCGAGGTGGTCTCAAGCGGCAAGGTCAAGATCTCGGTCAATCAGACCTATGCGCTCAAGGATGCCCAACAGGCGCATCGCGACCTGGAAGCGCGCAAGACGACCGGTTCGACAGTCCTCACTGTCTGAGGCGGCCTGGAGCACAAATAAAAACGGCGGCGCAATTCCCTGCGCCGCCGTTTCTTTTTAGCCTGATCGATCGAATCAGGTATTCATCGCATCGAAGAAGTCCGCGTTGCTCTTGGATTGCTTGAGCTTTTCGAGCAGGAACTCCATGCCGTCGACCACACCCATGGGCATGAGCACGCGACGCAGGACCCACATCTTCGACAGGGTGCCCTTCTCGACCAGCAGCTCTTCCTTGCGCGTGCCCGATTTGGTGATGTCGAGCGCCGGGAAGGTGCGCTTGTCGGCGACCTTGCGGTCGAGCACGATTTCCGAGTTACCGGTGCCCTTGAACTCTTCGAAGATCACTTCGTCCATGCGCGAGCCGGTATCGATCAGCGCGGTCGAGATGATGGTGAGCGAGCCGCCTTCCTCGATGTTGCGCGCGGCACCGAAGAAGCGCTTCGGGCGCTGCAAGGCGTTCGCGTCGACGCCGCCGGTCAGCACCTTGCCCGAGGACGGCACGACGGTGTTATAGGCGCGCGCCAGGCGCGTGATCGAGTCCAGCAGGATAACAACGTCGCGCTTGTGCTCGACCAGGCGCTTTGCCTTCTCGATCACCATTTCCGCAACCGAGACATGGCGGGACGCCGGCTCGTCGAAGGTCGAGCTCACGACCTCGCCCTTCACCGAGCGGGCCATGTCGGTCACTTCTTCCGGGCGCTCGTCGATCAGCAGGACGATCAGGTAGACCTCGGGGTGATTGTGCGAGATCGCATGCGCGATGTTCTGCAGCATCACGGTCTTGCCGGTACGCGGCGGCGCCACGATGATCGCGCGCTGGCCCTTGCCGAGCGGCGCGATCAGGTCGATCACCCGCGTAGTCATGTCCTTGCGCGTCGGGTCCTGGTTCTCCAGGCGCAGCTTCTCGTCCGGATAGAGCGGCGTCAGATTGTCGAAATTGATGCGATGGCGGACGCGATCCGGCTCATCGAAATTGATCGAATTGAGCTTCAAAAGCGCGAAATAGCGCTCGCCATCCTTAGGCGCGCGGATCTGGCCCTCGACCGTGTCGCCGGTGCGCAAGCCGAAGCGACGGACCTGGCTCGGGCTGACGTAGATGTCGTCGGGGCCCGGCAGATAGTTCGCCTCGGGCGAGCGCAGGAAGCCGAACCCGTCCTGCAGGATCTCGAGCACGCCGTCGCCGAAGATCGCCACGTCGTTTTCGGCGAGCTGCTTCAGGATCGCGAACATCATGTCCTGCTTACGCAGGGACGAGGCGTTCTCGATCTGCAGTTCCTCGGCGAAAGCGAGGAGCTCGGCCGGAGTCTTGCGCTTGAGTTCCTGGAGATTCATCGGTGGGGTCGCAGTACGAAGAAGGGAATGGGAAAGCCCGAGATGACATGAACCGTGCAAAGGGGGCAGGACGGGACCCACCGGGATGCAACCGGACACGCAAGAGACAATTTCGGGAAAAGAGACCGCCGGAGACCCGGCTGCGTCGCCTATTTAGGCGAGCCGCCGGCCCAAGTCAAATGCGTTTGTAGAACCCTCTGCCTGTCAGATGGGCGCCGCCCCTCAAAAAGGCTTCACCACCACCAAGATCACGATCGCGATCATGAGGAGTGTCGGCACCTCGTTAATCACGCGATAGAAACGCTGCGAGTGGCGATTCCGATCCTCGGCAAATGCACGGCGCCAGCCGGCGAAGAAATGCTGCATGACCAGCATGACGAACACCAGGCCGAGCTTGCCGTGCAGCCAGCCCCGGTGCCAGTCGACGACGCCCGGCGTCGCCGCCAGCAGGCCACCGAACACGAGGGTGGCAATCATCGCCGGCAGCATGATGGCGCGGGCGAGCCGGCGCTCCATCACCTTGAACGTCTCCGACTGGGCCGAGCCGACCTCGGCCGCGGCGTGATAGACGAACAGGCGGGGCATGTAGAGCATCGACGCCATCCACGCGATGACGCTGACAATGTGCAGGGCCTTGATCCAAAGGTACGCGCCGGTCAAAAAATCCATCTCTCACCCCTTGTTGCGGCACGGGCAGCCGACCCGGTCGGGCGAGCACAGCTCCTGTCCCTCACCCGGACAGACCGGTTGGCCCGATGCCAGCACCTGGCGCACTTCGTCGGCCAGGCCCTCGATAAAGCTCCGCTCATCGCCGACCGTCGGCACGCGGACATATTCGGGAACGCCCTTGTGATGGGCGAGCTCGCGATATTCGATGTCGAGCTCAACCAGGGTTTCCGAATGTTCCGAGACGAAGGCGATCGGCACGACCAGTATCGGCACACCATCGGTGCCGGCGCGCACGACCTCCGCCTCGGTTGAGGGACCCAGCCATTCGAGCGGTCCGACCCGGCTCTGGTAGCAGATCACCCAGTCCAGCTCCGGCAGCGCGAGCTGCGCCAGCACGGCATCAACGCTCTGTTCCACCTGGATCTGGTAGGGATCGCCGGCATCGACGATCTTCTTCGGCAGCCCATGGGCCGAGAACAGGATGCGCGGCGGTCGCGCGCCATCGAACTTGCCGAGCCCTGCCCGAACCAGCCCCGCGACCGCGGCGGCAAAGCCGGCGTTCGCCGGGTAGCAGCAGAGACTGGCCGTCGGCACGTCGAGCCCGGCCCGCTTCGCCTCCCGCTGCCACTCGGCGACGGACGACGCGGTCGTCGTGGTCGAGAATTGTGGATAAAGCGGCAGCAGCAGGATCCGGTCCGGCCGCCAGTCCTTGACCGCCCTGACCTGGTCGCGGGCGCGGGGGCGCCAATAGCGCATGGCGATGAAGCATTTGAAGTCCGGCCCGAGGGCGGCTTCAAGCGCCCACGCCTGCGCTTCGGTGTTCGGCAGGATCGGCGAGCGCCCGCCCATGTGTTCGTAGATCGCGCGCGCGGTCGGCGCCCGACGGCCGGCGATCAGCTTCGCCACCAGCCAGCGCAGCGGCCGCGGCAGACGGATGATGGCCGGATCGTAGAACAGGTTGAACAGGAACGGCTTGACGGCGTCTGGCCCATCTGGGCCGCCAAGGTTGAACAGGATGATGGCGGTTTTCATGATCGCCCCGTGAGATGGGGCGATCCCGCCGGTAATCCAGTCCGCTGCGACAAGTGGTTCAGCCCCGCGCCGGCTTGATCGTCCGCACCAGCTCGACCAGGCGTGTCACATGCTCGGGCGGAGTCTGCGGCACGATGCCGTGGCCCAGGTTGAACACGAAGCGGCCGCGGCCGAGCGCGTCGGTGATTGCTTGGACCCGCGTCTCGAGCGCCTGGCCGCCGGCGACGAGCACCAGCGGATCCAGATTGCCCTGAACCGCAACCGCAGGCTGCAATACGTCGCGGGCGAAGGCCAGCGGCATGTCCTGGTCGATCGACACCGCATCGACGCCGGTCGCCTTGGCATAACCCAGATAATGCGCACCGGCGGCGCGCGGGAAGCCGATGATCGGCAGCTTCGGATGCTTCTCCTTGAGTGCCGAGACGATCCGCTTTGCCGGCGCCACAACCCAGCGTTCAAAAGCGTCGCCCTCAAGCGCGCTCGCCCAACTATCGAACAGCTGTAGAACCTCGGCGCCGGCGGCGACCTGCGCGTCGAGATGGGCGATGGTCGCCTCGGTCAGCAGGCCGATCAGGCTCTCGAATCCGGCCTTGTCTTCGGTTGCGAACCGGCGGCTCGCCTCGAACGTCCGGCTGCTGCCGCCCTCGATCATGTAGGTCGCGACGGTCCAGGGTGCGCCGGCGAAGCCGATCAGCGTCGTCTCGGGCGGCAGGTCCTGTTTCAGCCGCGCCACCGTCTCGTAGACCGGCGCCAGGCGCTCGGTCATGCCGTCGAGCGATAATGCCGCGAGACCGGTTCCCGTCCGGATGGGATCGAGCTTCGGGCCTTCTCCTTCCTGGAAGCCAACCTTCTGGTTCAGCCCCCACGGAACGACGAGGATATCCGAGAACAGGATGGCCGCGTCGAAGCCGAAGCGCCGGATCGGCTGCAAGGTCACTTCGGTCGCGAGATCGGGCGAGAAGCACAGGTCGAGAAAGCCGCCGGCCTTGGCGCGGACCTCGCGGTATTCGGGCAGATAGCGCCCGGCCTGACGCATGAGCCAGAGCGGATGACGGTCGATGGCCGCGCCGCGCAGCGCGCGCGGCAGGAGTTTTTCTTCTGTTCGCATGATGGCGCCGATTGTCGGTCCGCGCCGGGAGCTTGTCCACCTTGCCATGCATCAAGCGGAAGGGGTTTGATGAAAATAAGGTGGTAGTGGTGGTTGATGCCTGTGGGCAACGGGGATTCCCGCTACCTTCGAAATCATCCACAGGCGGACCACGGACCGCTCGACAGCGGACCGAACCCTGTGGATAGTTCGCCGCCGGTTCCGGCGGATCCCAGCGTCGGCGCTGGCCGCGCCGGCGGATCGGAGACTGGGGATAACGGGGACCGCCGCTGTTCGGGCGATCGCTATCCCCACGCTTCGGACCGGTCGACACGACCTGTCCCAAGGGGCAAGACTCGTCGGACAGGGCCGCCGGTAGTGGGCATGGAATTTGGCGGTTCGGGAAAACTAGGGACTTATCCCCAATAACCCCTAAGTTTTCCACAGATACGAGGAAACTTTTGTGACGGCGAACCGTTTCCACCTCCATCTCGTCTCGGACTCGACCGGCGATACGGTCCATGCGCTGGCGCGCGCCTGCCTGGTGCAGTTCGAGGATGCCGATCCGATTGAGCATATCTGGTCGATGGTGCGGACCCGGACGCAGGTCGAACGGGTCGTGGCCGGCATCGAGGCCAATCCGGGCGTCGTGCTCTACACGCTGGTGAACGAGCATCTGCGGCAGCCGCTGCAAGACCGCTGCCGCGCGCTCGGCATGCCGGCGATCCCGGTGCTGGATCCGGTCATCGGCGTGTTCGGCTCGTTCCTCGGCCGCCGCGCGCGGGCGCTGCCCGGCCAGCAACACGCGCTCAATCATGAATATTTCGCCCGCATCGACGCCATGACCTTCGCCATGACCCATGACGACGGCCAGGCGCCCTGGGGCCTGAACCAGGCCGACGTGGTGCTCGTCGGCGTGTCGCGCTCGTCGAAGACGCCGACCTGCATCTATCTGGCCAATCGCGGCATCAAGGCCGCGAATGTGCCGCTGGTGCCGGGGGTGCCGCTGCCGCCCGAGCTGTTCCAGGCCGACAAGCCGTTGATCGTCGGCCTGACCAACGATCCGGACCGGTTGGTTGCGCTGCGCCGCAACCGCCTCAATAGCCTGCAAAGCGATCCCGAGATCGACTATGTCGACCCGGAATCGGTCCAATCCGAGGTGATCGCCGCCCGCCGCCTGTGCCAGGAACATAAATGGCCGGTCATCGACGTCACGCGCCGCTCGATCGAGGAGACCGCGGCCGCGATCCTGAAGCTGGTCGCCAAGCGCCAGGGGCAGGACGCATGAGCCCGCTCGGTCCTCCGGTCATCCTGGCATCGGGCAGCAAGACCCGGCTGACACTGCTGGAGCAGGCCGGCCTGATCGTCGATGCCGATCCGCCGTCGGTCGACGAGCAGGAAATGAAGGCCGCGTTTCAGGCGGAACGGGCGCCGGCCGAGGCCTGCGCCGAAGCGCTGGCGGAACTGAAGGCGGTCCGCGTCTCCCAGCGCCATCCGGGCGCCATCGTCATCGGTGCCGACCAGATGCTGGACCTGAACGGCGTCTGGTTCGACAAGCCGGCGGATCTCGACCATGCCCGCGCCCATCTGCAGGCCCTGCGCGGCCGGACCCATCGGCTCGTGACGGCGGCGGTCGTCGCGCGCAACGGGTCGCGGATCTGGCACACGCTCGATACGGCGCGGCTCACCATGCGGATGTTCAGCGACACCTTCCTCGATGAATATCTTCGGCGTCAGGGGCCGGCGGTGCTGTCCTCGGTCGGCGCCTATCATCTCGAGGGGCTGGGCGCCCAGCTGTTCGCCAAGGTCGAAGGCGATTTCTTCACCATCCTGGGACTGCCGCTGCTGCCGCTCCTGGAATTCCTGCGCGGCCAGGGCGCGTTGCCGAAATGAGCTTCCGCATGAGCGGCGTCATGGGCTGGCCGGTCGGCCATTCGCGCTCGCCGGCGCTCCACGGCCATTGGCTCGCCCGCCATGGCATCGCCGGCACCTATGTGCCGCTGCCGGTTCAGCCGGAACATCTGGAACAGGCGCTGCGGGCCCTGCCGGTGCTGGGCTTCGCCGGCTGCAACCTGACGGTGCCGCACAAGGAAGCGGCGTTCCGCATAGTCGATCACGTCGACCGCGCAGCCGCCCGCCTGCGCGCGGTCAATACCGTCATCGTCCGGCCCGACGGCACGCTCGAAGGGCGCAACACCGACGGCGAAGGCTTCCTGAAGCATCTCGAGGCGAGCGCCCCCGCCTGGCGGCCGGATCGGCCGGTGCTGGTGCTGGGGGCTGGCGGGGCGGCGCGTGCCGTCGTCGGCACGCTCGCCGATGCCGGCGTGCCCGAGATCCGCATCGCCAATCGGACCGACGCCCGCGCCGCCAGCCTGGCGGAGGAGTTCGGCACGCCGCTCAGACCCTGGCCCTGGGCGAAGCGCGAGGACGGGCTCACCGGCTGCGGCCTGGTCGTCAACACCACCCAGCTCGGCATGGTCGGCTGGCCCGAGCTTGAACTCGCGCTCGACCGGTTGCCGGGGGACGGCGTCGTCTATGACATCGTTTATACCCCGCTCGAAACGCCGCTATTGGCCGAGGCGCGGCAGCGCGGACTGACGACGGTCGATGGGCTCGGCATGTTGCTGCACCAGGCGCGGGCGGGATTCGCGGCCTGGTTCGGCGTCGATCCGACGGTGGACGAAGCGTTGCGGCAGGCAGTGCTCGGGAGCACGCCTTGATCCTGGTCGGGCTGACCGGCTCGATCGGCATGGGAAAATCGACCGCGGCCCAGGCGCTCAGGCGCCTCGGCCTGCCGGTCCATGATGCCGATGCCGCGGTCCATCGGCTGCTGGCACCGGGCGGGGCCGCGGTCGCGGCCGTGCTCGCGGCTTTTCCCGGCGTCGGGACGGCTGCCGGCGGGATCGATCGCCGTGCGCTTGGCGCGCGTGTCTTTGGCGATGCGGTTGCGCTGAAGCGGCTTGAGGCGATTCTGCATCCGCGGGTGCGCGCCGCCAAGCGACGGTTCCTGGCCATGGCGGCGCGTCGTCGCTGCCGTCTGGTCGTGCTCGATGTGCCGCTGCTCTACGAGACCGGCGGCGAGCGGGAATGCGATGCGGTGCTGGTCGTCTCCGCCCCGGCCTTCCTGCAGCGCCAACGCGTGCTGGCCCGGCCGGGCATGACCGAGGCGAAATTCCGCGACATCCTGGGCAAGCAGCTGCCCGATGCCGAGAAGCGGCGGCGGACGCGTTATGTCGTTCCGACCGGGCTCGGCCGGCGCTTCAGCCTCGATCGGTTGCGCGCCGCGCTCCGCGCGATAGACCAGCGCAGCGGGCACTTGCGGCGCCCCCTGCCCTAGGCCAGCATGGCGCCGATTACGGCCTTTCGGGAACGAGCATGCGCGAGATCTGCCTGGACACGGAAACCACCGGCTTCGAACCGGGCGAAGGCCATCGGATGGTCGAGCTCGCCTGCGTCGAGCTGGTCAATCTGATGCCGACCGGTCGCGAGCTGCATCTCTATTTCGATCCCGAGCGCGACATGCCGGCCGAGGCCGAAGCGGTCCATGGGCTGACCCGCGAGTTCCTGACCGGCAAGCCGAAATTCGCCGACCTGGCCCAGCAATTCGTCGATTTCATGGGCGATGCCCGGCTGGTCGCGCATAACGCCGACTTCGACGTGCGCTTCCTCAATGCCGAGCTGGTCCTGGCTGGCCGGCCGAAAATGACCTGCGCCGTCCAGGACACCCTGCGACTGGCCCGCAGCAAATTCCCCGGCTCGCCGGCCAGCCTCGATGCGCTCTGCCGGCGCTTCGGCATCGATCTCAGCGAGCGCGCGAAGCATGGCGCGCTGATCGATACGCGCCTGCTGGCCAAGGTCTATCTGGAATTGATGGGCGGGCTGCAGCCCGGCTTCAGCCTGGCGGTCGACAATGGCGCCGCTGCCGCAGCGGCGGCCGTGATCGCACGGCGCGAACCCCGTCCGGCCCGCCCCCATGCCGCGACGCCCGAGGAACTGGCGGCGCATGAGGCGATGATCGCGACTCTCAAGGAACCGGTCTGGCGCCACTAGAGCTCAAATGAAAACGGCGCTGCGCCCGGTCGGACGCGGCGCCGTTTCTTCACGACAGCCGGTTCAGGCGTTGCCGACCGTCTCGGCCGCTTCAGCCTCGGCGGCCTTGCGCCGCTGCAGCTCGGAGAAATCGATCGGGTTGATCAGCAGCGGCGGGAAGCCGCCTTCGCGGGTGGCGTCGGCGACGATCGCCCGGGCGAACGGGAACAGCAGGCGCGGGGTCTCGATCAGGATCAGCGCGGCCATGATGTCCTGGGCCACGTTGCGGATGGTGACCACGCCGCCATATTCGAGCTCGACCAGGAACGCGACTTCGCCAGCGACCCGAGCCTCGACCTTCAGCACCAGGACGACTTCGAACGCTTCCTCGCCGATCTGGCGGGCCTTGACGTCGACATCAATGCCGACCTCGGGGGCCGCCGATTGCTGCAGCAGGCTTTCCGGGGCACGGGGATTCTCGAAGGACAGATCGCGCAGATACTGCGCGTTGATGACGAGCGAGGGGGCCTGCTGGGCCTCGCCGGTCGGGCCGTTGGCGGCGG
>Ga0209166_10001322_pt1 | contig 21034 bp, 20 predicted proteins | sample Coa_R1_3_FD_187151 | JGI IMG/M metagenome (GOLD analysis project Ga0209166, IMG submission 187151) | Surface soil microbial communities from Centralia Pennsylvania, which are recovering from an underground coalmine fire - Coalmine... | ecosystem: Environmental > Terrestrial > Soil >... | reverse complement strand
GGAAGCGTGGGTGCATGGGCGGTCGACAACGACAGCCCTTCAAGCACGAGATCGCGCGCGGCACGCGCGAGCCGCGCGAACAGCTGCTGGCGGTCTCCATTCCAGGCCAGGCAGGCGCTCGCGAGCCGGCGGAATGTGTCGTCTCGGGAATCCAGCTCCACCAACGTGAGATCTATGGTTGTCGCACCGCGCTCCCGGGGGGCAAGCCACGCAAAAGGCTCGAGGAGAGCGCCGCCCCACTCGTCGACGAGCCGCCACACCCGGAAAGTTCGGTCGCGCGCGTCGATTTCTCCGGTGAGATCCAGAACGATTGCGCATCCGGTTCGCAGCGCATTGGGCGGAAGCGGAGGCTCCAGATCGTTTCCGAACCATTGTAGCGCGGTATCGTCGACGCTACGGCGCCAGAGCCAGCTGTTTGATTGACGAGGGGTAAGCGCGGTCCCCCGAATCAGGCAACCGAACATCGCCGCAAGCGGCGATGTCGCCGAGGCGCCATAGAGATAAAGCCCCTGATCCGCCGCCGCGCCCGCTTCGGCCGTCGAGGAGAACGCGCCAGTCACCGCGGGCGACCGCCGAGCATCGGAGAACGCATCAGTGCCGGGGCCTGGTCGCGAGCCGGCGCGGCGGTTGCGACCTGCGCAGCCGCCGCCTCCGATCGTCTTCTAATCGGCATGACGGCCACAACGCAGGACACGGTCAGGGTGAGAAGGTTCGATTTTCGCCCCAGTGAGTTGCTGGCCATGATCATGACAAGCAAGCCGAAGATCATGAGCCGACCGGCACCTTCAGCCTCTCGCCAGAGCCAGCGCACAAAGCCACCGAACGCGGCCAAGAAAACAAGGAACCAAATTGCGCCAAGGCTGATGAAGGCGAGAAGGAGGAAATTCTCGATATCGCTGAAAGGAAACTGAAGGCCGAGAATGAAGACGTAATTTAGCATGTCCTGATTATTGATACCGAACAGAAGCTGGGGGAGCGACATCAACCCCAGAATTTTCCATTCTGTACTGCGAGAAGCGGCGCTGTCGTCCAGATAAGCATGTGCAAGGATGCGGTGGCCGATGTCGGTTGCCAGCAGCACGCCCATCAAGATCAGCGGCAGGACAGTCAAGGCTAGGAAAACGCGCGCCATGTCGCTTGGCGAAAGCTGCCGCGTCAAACCGCGCGTGACCAGATAACGCAGGCTGAGAAGCCCCAGAATTCCGATCGTCAGGCCCAACGCTGCGCGGCCGCCGAACGCGAGCAGCGCGACCATGAACAGCAGGATGATGCCGTCACGGAGAATCGCCGGCAGCTTCATGCCGAGAACCAGAAACGACGCGATCATCGTCATCGTGCCGCCAGTGAGCGGGTGATCGAAGAATGCGAACGCGCGAAACTCGCCGGGACGGTTGATGAAGAGTTGGCTCTCTGAGTGAACAGCCTTACCCGTAAAGGAATCGATCATCATATACGGGCTTAGCGGCAGCAAATGGCCATGCAGAGCGATCTCGACGAGCGCCAGTACGGCATCGCCGATGAAAACGGTCAGCAGGCTGCAACAGAGGGCCCGCCGGGCCCGAGCCGTCGTGTCGTGCCACATGACCGCGATCAGCGCCGCTGGAATATAGCTTTCGATATAGGAGGCGGCACCCGAACTCGCCGACATCACGGCGACATAGACCGGCGAGGCCAGCATAACGAGCACGTAAATGACGATCGTGGGATACCGGCTGGCCAGACGCCCAAGCGTTACCCCGCGGCGCGCTTGGTACCGCAGATAAAGCAGAAATCCGATGCCGACAAGGTACGTGCCGGGGTGAAGCTTGGCCGGAAAGCTGCCCCCATCGAGATCGTATGGAATGCCAATGTTATCGAGCAGGTTCGCCGGCAGAAGCAGATTGGCGAGAATGCCAAGAAAGGCAAAACGCAGATACCAAGGGAAATCAACAGCGCGCGCGACCTCGGGCAATCCAACCGCAAGGGTCTGGCGTTCGATGCGCAAACCTAGCGGGCGAAGGCGCTCATCGGCCCGTGGGGCCGCCCGCATTGAAGGCGATGGCAGCGTCACAGCAACTTGTACAGCCAGGAGGGAATATAGCGGCGCCGACCGTTCAGAACGGCGCCCACGATATTGCCGCCAGAGCGCTCGATCGAGCGTCTGACGGCCTCGACAACCTGGCTACGCACGGTTTCGGCACGAATGACCAGAATTGTGCCGTCGCAAAAGCGCGAGAGCGCGACGGAATCTGGATTCGGGCCTCCGGCAGCGCAGTCCAGGACTGTGATGTCGTATGTTCCCCGCACGGCATCGAACAGCTTTACCAAGCTGGTCGCATCGAGGTCGAGCAGAGGGTGGGCTGCGTCCGAGAGGCGGGCGGTATCCAGGCTCGGATTGGTCGGCACGACTGCTACAGCGCTCTCGAGCGGATGGTCACCCTTCACCGCAGCCGCGAGGCTGAGATGCGCCCCTCTTCCATGCGCGTCTGCCTGCACCCCGCCGCAAGCAGCGAGCAGCACGCGTCCGCCGGGCTGGTGGGTCGCCACTTCGGCAAAACCGCGTGCGATGGACGATGTACCCTCGCGCGGGGTCGCTGCCATGAACTGCACGACAAGCGGCCGATCCGGCGCGCGCATACTCTGAATCAGGTAATATAGATTGACCAATTCGGGCACAGTGCGCAGGCGATCTTCGAGTGCAACCGCGCCGCGCGCCGAACTGATGACCGATTGAGCACCCAAATCCAGTCCAGCGTGTTGGGCGGCCTCATACAGCTTGCTCAACGCTCATCCCTCTCTTTGAACAAAACGGAATACGGTCTCAGCGAAACGCTACGCGGGCTCGTCAGCGAGATGCGGCACACTGGCCAGCACCGGCAGGCCCAGGGTCCGCTCGACTTGCTCGCTCGAGATGTAGCGCGTTCTCGTAATTTCGAGCACGAAAGCGAGAGCCGCGGCGGTGATTGCGCTCAAAAACAGCCCTGCGAGAATGATGATCTCGCGGGTCTTGCGCGGATGGATCGGCGGCGTCGCGGCCTGGATGACGCGGACATTCTCCGCCTTCTGTTCCCTGATCTGCTCGACCGACCGGCGCTCATCCAACAGCTTCGCCACATCGCGATAGTTCTGATCCGAAATCGCCCGCTGCCGTTCGAGACGATTGAGAGCGAGCTCAAGGGAATTGGTTCGATTGAGCTGCTGCGCGATGTCTATCAAATGGCTCTTGTCGGCCTGACGGCGGGCGGCTGCGGCCGCATGGTCCGCCTCGGCACGAACCCGCTCTGCATCCAGGACGTCGTAGGTCGCATTTCTACCAGTTCGGGTGCTCGATGGCGTTTTGTCCTTGAGCACGGCGTCGAGATCGGCCTGCAGATGATTCCGCTCTGCAGTCGTTTCAAGGATGGTCCGGCTGTTGGGTTCATAGTGCACGCGCTGGTCGGCGAGTTTCGCCTGGATCTGCGCGAGGGCCGTCCGGAGATCGCTCGCGCGTTCTTCGTTGTCCGTATCGGCATATTGCACGACATTGACCGGTGTCTTGGCCAACTGCTCCTTCAAGGCCACGAGCCGGCTCGCGAGTTGCGCCTCCTGGCTGTCTGCCTCGTTGAGATCTCGCGTCAGGTCTGCCTGGCTCTGCAGCAAGATCTGGCGCTGCTGATCGTAGTTGAAGACACCGTTCGTCGCCTCGAACTCTTCACGCTTCTGATCGAGCGCGTCGAGTTCGTCGCGCGCCGTTCTGACCTGGGCCGCCAGCGCGTTTGACTGTACGTCAGCGTAGATCTCGTGCCGCTGCTCTATGTACATATTCAGTAGAGTGTTCAACGTTTGTGCAGCGACATCCGGATCTTCATGCCGGAAAGAAAGCTCGATGATGGCGCCCTCTTTCAGAGGGGTAGCATCGAGATGCGCATCGAATTCCTTAACAGCATCGCGCGCCGGGTCGATGGTCCGTTCCGGCCGACTCTCCGCGCCAAAAAACTGCGCCACGGCAGCAGCCCAGCCAGTGAAGACCGTCTGCGCTTGCTTGAGCAAACCGGGCGGCTCGAGATAGGTGGGATAAAGCGTCGCAAGACCGACGCGGCGCACGACCGCCTCATGCAGTGCCTGTGTGCTGAGAATCTCAACTTCAGAGCGAAGAAACTCTTCACGCGCGAGGGTCGCATTGATGACGGAGGACGTTCCGCCGGCTTCGGGCTGCGGTGCGTATTCGACGCCCGGAAGGACGAGCAATGACGCGGTTGCCTCATAATTCCTTGGTATGACGAACGCCAGGACAACCGCAAGACAGAAAAGTCCACCGCTCGCGTAGGCGATTTTGCGACGCTCGCGAAAGGCGGAAGTGAGTAATTCCCGCACGCTTGGCAGCGCAGAGGAGAGAAGCTCGGGCCGTTGCATGTTCATGTCTAACCGATAAAGATTCGATAAACGATACAGTTGAACGTTATACGTCTATACACGCCTTGGTACCATGATGGCACAAATGAACAGTCCGAACAATGATCAATATACGCATATCGCACTCAATGATTGGCCGAAAAATTGGCATTTCCGCCGCCTTGCCATGCCGCGAGCATGCACTTCGGCTTCCACGTTACTTCAATCTGACCGCGTTGGTGCGCCTCTTCACCGCGAAAAGGCGGGAATCGGCCAGCAAGCGCCTTCGCGCAATCTTGCTGCTGCTCATGGCATCGGACCGTTTATGCCTGCGGCTAAGGTGGCAGCGGCATTCGGAAACGGGCCCCTTGTTGTTTCCGAGACAAGCCGTCTCAGTCGTTCGATCTGCGCGTCGATGCCGCCGGCCCCCGGGCGGGCGTCATCGAAGAAGCGGCCCCGATCACAGACCCATCCGATCGGGTCACCTGCATAGTACCGAGCCATCCATTGCGAGGACGCAGGCCAGCGGTTCCGGAACAGGCTAAGGAGCAACGGGATGCCGGTAGTTACAGAATCTGTCCGAACGGAGGCGTGCTTGGCGTGAGCCGGTTGCAAGCTTAGATCCACCATGTTCAACCCAGCTGCAGCTAACGCAAATATGGAATACCAAAATCGTGGATTGCATTCGATCAGATAGAATGATCCGTCCTTGGTCTCCCTGGCATCAAAATGCGCCACCCCCGTGAACTTCTCAGCTGCGATCAGTCGCCTGACCTGCGCCAGCAGCTGCGGATTATCGGTGAAATCAAAAGTAGCAGCATCGCGATGCTGGACTGCGTACGCGATGATCTCGCCATCGCGCGCGAGCAGGCTGATATCCCGGTCCCGGCCCTCGATGAAGGTTTGGACAAGCAATGGACGATAGGCGCACTGGGCGAGCCCATCAAAATCGGCCACTGTGCGGAGCACGAGCACGCCCTCTCCCGCCATGCCGTCCCTCGGCTTAACAACCAAGGGAAGGTGAAGTCTCTTCTGTGCTATGGCTGCGGAGACCGCCGCCGGCGTGTCAAAAAGCGCTGTGTCCGGGGTCGACACCCCGCACGCCTGGCAGAGCACGGAAAAGTGCGCTTTATCATTCAAACGATCGAACGATGCCGGATCAGGCAAAAGGCCGGTAGGCACTGTGAGCCTTGACGCGACTGCACTCAGAAAACGAGTGGACAGCGCATCCGACGGCAGAATTGCGTCCACACGCAAGGTGCGGACCCACATTTCGACCTCTGCCACGATCTCGTCGATCCGCGCCTCCCCAGGCACACTCTCGAGCCGCTGATAGCTCCTGCAAGAAAGGCTGTATCGCAGCCCTCTAGCATATCCCGAGCCCAGCACATGCACCGTATGGCCGGCCATCCGCGCACATCGGACAACCGAGTACTGCAGCTCGAACGCGAAGGCGAGGATTAGAACGTTCATGAGGCGCAGGCTTTCCTTGGAAATGTCAACGTACAAGGCCGCCGGACAAAGCGGGCTCGACTAGGGCGCAGAGATACTCAGTCACTGCCCGCCACTACAGATTCAATCAATAATTGATAGTTTTTGATACCGCGCGCTTCAGAGAAAAGCCGCCCCCGCTGGATGAGACGGGGGACATCGATGGGTGCCGCCAGCGCCGTCTCCATTCCCGCGCAGAGCGCATCGACGTCGCCGACCGGCACCAAGACGCCATATGCTCCATCCGCAAGGATTTCCCGCGGTCCATACGGACAGTCCGTGCTCACGACCGGGGTGCCGCAGGCCAAGGCTTCGACCAACACGTTGCCGAAGCCCTCGAACTCCGAGGCAAGCACGAGGAGCCGTGCTTTCTTAATCAGCGGCAGAGGATTGGCAACAAATCCTAGGAACCGAACATGCCGTTCCAGGTCCAGTTCGCGGGCTAAACGAAGCAGCGCCTCCTGCTCGGGGCCGTCGCCTACGATCGCCAATCGGACTGGACGGCGCTTGAGCAGCGCAGCAAATGCAGCAAGGAGATTCGGGTAGTTCTTCTCTGGGGCCAGCCGCCCGACCGCAATTAAAAGCGGCGGATCATTGGCGGCGCACCAAAAATCGGAGACAGGACGCGACGCCAATTCTTCGAAATTAGCCGCGACGACCGGGTTATGGATCAGCTCGATCCTGCGCGCCGCAGGGACCAGGCAACGGAAATCAACAGCGACGCCTTCCGATACGGCAACGATCGCGCTTGCGTACGGATAAACGAGACGGACAAGCAAAGGCAATAATCGATAGCGCCAACCGCCATGGCGAGAAACCAGCGGCCGAAGGGGCGCATGTTCGGTAACGATCACCGCAGCGGTGTGATTGGCTAAATGTGCCGCGGCGATTGCGATAAGACTCACGTGCGGACTGCCTGTGATAACGACAGCCGGACGCCACTGATCAAGAAACCGTGCGAACGGAACAAGACTCCTCTGGTTCGAGCTCTTCCGAAGATCGACGATCTCAATCGATGGCGGGACGAGCGAGATCATCTCGCCACGGGCCTCCTGCAGCACGAGACAAACCTCATGGCCGGCAGCGACCAGCGCGCTCGCGAGCCCGATGAGCGACTTTTGCATCCCCCCATGCTCGACATCGGACATGAAGAACGCAACGGACGGTCTGCGGGCGATCGCAGACTCCACGACCAGCGGGCTTTCGACCTGATCAGCGCGCATTCGTGGAACCGCGGAGGGCACCACAGGTGACCGCTTTCATTTGGGCAGACTGCTCGTGGTCGCAGCATTCGTCGACTGCCCCCATTGATAGACAGCCGAACCATTCAGCGACCCGGGAAGGACCTGCTTAATATATTGATCGACGAACTGGTCGACGCGGGCGATAGGCGACATCGGCACATACACGATGTCATTCGACTTCAACACCGGATCCTCAGCCGAACCGTCGAGCACGCCCGCGAAGTCGACCGTGTCCGTCTTAAGCTGGCCGGAGCGATGAATGACCAGGACTTGCGATTTATAAGCGGTCGGCTTCATGCCCTGAGCTTGGGCAATGGCCTGGGCCAGCGTACGCGCGTTTTGCCGGGGTTGGCTCCCCTGAAGCACCACCTCTCCCAGAATCGCGATGCGATCGGCATCGGCCGTGCGCAAGAACACCTTGGCCTCCGGATCGTGCAGTCCTTCTGCCTTGCCGGTCGTCATGATCGCGTTCGCCAACTCAGGGACGGTCAGACCGGCAGCGTGAATATCCCGCATTTTGGCGAGGCTGATATCGCCATTAGGGTTGATGAATTCCCGCTCGTTCAGATCGGGCGTGTAGCTGAACTTGACTTCGATCTCGTCGCCCGATTGCAGGCGGTAGGGCTCAGGCGCGGCCGTGGCTGTCGAAACCGGCTGCGCGGCATCCCGCTCGGTGTTAGCTGCGCATCCTCCTGCGGCCAGGAGGAGCGCCGCGCTGCTGATCGCCAGCCACGGGAAACGTCCGCACAGAATTTTCGGCTCCATATGGTCTTTCGTGGCCACGGTCTACTCCACAACATGTTTGGAAGGCGCATACGGTACGGGAACAAGAATATGTCCGCCGGCCTTGATGTGCTGAATGTCAGCAATATTCGGATTGAGCCGGGAAAACTCCGTCAAAATCGCCGAATTCAGCAGTAAATTGTACCGGCGTAGCACGCCGTAGACTGAGTCCCCCGGCAGGACACGCACTCGTATGGCGGCATTCTCAACCGAGTGGTCATGTTGATCCTCTTTGGACCCGCTCCCACTCGGCTGGAGCGGCTTGCCGCCCTCTTCTTCCTCCGCTCCGGCTTGCCCGGGAGAGGGAGCCTCCGTTTCGGCGTTCGCAGCCTCACTCTTCTGGTCGGGAGGTGGAGGTGCAGCCATTCGAGCAGCGCTTGGCGCCGCCGAGGCGGCAGATCCGTCCACGTCATCAACCTGCGTAGGCATAGGATTCGCGGCAGCGACCAAGGCCGCCGAGGCGATGCTCCCGGGGCTCCCGGTTGCTGGTTGCCGATCATGGGACACCAGCATTGCGGCAAAGACTGCGAACCCGGCCGCAGATAATCCCCCCCACAGCCAAAGCGAGTTCGGACGCATGCGGCTGTCTTGCACGCCGTCTAGCGCCCTGACAGCCTCACGCACATGTTTTGCCGTGGCACGGGGAGCCTGACGGCCGAACGCGGTGATCAGCGCGTTGTCGGCAAGGTTGTTGATCCGTCTGGGCACCCCGACCGAAACGCGGGCAATCAGGCGAGCCGCCGATTTCGTCATGACTCGGCCCAGCGAACCGCCGGCAAGTTGCAGTCGATGCTCTATGTAGGCAGTCGAGGCAGTCCTGGAGAGCGGCCGCACCCTCGCATGCAGGGAGACCCGATCGCGCAGTGGGCGTAATTCCGGGCTCGACAGGACAGTCCAAAGCTCGGGCTGACCAACGAGGATGACAGTGAGCCGGCCTTCGTGTGCCGCCGGCAGATTCAGGAGCAATCGCAGCGCTTCCAAAGTCGCCAAAGGAAGCTTCTGCGCTTCATCAATGACAAGCGTTAGGCAGTCGCGATCTTCAACGGGGCCTCGAAGGGCCCTGTCGATCGCCTCGAAAGAAAAGATCGAACTCGTCGTCACACAATTGAGGCCAAGTGCGCGCGCGATGACAGCGACGAGTTCATCGGGCGACAAGAGCGGAAAACCGATCTCGAGGATCTGGGTCGCGGAGGCATCGATTTGACGCAACGCATGCTGTAGAATCGTTGTCTTGCCTACGCCAATGTCGCCGACCAATACCGTGAGAGGCCGTCGCTCAGCGATACCAACGATGATCGTCGCCAAGGCCTCGCGGTGGATCGCCGTCATCAATGGATCGCGACTCGGCCACAAACCGAACGGTGAGGCCGAAAGGCCAAAATGCTTCGCATACATCTCGGTCAACCGCCCGCCGCTCAATGGTTCCGCTCGAAAACCGACTGGAATAATCGCAAATAGTTGTTGGCGGCGATTTCAACCGTGAATTCGCTCGCGCGTCCAATTATATCGGCACGGTTGGGCTGGGTGCCTAAACTCTCGATCATGGCCGCCGCCATCGCCTCGACATCGCCAACCGGGACAAGCGTGCCAAATTCACCACCTTGGAGAATCTCCGCCGGCCCGTAGGGACAATCGGTGGCAATAACTTGCGTGCCGCACCCTAGCGCTTCGACGATGGCGTTGCAAAAACCCTCATAACGCGAAGAGAGCACGAAGGCGTGCGCCTCTCGAATATAAGGCAGCGGATTGCTTTTGAAGCCCTCAAAGCTGACCGCTTCTGCAATTCCGAGGCCCGCGGCCTCGCTTTGAAGCGGCTCCAGCAGCGGCCCCGCGCCCAGAATCATCAAGCGCCCGATATGTTGCTGCCGGAAGCGTGCAAATGCTCGAAGCAGCGTCAGGTGATCCTTTTGTGCGGTCAGCCGCCCCGCCGAGATGAACACGGGTGGCAATCCTGCGCCGAACCAGGGATGCGATACGGGCTCGTTTGCGCGCTCGTCGAAATCGGCATCAATCACAGGATTATAGATGACGGCGATATGATCCCTGCGAACTCCTGCGATGCGGGCCATGTCTTCTGCCACCCCGCGAGAAACCGCAACGGCACGCGCCGCAAAGCGATTTAAAAGCCGATATCCCATCGGCACCACGCGATATTTCCAATTTTCCATCTCCTTGACTTCGTTAGACAAAGAGTTGTGTTGACAGAAAATCGCCTTTGTATGAGTGCGAGACAGGATTTTGGCGAGTATCGCGACCAGGTTATTATGATTCAGGCTCGACAGAAGCACGTGAGGGCGGCGCTGGCGGAGGAACTGGGCGAGGGGAATGAGGTCTGCCAGCGCGCGGCCGCCGCCGAGTTCCTGCACCCGAACATTGTCCGTAAGAGCACCTTTGAGCTCGCCCCGCGCAACCGACAGCAGGAGCGTGACGTCCCACCCAGCGGCGCATAGCACCGGGATGAGACGGAGCTTCATCGCCTCGACGCCGCCTCCCGACAGGTCGGACATGTAGATAGCGAGGCGCTTTCCTCCGTCGCTACCCGATTCTGCAACCACCGTCATGGCCTTCGCACATAATATTGAAGAGGCGCCACCATCAACTTCTCACCCATCGCAGTTTCGGGACATACCAATAAATTCCCGAACATTCCGTGAGTTCCTACTCTCAAAATGAGCCAGAATTTCAGATAATTCGCAGTTGAATACGACTCAAAAGGCATTTTTATCGATAAACCCGCGAAGCAGCGTAAGAATTAGTATTTTGAAATCGAGAACTGGGGACCAGTTATCGATATAGTAGAGATCATGCTCGACTCGACGCTGGAGATCCTGCTTCGTCGCCATGGCCCCCCGATAACCGTTGATCTGAGCCCACCCTGTGATACCAGGCTTCACCCGGTGCCTATGGGCGTATTCGCTCACGATCTCATGACTGAGTTGATCAGCCGTTCTCATGCCCACGGCATGCGGCCGCGGTCCGACCAGCGACATTTCTCCCTTAAGGACATTGAGGAGTTGGGGCAACTCATCAAGGCTACTGCGACGGAGGATCGATCCAAGCCTTGTCACTCGAGCATCATTCCGCGCTGTCTGCCTTGCCGCGAGCGGATCGCGGGCCTCATGACGCATCGTGCGGAATTTGTAGACCTCAATTTCACGATTGTTAAAGCCGTGACGAATCTGTTTGAACAGGATAGGCCCCCGGCTCTCTAGCTTAATCGCAAGTGCAATCGCCAACATGACCGGTGAGAGTAAAGACAACAGAAGTAGCGCAAGAAAAAAATCGCCAAAATGCTTCAAGACAACACTGGTATTCCTAAGTGGCCGGTGCGCGAGACGAAGCATAGGTAGGCCATCGACGTCTTCGATCGCGCCGTGCGGGAGCGTACCGCCAAGAAAATCCGGACAGAGCATGACATCGACAGATAGGGCTTTAAGCTTATGCAAGACCTGGAGGAGGCGTCGATCGGCATGCCCAGGTAGAGTGATCAGGAGCCGGTCGAGGGAGTGCGCCTTGCCCAACTCGACGAGTTGATCGAGAGAACCGGTCGGTTGCGTGACATCTGCCGGAAGTCGGCTGGCTCGATCGTCGAAAATTCCGAGCAATTCGATCCGTGACGTCGACTCATACTGGATCCGCGTCGCAATCCTGTCAGCAAGCGGACCTGCGCCGACGATGGCCACGCGTTCCACAATCACGCCTCGCCTCTGCAATGTCCGCAGCACGGCGAACGTAGAAAGACGAAGCAAAAGGAATGTAACTGTGCTCGACAGCACCCAAGCACACGCCCAAGCCCGCGACACCGGGCTTAGGAGCTTGACCATGAAGCCGAACGTCAACAGTGAACCAAACAGCGCTGCGCAGGCAATGAGCACAACCGAAACGGTATCCATCGGCTTGCGCAGCAAGGTCGGTCGATAAGGTCCATTCGAAAACAATAACGGCAGAAAGACAGCCCCGAGAATCACGTATATTTTATAATTCTCCCAGACATCACCATGTGTCGGAACAACAAGATATATGTAACTCTCCCATCCCATAATGAATAGAAGAGCAGGGTCGACGACGCGTAGACAATCTGCAACAATAAAAAAAATGTTTGGACTCAGCGTGAATGATAGGGTTGGTGCATTCAACCTAATCCGCTTAGAAATTCGCGGTTGATCCGCCATGACAAAAGTCCTTATCAGCGCCGGCGTGATGCGCCTCTCCTGTTCAATCCAGACCACCCTCACGACGACCGCCGTAAAGGTGCAGTCGCACCTGGGCTGGGGGACACAACACGCCATCGACAGGCATTGGTGGGGTTGGCGCCAACAAGATTAAAATTTACAACTAAATTGATATATCGCCACTGCGAAGCGGCGTAAAGCGCGAAATCCACCTCAGCTTAAAAATCCATTGCACAGGGTGCTGAAAACATTCGTCACCGCTAGAGCGTCGATTTTCCCGGAACACTGGACCGTTGACGAAATGACGCTAGAAAATTGAAGACGTGCACAAACAATGGCAGGTCGCATCCTGCCCTCGTGCCGATTTACGGCGGTCTGATCGCGACTATTCTGCACAGGTCACGCCAAACATCGCAAGTTCACTTATTTGTCACTACAAATATTACCACGACATCTATGTGAACTCGGGTTGGGCACTCAGCTCATCGATCAATCGCTTCGTTTCGCGAATATTGCTGCGACTGGACGCACCGAAGACGATGGATTCGACGTCGGTTTGTCGGCAGACATACTCCAGACCTTCACGCGCCGGGAGTGCGCCCGAAGCAAGAACTGACATGGCGATCGGCCGGAATCGCCGGCTGCGCAGAAGATCCTCATAGACCGCAACCCCGCCGCACATGCGGAAGCCGATCTTGTTGATGTTAGAGCAGATGATTGGGTTTTCGATGCCGACTCCTTCGAGCGTTTCGAGGAGCTTCGGCAGATTCATGGTGATAAAGCCCGGCTCAGCGTTGTATTTCACCCGAACGTGGTCGGCGAAAATCTTAAAGGCGTCGGTCACGCCAAGACCCAGCAGCAGGTCAGTCACCACGTTTTGCAGAAAGATGACCGGCGTGCTCAGGCCGTGAAACATCTTCATTTCAGCATCGATCAGCAGCTGCGCGATTCCTGAGATATCCTTGCGCACCAGCGACATTCCACCGCGGAACATCGCGCCGATTGCGCCGTCGTCAGGTAAAAACCTCTTCAGCGCATCGACGATGCCGTGTTCAGTTACCGCATTTGCGTATTTGTGCGCATACGGCATGCATGGATAGAACTCAAAGTCGGCGTATTGATTCGGATTGGCACGAAAATGATTACACACTTCGGAAATGCGGTCGTGCGTCGTACACATGAAGGCTCTGATGCCTTCGGCATAGGCAGCGTCGAGAACGTCGATAATTGCTTCAATCTTCTGAAAGCGCATGGCTTGGGTCCGCGCCTTTTCCTCCGACATGTGATTGACGCCGAAAAACTGGTTATCACCGAACAGAATGCGCTGCATCATAGCTCCAGAATACGTTGGCTCGCCGAAATCAGCGGAGGGCAGTACGTAAGCCCTTGAAAAAGCCCTTGGGCTTTGACGGCACCGCCCCTATCTCGGACTGTCCACGCGCTGGACTCAAGCGCCCAGCGCCAGCGTCCTTGGAAATCATTTGAGCCACACGGTCAGTCGCAACTGCCGAGGCGAAGGACGAGATGTTGTTTCTGTCTCCGATCTTAATACTTTTGATGAAATGATCAATTTGCTCCGAGTATTCTTCTCCCCGGAGATAATACCAAACCTCATTCGTCATGTCGGTAGTGTATCGAACATTCCATCCTTCATCGAGCTTCTCGGAAAGTTCGCTCGCGTCACGTATGAAGACCTGCAACTCCTGCCGGTCGATGTTCATTCTACCGTTCTCGCCCCAAAGGGTCAGGCGCGCCGACATTTTTCTGTGACTTTCGTCACTCCAATTGGCAGCAAGTTGGCCCGTAGCACCGCCTGGAAAATAAAGTGTTGAATAAACCTCGTCCTCGACTTGCCGCGAGAAGACTCTATTCAGCACGCTTCCGCCTACTTCAGTGGGAGCCTCGAACAGATAGCCGACGAGGTCGATTGCATGGCACGCGTAATCATAGAGACATCCGCCTCCCGTCTCCTTGGCAGCACGCCACGTCGAGCCTTTCGGCCGAAGCACCACCGGACCGTAAGCTTCTGCACGAACGTGATGAATCCGGCCGAGTACGCCAGCCGCAACGAGGCGTTTTGCCTCACGAAAGGCGCCAACAAACCGATAGTGATAACCAACCTGGTTAACGAGGCCGCGGGCCTGCGCCATATCCGCGAGTTCCTGCCCCTCGATCGGATCCAAGCAGAATGGCTTCTCACAGAAAACGTGTAAATCTCGCGCCAGAGCGGCGCGCACCATCGGTGCATGCAGTTTGGTAGGGGTCGCGATCAAAACTGCATCAAGTTTTTCGCGCCGCAACAAATCGTCATAGTCGGCGTAGACCGCCGCGCCGGTATATTTACCCAATATATCAGGAACAAATGGCGTTGGATCACAGATCGCAACAAGCTCGGCTTCCGGATGCGCATTCAGCATCGCCATATGCGACATACCCATCTTTCCGAGGCCGACCAATCCAACCCGCATAGTGCTCAACTCCAATAATTGGCGGCGCGCCAATTCACGAAAAACGCGACCGAAAATTTATGGCAACGCATACCAACGGCGTGACAGACAAGCATATCGTGCCCATCTCTCACTGCTCTCGATGTAAAAAAGCCGGCAAATTACCTTATGAGGGAGGTCAATGCGGCCGCATACCGAATCAAGCCCGCTTTGCCCTGCCACCTACCTCCGCAAATGTTCTTTCAGCGCTAAACACGGCCACCTGAACGTTAACAATGTGCAACTGCGCGGACGCTACCATTTGGCTCCCCCTTGGTTCAAGCCCCGCTCACAAAAAAATCGCGTTTTAGGGATGGACGGTGCTGACACTCTACCTTAGCGCACCATTCGCCAACAACTTTTGGTTTTGCCATCTCTTAAATTCAACATCAGACTAGACATGGGTCAGTAAATTATCCCGCTTAGCGCCCATATTAGCCGGCACAGGCCGAATCAAATTTATCAGGGCGTCCACACAATCCGGTCTTGACCGCTCATGCTGCGCCGCGATAATCAGTCGAGTCTCATCGCACATTGGACGCACATGTCTCGTCTCCTTCTCGTTTGCTCCTCTGGCGGCCATCTGTTCGAGATGTTCACGCTCTATGATGATGTTTGGGCGGAGCACGAGCGGGTTTGGGTAACGTTCCGTAAGCCGGATGCGGAGAGCATGCTTGCACGCGAACGAGTGATTTGGGCGTTCGGGCCAACCCATCGCAGTATCCTTAATCTATTCCGCAATATGCATTTGGCGATCCGGGTGCTTCTGTCGGTTAAACCTGACGCCATATTCAGCACCGGATCTGGCGTCGCCTTGCCTTTTTTTTGTGTGGCCAAGGTTCTTGGCATCAGAACCATGTTTCTGGAGAGCATTACCAGAACGCGAAATCTTTCCCTTACCGGCCGGCTCATCTACCGTGTTGCCGATGAGTTTCTGGTCCAGTCGGCGACCTTATTGAAGGACTACCCGCGGTCGAAGTACATGGGGCGCATATTTTGATCTTTGTCACGGTCGGCACGACAGAGCAGCCCTTTGACAGGCTCCTTCGCGCTGTCGGGACGTTGGGGATCGAGGAAGAGATCGTTCTGCAATTCGGCCATTCAACTTTCCTTCCGCCAAACGCACGGCCGGTTAAATTTCTCGGGTTCGATGAGATGAAGGGTATGATCGATCGAGCGCGCGTGGTGCTATGTCACGCAGGCGCCGGCTCGGTCCTAAATGCGCTCTGCTTTGGCAAGCGCCCGGTGGTTGCGCCGCGCTTGCGGAAGTTCGGCGAGATGGTCGATGACCATCAGCTCGACCTCGTCGAGGCCTTTCGGGACTCTGTCATTCCCTATCTGCCAGGCGACGACCTCGCGGGAAAGATTGCCGCGGCTGGCGCTCAAGAGCACACCATCAAGCGGCAGCCGAGCCGGCAGCTGGTGACGGCAATCCAATCATTCATCGAGCCCGCTTCTGCCTCAACTGTGCGCCGAGCGGGCACCGTAGACAGCCACTAGCTCAACGCCGCCGGCAGGATCCAGCAGCTATCGCAAGGCGGAGCCACTCATGAGCTCGATACGAAACATCAAAGGCACCGCGCTGCGCCACGTTGCCATCCTGGCGAGCGGAGCAGCGGCTGGCCAAGCCATCGCCATCCTGTCCTCTCCGGTCCTGACGCGGCTATTCGGAACTGACGCATTCGGTTTATTCGGTACCTTCAGCGCGATCACGACTTCGCTCGGCGCCGTCGCGACCTTGAAATATGAGCAAGCGATTGTGCTTGCTCCCTCCACGGAAGCCGCGCAGATCGTCTTTAGGCTTTGCTGCCTCGTGGCTTTACTCAGCGCAGCACTCTCCAGCGCGGCCTTTCTAGGAGTGTCGGCCTTCGCGGCAGGCCCGTTCTGGCAGGAATGCTTCCGTCTAACCTATGAGTTCGGCGGAATCGCCATCTTTTCGTTGGGGCTATTCAATGCCGCCAATTTCTGGCTCACGCGGGAACAGGAATTTGCGGTCCTCGGGCGTTATCAGATCGCGAAGTCCCTCGTCACGGTATCGGTCCAGCTCTTGCTGTCCCTCGTCGGACGCTCGGGAATATCGCTCGTCTTGGGCCAGGTCAGCGGCCAGCTGCTATCCGGCTTGCTGCTTTTGATCTACCGAGGACATTTCTGGCGTACTACCGTCATCCGCGGATATGACCTCACCAAGATGGCGGCCGCGGCGCGGCGCTATCAAGCCTTTCCCAAGTTTGGTGCACCGCAGACCATCGGCCGTCTACTCTCCGTGAATATTCCAGCGTTGCTTCTGCCGCTGCTCTACGGCCCGACCCAGGTCGGCTTATTCTGGCTGGCCTACCGCATGCTGATCCTGCCGTCGCTCATCCTGAATGAAAGCGTGAGGAGCGTCTTTTTCCGCCGCGCGTCCGAACACCACCGCGCGGGTGGTGACTTGCGGTCGATGGTCTGGAAGGCGACGTTCATCATGGCGGTCACGTCTGTGCCGGTGGTCATCGTCCTTGCCTTGGTCGGGCAGGACCTCTTTGCCTTCGTGTTCGGCGCCGATTGGCGCGACGCTGGCTACTACGCACAGATTCTCTCTGTGGGCTGGTACTTCGAGAACTGCGTCCTCGGGAGCGCCGCAGCACTGTCCGTTAGAGAGCAGCAGCACAAGTATCTGGTATTAGAATGCCTCTCCGTGGTCCTCCGGGCCTCCGGGCTTCTCGGCGGCTACTTCATGGGCGGCGTTGTCGCCTCTTTGATCCTTTTTTCGGCCGCAGCGGCGCTGAGCTCCCTAATTACAATCGCATATGTTCAATGGTTTGAGCATCGAACGGGCGACTGCCCCGCCCATGGATAGGCCGCCCAATGCAGGCGCTCGACAGCAGCGTGTCTTTATTCTCGGGGCCAATGGCTTTGTCGGGCGGCATGTCGTAAGCCGTCTGTCCGCCGATGGCACGCACCTTCCGGTCGCAGGCGTGCGCCGCCTGCCCCAGTTGATGCCGCGCGGCGTCGAAATGCGGATCTGTGATGGTCGCGACCTTCAATCGATCCGCGCCGCCATGGCCGGCTGCGATTTCGCCGTCAACTGCGTCCTAGGGTCTAGTTTGACCATGCTGCAGACGACCGCGAATCTCTTCCGCGCCGCGGGTGAATTGTCGCTTAAGCGGGTCGTGGAGATCAGCAGCATCGCGGTGCACGGTTCAAGAGAGGGCCTGGTCACCGAAAACACGTTGCCGGACGAGAATGCGGGTCCGTATGCGCGCGCGAAGATTAGATGCGAACGCATCGTTCATCGGGCGCGGCACCTCTATGGCATCGAGGCGGTTGTCCTCAGGCCGGGCCTTGTTCACGGACCTGGTGGCGATCAATGGACCCGACGCATAGGAGCGCTTCTTCGCCGTCGCCGGATAGGCGATCTGGGACCAAATGGTGACGGGACTTGCAATCTCATTAGTGTCGCCGAGGTCGCAGATGCCGTGGTAGCGGCTTTGAGCCGCCCCCTCGTCGACGGGAGAGCTTTCTTCCTCGCCGATCCCACCCCGATGACCTGGAATGAATATCTGGATTTCTTTGCGAACGCCGCAGCCATCTCGCCATGCGCTCGGATCTCGAACCGTACCCTGTTGATCGAGACCAAGCTTTACGCTCCGCCGCTCAAAGCGAGCCAGATGCTACTGGCTAAAATGGGCTTGTCGAGCCGTCTCGTCGCCGATCCAATTCCGCCATCGTTGCTTCGGCTATTCCGCCAGCGCGTCCGCTTCGATAGTCAGCCGGCCGATGACTTGCTCCGCTTTCAGCGCGTGCCGCGGGAGCAAGCCATCCGACAAGCAGCTCAATGGTTCACCAACGCTGCCCTGCCTAATTGAGGATGCTGTAGTAGGAGGACACGACTGGCTCTGCCTGCTTGCCGATGAAGCCATAGCCCAACGCCGCATCCGCAGCGTCGCTCATGACATAGGCGTTGTTGTTAAACAGGAAGATACCAGCCAGTCGAAGCACGCCCTCATTCGCCTGAAAGACCTGAAGCATGGCGGTTTCGATGCGCGCTTGCAGGCCCTCATCAACCAGTGCGCCGGCCGGAGCACCACAACCGGTGCAAAAGGCAGCGTTGGAAGCGCTCGGAGCACCGGTCTCGGTCAGAACGGCCGGTTTGCCAATCCGCGCAACCTCGCTCGCCCAGTAAGCGACCTGGTTGAAGGTTTGCGATGTGTGTTCGATAAGATCCGGCGCACTGTACATGGCATTCACCAGATCGCTCGTCGAGGGCTCCGCAGCAGTCGAGAGCATCGGATAGGCGTCGATACCGGTGTAATCGAGCTGGTCCCAGAACGACAGCCAGTGGATCTCGTCAGCCTCGAGACACCAAGTGCAGCCTGATGCGTTCGTCGCATAGTGGTAGCTTGGCAGCTGAGCAGCAGTCGCAGCATAGGTCAACTTGCCCTTGAAATTCTTTCGAACAGCAGCAATCATTTGCACGAAGTAATTCCGGTTGGACGGTCCGGTAATCAGCGCACCGAGTTCGGTGCCGACAACCATCATTTCCACGCCCTGTGCTTGGGCGAAGCTAGAATATTGGAGAACGATGCTTTGGTAGGTACTGAAGAATTGCTTCGTATTTTTTGGCGCATAGGACAACGTCTGCAATACCTGTCCCGTTGCGGAATCTACGGGCTGGAGCTTAAGAGACACATGCAGTCCGAGCGCTCGCGCATAGGCGACGGCATGAGCCATCTTTGAATTCGGCGAGGTATTGTAAATATCGGTCGTCTTAACCGCTATAAAGGTGTCGGTACTTCTGTTGACGGGCAGCAGGGATGTAATGGCGACCCAGTTCGCGTGATCGGCAGCCACTCGCGTTAGCACTGCGTCCGAACTTGGATCACCGTACGCGTCATAGCCGAACGACGTCACGTCGACCCCTTTCATGATGCCTGCGTCGGCTGTCGTGGACGCGCCGCCAAGCAGCGCCATGACACAGCCCACCCGCAAGATTTTATTAGCTCCAGTCGCTGCTGACTGGAGCACACCACCTACTGCCGAGCGTAGGCGAGTTACTTCAAATGCCTTATAAATAAAATACAACATCCTTCGCCCGCCAACTTTTGTTTCGACGACAAGTTGGCAGTATACGGAACTATGCTAACGAGCAATTAACGGTGATTACTTACGGTACCTAAATACTTTCGGGATTTCGCTAAAATTGTTGCCAAATTTATTGCGAAATTACTGAAACGAGCCAGAGTGCTTGATTGCGGAGCTCGGCAGGGTCGGGAGGCAGCTTCAGTGTGGACACCCCCGGGCGACCGGTCCGCCGCCTAATCAGGCACTCGACCGGCACCGGGGCTAGCCCGGATTTCTCACACCAGGCGGCATTTCGATGGAGCGGGCGACGATCTCGATGAGGTCCCCGGACTGCATCTCGATTGCGAGGCGGAGCCGCCCGTCGTCTTGCGCAGAGGGGCCCTCGACGGCATTGATGGAGACGCTGGGGCCCCAGGCTCGGGCGCGCGGGACCCGCAGCTCGTATAGATCGAACGCTTGGATGCGGGTCTGGCCGGAGGGAGACTCGATGTCGAGGCGAAGCTCTCCGGTTCCCCAATCGACCTTCAGGGACAGCAGCGTCCAATCGTGCATTGCTCTTCCCCGATCAGCTTGTGGCATGACGTAGCCTGGCGGCGACCAGCGCATATTCATGCTGGTAGGGATAGCCCGAGGCCATCGCAATCTTGATCCGGCGCACGCTGATGGTGACGAGGGCGCCGATCTTGAGGAGCCTGAGCCGGATCGTGCCGCAGGCGGCTTGGGCGAACTGGGTATGGCCGAGACCGATGCGCCGCAGCGCGGCAAGAAGCACGTAGGCCATGGAGGCGAACCAGAGCCGAAGCTGGTTGGCGCGCATGGTGTGGGCCGAGATGCGGTCGGCGAACAGGTCGAGCTGGCACTCCTTGATGCGGTTTTCCATCTCGCCTCGCGCGCAATAGACCTGCTCGTAGAGGTACCGGGCCCCGACCTCGCGTCGGGCGAGCGAGGTGACCACGAAGCGCGGATTGGCTTCGCCTCCGGTCCATTCCGCCTTGGCGACGACCCGGCGTTCGCGGCTCTAACTGTCGAGCGTGCGCCAGGTGAAGTCGTGGAAGCGGCGGGCCGACTTCCCCGTGCGCGTTGCTTCGTCCTGGGCCTCGACCAATTCGGCCTCGATCTCCGCCGTCAGCCGGGCATTGCGCGCAAGGCCGAACAGGTAATCGACACGGGATCGCTCGCACCAGTTCATGAGCGCATCCCGAGCAAAGCCGGAATCCGCCCGTAAAAGAATGCGGACGCGAGGCCAACGACGGCGAATCTGGCCGATGAGACGCGCCATCTCCTCGACCGTACCGGCCGCAGCGTCGATGTTGGCATCGTCAACTTATCGGCCACGGATCGAGTGCGTCCGACAGCATCTCTCGGCCATCACGCCGCTGTGGTCGCGTTCGCCCACACCGCGTGGGCCCCGGCTCGGAGGGTCCGGAGTCCAGCACGGGAGATCAGG
>Ga0209166_10001319_pt1 | contig 21078 bp, 15 predicted proteins | sample Coa_R1_3_FD_187151 | JGI IMG/M metagenome (GOLD analysis project Ga0209166, IMG submission 187151) | Surface soil microbial communities from Centralia Pennsylvania, which are recovering from an underground coalmine fire - Coalmine... | ecosystem: Environmental > Terrestrial > Soil >... | reverse complement strand
CAGAAAGAGCAGCACCATCACGCCGGTGAGCAGCGCTCCGAGCAAGCCTTCTTTTACGACCGAGGAAAGCGAGTTTCGCACGTACGAAGATTGATCAAATTCGTAGTCGATCTTGACGTCGGAAGGAACCGCGGCCTGGAATTGGGCGAGGTTCGCCTTCACTTCATTTACCACCGCGAGCGTCGAGGCGTCCGCCCGCTTGGTCACCGGGATATACACCGTGCGATGTCCATTCACTTCCGCGTATCCCGTGATGATGTCGCTGGAGTCCTGCACTGTGCCCACATCGCGCAGAAAGACCGTGGGGCCCGATCCGGTTCGAATGGGTAGATTTTCCAGGTCCTTGATATTGGAAACGACGGAGTTGATCGGGGCCAACCGTAACAAATCCCCGGTTCTCACATTCCCCGCCGGCACGACGGCATTGCCAGTCTTGAGCGCTTGGATGACTTCCTCCGGAGCCATGCGGTAAGCGCGCAGGCGATCCGGGTTGACGCTGACGACTATTGTTCGCTGGTTTCCGCCAAAGGGAGGAGGCGCGGACACGCCCGGCAAAGTGGCAAACAAAGGCCGCACGATGTTAAGGGCGACATCTTGAATTTCTCCGACTGTGCGCGTTGGACTGGAGAACACGAGGTAGCCAACCGGAACGCTTCCGGCGTCGAAACGCAGGATGAACGGCGGCACCGTTCCCGGCGGCATGAATGAGCGCGCGCGGTCCACATAGCCCACGGTTTGGGCGGCCGCCTGGCTCATGTCGGTGCCCGGATGAAACGTGAGTTTCACGAGACCTACGTTTTGAATCGATTTCGATTCGACGGACTCAATCCCGGTGATGTAAAGGAAATGGAATTCGTAGTAGTAGACGAGATAGCCTTCCATTTGTGCCGGCGACATGCCGCCGTACGGTTGCGCCACATAAATGACCGGCAGGTTCAGATTCGGGAAAATATCGACCGGCATCCGTACGAGAGCGAGGATCGAACAGAGCGCCAGGCCGATCACCAACACCACGATCGTAACCGGACGACGAAGGGCGGCGCGCAGCAGCCACATACTTAAGGCCTCCCCTGCGGTGTACCGTGCAAGAGCTGCAGGAAGGGTTGCAGATTACCGTGCGAGGCGGCGACTGCCGCCAAATTCTGCCAAACGGCGAGACGTGCCAGAGCGTCGTCCGTTTCGGCCTGTACCAACAAACTCTGCGCATCCGCAACTTCGACCAGCGTGGCCAGTCCCGCTTGGTAGCGCGCACGTTCCTGGATCTCGGTGGTGCGCGCAGCCTCGAGTTCTACAGGCGTGTTCTCCGCGACGTGCCGAGCCCCTTCGAGAGAAGCCTGCGCTTGCCGCAATTGTCCGGTCAGATCTTGCAGCGTTTGATCGTAACGAGCCCGCTCGGCGCGTTCGTTGGCTGCTTCAATGGCCCTTCTCGACCGAATCGCAAAGATGTCGAGCACCGGGAAAGTGACGCTTAGACCGGCGGCCCAGTTGCCGCGGTCTGGCCCCAAACCGTTGGAGCCTCCGAGAAAATTGCCGGCGGGGTCCAGACCACTGCCGCGTCCGTACACTGACGATTGCAAATAGAATTTCGGATAGTAGGCACGGTCGAGTGCATGTACCTGAGCCTGCTCTTCCTCGACACGAGCGCGCTCCACTTGTGCGCTGGGATGCGCAGCAACGGCGGTCTCCTCCGAGGAGGCGTCGGGAGGCGGTTCGAGCAGAGAACTTTCACGCACTTCCACCGACGTGTCCGGCATGCCAAGAATGTCGGCCAAGACCGCGCGGCTCACTTGCTCCTGCTGCTGCGCGCGTGCCAAGTTCACTTTGGCGCGCGCCCATTCCGCGTCCGCGCGGGAAGCATCCGCTCCCGGCCGAAGTTGATTATTTGTGAGCACGCGCACGGACTTGCTGAACGTCTCGCGCCGCTGCACATCGGCCTCTGCGGCATGCACGGTTTGCTGGGCCGCCAGCAGCGTTAGATAGGCGTTCACCGTCGCGACCTCCACATCGAGGCGCGTCAGCGACGCTCCGGCGGCGGCTCGATTGCGAACCGCCCGAGCTGCATTGACCTTGGCCCCGCGGTATCCGAAATCCAACGGTTCCCAAGAGAATAGAAGCCCCACCGCACTGCCCCACGCGCTGCGGCCCGAAGCCGTGACCGGCACCGGCCCGGAAATCGGAGCGATGGTCGATTGCGGAAGCAGCAGTCCCGTGATGTTGTTGTCGGTCGCGCGGTTCGTCTGCCAAACCGTGTCGGCCCGAGGCAAATACGTGGTGCGCGCCAACCCCACACCCGCTTGCGCCGCCGTGACTCGCTCCCGCGAAGCACGCACGGCCGGGTAATTCTTCAGAGCGAAGTCCACCGCTTCTTCGAGCGTCAGTACTTTCTTGGTCGCTTCACTGGTTTGCGCCAGGAGCGCCGGCCCAAGGGACCATGCCAAAAGCAAAGTAACAGTCAGAAATCGGAGATACCTGTGACAAATAGTCAACACGATCTGCTCCTCAAAACTTCACTGGTTCAAGCACTCACGCAAGCGAATGATACAGACCCTCCATCAACTGCATGCCGCGATCGAGGAGCGCTTGGTCCGAAAGTCCCTGCCGGGCCCAGCCTTTTAGTACCTCGTCGATCCCATAGCCTTCTTTGCGGCCGAATTTGCCGTCCGCGAGGTCCGCGTCGTGAATAATCTCGGAAATGATCCGGACCCTTCGGTCGCGAATCCGGAATTGCTTTTGCAAGGTTTCGAACGTGCAGTCATCGCCGCGATGGCCGAAGCCCCTCTCGTGAAACATATCGAACGGTACGGCCTCGCGTGGCACCTGTTCTTCGGGTGCGAATGAAAAGCGCGCTTTGGCATCGATGAAGCCCCGAATCAACCACGCCGATGCCGAGCGATCGACGCCGGGCCGCGGTCGCGTCACCCAAACCCGGCCCTTGTAGTCCCGCGGACGGATCGCGGCGAATACCGGCGTGCGCGTCGCCACGCGCGCGGCATCCGCGCGAGACAAGAGTTCCCCTACACGCTTTTGCAAGGGGCTATCAAAAAAATCTACATCGACAATCTCCTGAAAACGGTTTCGTAGACGGCGCAGCCGACCTATGGCCTGCTTTTGCGGGGGCAGGGCAGAAAACTCCTGCAGTTGGCGAATCAATTCCTGGTACTCGCGCGCGCGGGCATCCGCAAAACGTCCGATCAATTGCGGCGTGGAAATGTTGTCGATCGAATGCACATGGACGATGGATGCGTCTCCTTTGTATTTGCGAAGGGCCGTGGCCAGCCACTGAAACCGCTCTTCGTTCACCGGATTGTTGGGCAGCAAGTACCCGGAGTTACCCAGCGGCACGGTGCCGTAGCGTTGCAGCTTGCGCCAGATCTCCACCCGCTGGCTGGCCTGCTTCGTGGGAAGCGTAAATGTCAGCAGCAGCCACATCACGTTCGTCTTTGCTCGTACAGTCATTTCTCATAAATGTTATGGCTATAACTCAGACCCAGTCAAGTCGTCGGATCCTATGCCAGGCTCCGAGATGCCTTTCCGTCAGGCACTTTCACGCCGCCGTCTATTGCCGGTCTATTGCCGGTCTAGGGGCGTATAGCTGCTGGCGATTCAGGCGGATGCATGCGCTCGGTCTCACCGACCCAGATAAGTTCAGGAGCTTTTTATCTCCCAAGGGTGTGACCAGAGGAGAGACCGCTTGCCTTTTTTGGCGGATAGTCCGTATTCTGCCTGCTCGCGGTGCGGCGTGGCCGACGTGCCAAGTGGGCGAGTGCGGCAAACTTGATTGGCTCGCGCTGCTTGAAAATACAACTAGGTTGGAAGGACCTGATGGCGATAGTGGCAGGCGTAGATTTCGGCACATTAAGCGTTCGAGTGACCATCGTGGACACCGATCGCGGGCGGCTGGGCTCCGGCGTGGCGGAGTTTCCTCTTCAACGGAAGAAGGACGACCCGGACTATGCCACGCAGAGCCACGCGGATCACATGAAGGCGCTTGCTGAGGCCATGAAGAAGGCGGTTACTGCCGCGAAGGTGCCAGGCGACCAGATTGCGGCTTTGGCCATCGACACGACAGGATCGAGCGTAATTCCTGTCGGCGAAAATCTCGAACCCCTCAGCGATTATTATTTGTGGTGCGACCATCGCGCGTGGCGAGAAGCCGCGCTGATCACCGAGACGGCGCGCCGCGAAAAGCTCGAAGTGATCGAGTGGTGCGGTGGCGTCTACTCTTCCGAGTGGGGCTTTTCGAAACTGCTTCATTGGCTTCGCCACAATCCGGAGAAGCGCGAGCGTTTTGTCACGGCGTTCGAACATTGCGACATGGCGGCAGCCGTGCTTTGCGGCCTCGCAAATCCAGCGGAGGCTCCGCGGTCGGTCTGTGCCATGGGCCATAAGTGGATGTGGAACGAAGCGCTGGGCGGCTTACCGCCGGAAGATTTTCTCGTTGCTGTCGATCCGCTGCTGAAGGGCGTCCGCGCAAAGCTCGGAGGCCGTTATGCGACAAGCGACCACCTTGCAGGCAGCCTCGCTCCGGATTGGGCCGCGAAGCTCGGTCTTCGCGCCGGCATTCCCATTCCGGTTGGGGCGTTTGATGCGCACTGGGATGCCGTGGGCGCTGGCGCTCGCACGGGCGACGTTGTGAACGTGGTCGGAACCTCCACCTGCATTATCGCCATGAGCGATGAAACGCGGCTCATTCCCGGAGTTTGCGGTGTCGTTCCCGGATCGGTGCATCCCCAAAAAACCGGTGTTGAGGCAGGGCTCTCCGCGACGGGAGACATATTTGAAGCCATCGCGAGGCGTGCGGGATCAACGGTGGCCGAGCTTTCGGCGGGTCTGGAATCTTACAAGGCTGGCCAAACCGGCCTCCTACGGATGAGCTGGGATAATGGCGACCGGACCGTGCTCGTGAATCCCGAGCTTGGCGGAATTACCTTGGGTTGGAATCTCACGCACGCTCCCCAGGATGAATTGTTCGCCGCCATCGAAGGCACGGCATTTCACACGCGAGTGATTTTCGAGCGAATGGAAAAGTATGGAGTGCCCATCGACCGCGTGATTAACGGCGGCGGCATTCCACAGAAAAACGATGTGCTCAATCAGATTTATGCGAATGTGCTGAACAAGCCGGTGCTGATCCCGAAATCGGACGTGACGAGCCTCGGTTCGGCGATTTTTGCGGCGCTGGCTGCCGGCGCGCACCATTCCATCGAAGACGCACAGCGAGCGCTGTGCCCGGAGCACCGCGTCGTCGAGCCCGAAGCCTCCTCCGCGCGGGTGTATGAAGAGTTGTGCGGAATCTATCGCGAGTTGTATTTTGGGTTTGGCAAGCCAGACTCGCCTGCGATTCCCGTTGGGCGCATACTTCCAACATTGCGGCGGATTGCCGCCGCAGCGCGAGGCAACGGATGATCCTGAAGAGTTTGCGCGAAGAAGTGTTGGAGGCCAATCTGGAGCTCGTGCGGCGCGGGCTGGTGTTGTACACCTTCGGAAACGCCAGCGGCATTTCACGAGCGGAGGGGCTGGTCGCGATCAAGCCGAGCGGTGTTCCGTACGAAACGATGAAGCCGGAAGATCTCGTTGTCGTCGATCTGGAAGGCAAACCGGTTGAAGGTTCGTTGCGACCTTCCTCTGACCTTCCGACGCACCTGGCTCTTTATAAGGCGTTCACCGGTATCGGAGGCATCGCGCACACGCATTCCTCGGCTGCAACTGCGTGGGCGCAGGCGCAAAAAGAAATTCCGTGTTTCGGGACAACGCACGCCGACTACTTTCGCGGTCCAGTCCCTGTAACAAGACCGCTGACGCCCGCTGAAACTAAGTCGAACTATGAAGCAAACACCGGGCACGCCATCGTGCGGCGATTCAAGAAGCTCGATCCACTTCAGGTGCCGGCGGTTCTTGTAGCCGGCCATGCACCATTCTGCTGGGGGAAATCGCCTTCGGAAGCAGCGCACATCGCCGTGATTTTGGAAGAGATTGCGGCCATCGCTTTCCAAACCATAACCGCGAATCCCAGGGCGCGACCCATTTCTAAACATCTTCACGAAAAGCACTTCCTTCGAAAGCATGGAACCGCGGCGTATTACGGCCAACAGAAATAGAGCGCGGGGGGAGTTGCCCGTGAGAACGATTGTGACTCAATCATGCAAACCCGCGCATTCGGTTGTTTTTACTGGCGAACGGGCTTCAGGAAACTGCGAGGACACGCAGCAGCAATCCTGCGAGCGCCCCGCCAAGCAGCGGTCCGATGACCGGGATAGGCGCATAGCTCCAATCGGAGCCACCTTTCCCGGCTATAGGCAGAATGGCGTGCGCTATGCGCGGGCCAAGGTCGCGCGCGGGATTGATGGCATAACCGGTCGTGCCGCCCAGCGAAAGTCCGATGCCCCAAACGAGGCTGGCCACGAGATAAGCGCCCAATCCGGCGGCGGGACCCGTGGCCGCCACCCTCTTCGAAAAAATCGCTCCAACGACAAACACCAGGACAAAAGTGCCAACAATTTCACTGAGCAAATTCGCGGCAACGCTGCGGATAGCAGGCGCGGTGCAAAAGCAGGCCAGTTTGCCAGCCACATCCGGCGTTTCTTTCCAGTGTGGAAAATAGTGCAGCCAGACGAGAGTGGCTCCAGCGAGAGCACCGAGGAGTTGTGCCGCCAAATAAGGAGCGAACTTCGCGAAATTTCCGTCCCGCATCGCAAACCCAAGTGTAACGGCCGGATTCAGATGCGCATCGCTGCTGCCGCAAGCAATCGACACAAAGATGCCGGCCATCACACCCAGCGCCCAACCGGTCGTGATCACCATCCAGCCGCTGCCTTCCGCTTTCGAGCGCTTCAGCACCACCCCGGCGACGACTCCATCGCCGAGCAGCACCAGAATCATGGTGCCTAGAAATTCGCCCACAAAGGGGGATGTCATTCAGCAATCTCCTGTATGCAGATTTGGCCCCGAAAAAGACTCTCTCTCGCGCCTCAGGAATCAACCCAGTCGAATGTGCGCGTCACCGCTTTCTTCCACTTCTTGTAAAGCTGTTCGCGCTCCGCTTCCGCAAAATGCGGCGTCCACGTCCGGTCGGCCGCCCAGTTGGTGCGCAGTTCGTCCAGGCCCGAAAAAAAATTTACCGCCAAGCCCGCCGCATACGCTGCGCCAAGCGCGGTCGTCTCTTGAATTACGGGCCGTACGACTTCGCGATTCAAAATGTCCGCCTGAAACTGCATCAGGAGCTCGTTCACGACCATCCCGCCGTCCACGCGGAGCGACGACAGCGCGATCTGCGAGTCTTTTTCCATCGCTTCCACGACTTCGCGTGTTTGGAACGCCGTCGCTTCCAGAACCGCTCTTGCCAGATGGCCCTTGTTGGCGTATCGCGTTAGCCCGGCAATGACGCCCCGCGCATTCTCTTTCCAGTAGGGCGCGTACAGCCCGGAAAAGGCCGGAACAAAGTAGACGCCGCCATTGTCGTTCACTGTGCGGGCTAATGTTTCGATGTCCGCGCTTTTCTCGATCATCCCGAGATTGTCGCGGAGCCATTGCACGAGCGCTCCCGTAATCGCGACGCTGCCTTCCAGGGCGTAGCACGCGGGCGCACCGCCCATTTTGTACGCGACCGTCGTCAGCAAGCCGAACTTCGATGGAACGACGCGCTCACCTGTATTCATCAAGAGAAAACAGCCTGTCCCGTAGGTGTTTTTTGCTTCGCCGGGACGGAAACATGCCTGACCGACGAGCGCAGCCTGCTGATCGCCCAGAATGCCCGCGATCTCTACGCCTGCGATGGCCGGGAGGGTGGCCGCGCCGTAAACTTCGCTGCTGGAGCGGACCTGTGGGAGCATCGCGCGCGGAATCTCGAACTCCGCCAGCAACTCGTTGTCCCAATCCAGTGTTTTCAGATTGAGCAGTTGCGTCCGGCTTGCATTGGTCACGTCGGTGACGTGCACTCCTCGCTTGGGCCCGCCAGTAAGATTCCACACAAGAAACGTGTCGATATTTCCGAAGAGCAGCTCGCCGGCAGCTGCCTTTTCTTTTGCGCCGGAAATATTCCGCAGCAGCCAGCGCAGCTTCAGGCCGCTGAAGTACGTGCTCAGCGGCAACCCAGTTTGCGCGCGGAAGCGGTCTTGCCCACCGCGCTTCGCAAAATGACCGACGTCCTCCGCGACGCGCGTGTCTTGCCAAACGATGGCGTTTGCGATCGGCTGGCCCGTGCTTCGTTCCCAAACAACCGTTGTTTCGCGCTGGTTGGTTATGCCTATCGCGGCCAGGTCCGAAGCACGCAGCCCTCGTTGTTCGAGCGCCTCGCCAACCACCTCTTCCGTGCGGCGAATAATTTCGAGCGCGTCGTGCTCCACCCAGCCTGGCTGCGGAAATATCTGCTCGTGCTCTTTCTGCGCCACGGCAACAACCCGCGCCGCCTTGTCAAACACCATAAACCGGGTGCTCGTTGTGCCCTGGTCGATCGCCCCTATGTAGCTCTGCATAAAACCAGCCTCTCCAACCGGGGTGCATTCTACGACGGAATCCGCCTTGGGCCTGAACTGGATATATACATTTCGGTCTGGCTAGGCATCTAACGGAGTGGAATGAGAATGTTGAAAGAGGGAGTTCGCTCATGATCAAGAATCTACAATGGAAGGGAACGCTGCTGTTAGCGGCCGTTGCTATCGCGGCTGCAATGTCGCTCGCTCCAAAGGCACTTGCAGCGGATGCGGGCGCGGTTACCATGACCGTCACGGCGGTGGACAACAAAGATGTACAGCCGCCGGCAATTAAGAAGGACGATGTTCAGCTGTATCAAGGAAAAGAACGTGTACAGGTGGCCGATTGGAAACGCAGTGAAAGGCTCTACCTCGCGTTGCTTATCGACGATTCGCTGGAAAGTTCCGTCGCTAACCAGTGGGACGATTTGCGGGCCTTTATTCTGGCCCAACCGAAAAGCACGTACATCGCCGTGGCCTATGCCAGGAATGGTTCCGCCATGGTGGCGCAGGACTTCACCAACGACCACGCCCTCGCCGCCAAGGCTTTGCGTCTGCCTTTGGGCAGTGCCGGCGCGTTTACAAGTCCCTATCTCGCTCTTCAGGATTGGATCAAGCGCTGGCCGGACTCCGGTGAGCGTAAGTCCATTATGTTGTTTTCTTCGGGCATCGATTATTTCCGTGGAGGTTTCGATCCCATCGATCCCGATCTCGATACCACCGTCGAGCACGCCCAAAAGAAGAACATTAATATATGGTCGATTTACGTTCCCGACGCCGGGCATATCGGCCGGCGGCCGTTCCTCGCTTTCAACGCGCAATCGAACCTCAGCCGCATTTCGGAAGAAACGGGCGCCGAGGCCTATTATCTCGGCCTGGGCACGCCGGTTACCTTGAAGCCGTATTTCGACGAAATCCGCACCCATCTCGAGAACCAGTATCTGCTCACCTTCGTGGGCAACGGCGGGAACAAGGGGAAGTTCGAGCGCGTGCGCGTGACCACCGAGGTTCCCAATGTGCAAATCATGACGCCCTCGGAAGTGTTTCTCCCGGCCGTGCAGTAATTCAAGGCACCTTGGGCAATCCGAATGGAACGAGAGGCGCGAGCCGCAAGGTTCGCGCCGTTTGCTTTTCTTGGATACTACTTGTCTCTTTTCTTGCGCTCAGGCTAAACTAGCGCCCGTCGATGCCGGCTTGCTGGGTTAGGAAGAATCGCGCCATTGAATCGTTTTAATGCTGCGTCAAGCCGTTCGTTGTTACTGGGAGCTAAAGATGATTCCGTGTGGGATGAGAGAGAATTTCTTTTCGCGATCCAAAATCCGGCTTGCCGGAAAGAGTAGAGGCTTTTTTCCCGCCATGATCTTTGTTGCTGCCCTTCTGACGGCGGCAACGCTTGCGGCACCCGCCTCACGCGCCGATGGCGGCATCACCCTGCGGGAGGGATGGAGAGTACAGTCCTCCGCAAAGGTCAGCTCCACCGCGGAAGCAATCTCCGCGGCGGGTTTCGATGCTTCGAGCTGGTACAAGTCTTCTGCACCGAACACGGTCTTTGCCGTTCTTGTCGAGAATGGCGTGTACAAGAATCCTTACTTCGGCATGAATTTGCGTTCCGTTCCCGGCGTTTCCTATCCAATCGGCTCCGAATTCGCCAACCAGGAAATGCCAGCCGATAGTCCGTACGCTGTCCCCTGGTGGTACCGCAAGGAGTTCGAGGTTCCCGCGCAATTCAAGGGGAAAACCGTCTGGCTCGCATTTCGCGGAATCAACTATCGCGCGGAAATCTGGATCAACGGCAAAAAACTGGCGGGTTCGGATCAAGTGGTTGGCGCCTTTCGGCGATATGAGTTCGACGTCACCCAGTATGTCAAAGCCGGCGCGAAAAATGTCGTCGCTGTCGAAGTCTCCGCACCGCACGCCAACGAACTGGGAATCACCTGGGTGGACTGGAATCCCACGCCGCCCGATAAGGACATGGGCCTCTGGCAGGAAGTCGTTCTCTCCGCAACGGGCCCCGTTGCAATTCGTCATCCCGCTGTCGAAACGAAACTCGATTTGCCCGCGATTGACAAAGCGCACCTCATTGTTCGCGCTGAACTCGAAAATGCATCGAATGCGCCGGTGAAGGGAACTCTTCGAGGAGAAATTCTCGGCGCCGCCAAGCCGATGGAGTTCACGCAGAGTGTTGAGCTTAACGCAGGCGAACATCGTGCCATCGCAATCACGCCAGAGGAATCTTCCTCGCTAAACGTCGCGAATCCCCGGCTATGGTGGCCCTATCAAATGGGCGAACCATATCTTCATAAGCTCACTCTCGAGTTCGTCCCCGAAAAGGGCTCTGTCTCGGACAAGCAAACTATCGGGTTCGGTATCGTACAGACCGATTCCGAACTAACCCCCGACGGCTACCGCCTTTTCAAAGTCAACGGCAAGCCCGTCCTCGTGCGCGGCGGCGGCTGGGCGCCAGACATGATGTTGCGCGTCAACCAGTCACGCCGCGAAGCGGAATTCCGTTACGTCAAGGAGATGGGTCTCAATACCATCCGCCTCGAGGGCAAGCTCGAGGATGAATCCTTCATGGACCGCGCGGATCGCGACGGTATTCTCGTCATGGCCGGATGGTGCTGCTGCGATGCCTGGGAAAAGTGGGACAAGTGGGGCGTCGAGAACAAGAGTGTCTCCGTCAATTCGCTCCGCGATCAGATTCTGCGCCTCCGTGCCCATCCCAGCATCCTCGTTTGGTTGAACGGCAGCGACAATCCCCCGCCGCCCGATCGCGAGCAAGCTTATTTGGACGTCGAGAAAGAAGCGCATTGGCCGAAGCCGGTTCTTTCTTCCGCGACCGCCAAGAAGACGGAGCCCACCGGAGAAAGCGGCGTGAAAATGTCCGGCCCGTACGAGTACGTCTCCCCAAATTATTGGCTCCTAGACACCAAGTACGGCGGCGCTTATGGCTTTTCTACCGAAATCAGTCCCGGCCCCGCCGTTCCTCCTCTTGAGGAATTGAAATCCATGTTTCCGCCGGACAAGCTCTGGCCCATCAACGAATTTTGGGATTATCACGCCGGCGGCGGTGAATTCAAAAACATCCACGTTTTCACGAACGCACTGGAACAGCGCTACGGCAAGGCGAAAGACGCCGCCGACTTGGCCTGGAAGTCACAAGCCATGACCTATGAAGGCGAGCGCGCCATGTTCGAAGCCTACGGCCGCAACAAGTACAAATCCACGGGCATTATTCAGTGGATGCTGAATAACGCCTGGCCGGGATTGATCTGGCATTTGTACGACTACAGCTTGCGTCCCGCCGGCGGCTATTTCGGTTCGAAAAAAGCCCTCGAACTCGTTCACGTCCAGTTTTCTTACGACGACCGCAGCGTCGCCATCGTCAATGGCGAACAAAAATCTCTCAAACAATTGAAAGTAGTCGCCAAGGTTTATGACACCTCGATGAAAGAGCGTTTCTCCCAAGAAGTCCTCGCGGATGTGGACGCCGATGGCGTCGTCAGAACCTTCAAGGTTCCCGAACCCGAAGGCATCACATCCACTTACTTCTTAAACCTGCAACTTTTTTCCTCGTCCGGCAAATTGCTCAGCCGCAATTTCTACTGGCTCTCCACCAAGCCCGACGTTCCGGATTTCCCGAAGTCCGAGTGGTACTACACGCCGCTCACCCAGTACGCCGATTTTGACGCCCTTCAAAATCTTCCCAAAACCACCGTCAAAGCCTCGATGAGTCTCTCCGATGCCGGCCCCGAACCCGCCGCTCACGTCACCGTCGAAAACTCCGGCTCCGGCCTCGCCTTCCTCGTTCGTCTCCGTTTGCTCAAGAGAAAAGACGGCGCGGAAGTATTGCCTGTTTTTTGGGAGGACAACTACATTTCGCTTCTTCCCCGCGAGAAGCGGGAAATCACCGTCCACGTAAGGAAAACGGACCTCGGCGCCGCGCAACCTGTCCTCGCAGTGGACGGTTTCAACGTTGTACCCATTCAACTTCCCTAGCGCCGCGTTCCGGAAAACCGGCGCGATTTACGGTAATGCGCCAGTTTCCGATTAGCGTAATTCAGGACCTAGCGTGGTGGAAGCGGGTCATTGTAGCGACTCTTCTTTCGGGCGGAATTCGGTACCAGACGCAAAGTCCGCTCCGCAGAGGTTAGTTGCTTTCCTAACCGGTCTTGGACATGAACGACAACGCGAATGAGCCAAGGCCATAGCTCGCCGTCTTCACCAACGGGAAAGGCTGAGAGCACTGGACTGAGGTCCAACCCCTTTACGGCGACCTTACGAGATTCGCCGGGTCTCAGGAGATTAATAGTCGTCGCCTTGAGGTCTCGCATCTCTGCTATTTGCCCCCATCCGACTCTTGAACTGAGTGTACCGCTGCCCATCTGTTCGTATGCACGCGTGACCGGAGCAACGAGAAAGTCGACGGTAGTCCACACGAAGTAGTCACCAAAGTGGTCATCTTGGCCTCCAACGATTTCACATTCCACGTCGAATTTGTTGGAGGGCATTAATTGTCGAGGCGCGATTTCCAAAAATCTTTCAACTTCCACGGGGTTTCTTTTTTGACCGAAAACCTGCCACGCGACCAGTCTGACGTTCTTGATTTCGAGCGTCTTCGCTTCGTTGCGTGCCGGTTCATCTTGACAATAAAGAGACGCGCGGAGAACGAGAAAGACGGAGAGCAAGAAAAGTAGTCGGACGGGTTGAGAACGCATGAGCGAAACCTATCACGAAGTGCCGGAGCCGGGTACATGCCTGATTTGCCGTGCCTTACCGGACATGTGCCGTAGCATTACAAATCTTCCAAAATTCTTAACAACGTGATGCGCGATTACCAACCCATTTGGCGCATCCGCTCTAGGATGAGTCCGCTATAGCGATTCATGTGGTCGGGCCGTCGCTTCAGGGGCAACGGCAGAATGGCGGCGAGTTGCGCCGCTTGTTGCCGGTCGATATTCCGGGCGGAGGTTCGGTAGTAATAACGGCACGCCGACTCCGCGCCATAAACACCAGGGCCCCATTCCACCACGTTGAGGTAGAGCTCCAGAATGCGCTGTTTGCCGAGGACCAATTCGGCCACCGGCACAAGTGTGAACTCGGCGCCCTTGCGGAGGATGGAGCGGCCGGTTCCGAAGAACAGGTTTTTTACCAGTTGCTGCGTAAGGGTGGACCCGCCGCGAAGGCGGCCGCCTTCCACATCGTCTTCTGCGGCGATCTGCATCGCGTGCCAATCGAATCCATGATGCTGGTAGAAGCGCGCGTCTTCCGCGGCGATCACGGCATGCTGGAAATCGGGCGAGATTTGGCGCAGCGGAACAAATTCGTATCGTTCGTGATACGGCGTGTGGTGCATCCATGCCAGCAAGCGGCGCTCCAGGTGTACCGCGGTGGTCGGCGGGTCGATCCATCGGGCCGCCACAAGGATCAGCACAGCAAGCGACCAAAGAAGCGCCGCTCCAATGAGAAACCTTCGAACGAAGGATCGGAGAAAGCCTTTCCGATGCGGCGTCTCCGGCGGTGTCCCTGGAATTTCAGTCACACTTCAGCATAATCGTTTGCGCTGGATTGACATAGCACCTGCTTCGCCGCATTACCGGCAACTTGATCTCCAGTATTTGACTTGACCGGTTGAGCTGGCAGCGCTAATCAGGATCTTGCCGAATCGAAAGACAATCTAATCGAAAAATACGCTCTTGAGCTGTGAGGTTGTTCGCTCCAGTTGTGGAGGGTAAATGTGTCGGTGTCTGGCCGCCCTTGCACTTTCGCTTCAAGGCGCACTCGGGACAACTAGCAAAACAAAGGGCTTCCTCGCTCAGACAGCGGCAATCTAAGTGCAGCGTCAAGAACGCTTTTTATCGTGCACGCATAACTTACTTCGATTCGGGGAGGGCACCGTCATGAAAAGACTGGTTACGCTTTGCGTGTTTTTGCTTCTCGCTTGGCCGGTACTTGCTGTTAACGATAGCGACGTTTTATATGTTGGCGGGACCGTGGAGAATTTGAAGGAGGGAACCCCGGGGAAATTAGATACGACGTCGCAGACCGAACTGGTCTTCGTGTCTTCCTCCGTCAGGCTGGTCATCCCATATGCAAGCATCGATTCGTACGATCACTCGCAACAGGTTACGCATCACTTGGGAGTTCTGCCTTCCATCGCTGTCAGCTTGGTGAAGAAACGTCAGAGAAAACACTTTCTGCGTATCGCTTACCACGATGAAATCAATACGCCTCAAGTCGCGATTTTTGAAGTGCCAAAGAAGATGCCGCTGACTTTGCTCGCCATTTTGCAGCAGCGCGCTCCGCAGGGGTGCAAACCTCAGCCATATTCGAAATGCAGGGCTGTACCCGATTAGGCGTCTTAATCAGGCGTTGACCGTAATTTTGCTTCAGACTGGATAGGATGATTCACTCTTTTGCGTAGAGGAGTCTGACGTTGGAGAGTTTGCAAAGAATTTCGATTTTTGCGGTACGCACGCTCTTCGGCAACGGCTCATAGGTCACCACGTAGGTACTCCGAAGCTCATTGGTCAGCCTGGTTTGGGCGCGCATCAGATCTCTCTCTCGTTCCACCATGAAAACGTCGCCTCCTGTTTTTCTTGCGATGCTTTTTGCTGTGTGTTCCGCGTTCCAGAACCCCAGGTAACAAGGTGGACCAGTATGGTCGTAGGAAGATTGGTCGTAAACACATTCGATGCCGCCCTCGGGTTCCGTAGCCACCTGTAAAGCGAAAATGCGTGCTCCTCGGCTTAGGACGGCTTTGATTCCCGACCTGGCCGTGTCATCTGAATAAAAACCGCTCAAAACCACATAAACTTTCTCGCCGCTTCCCATCCCTTGCGGGGAAAGCGGGACCGAAGACACGGCGTCGTACCACATCGGCGACCTGATCGGCTCCCCGTGCGAAACCCAGTAACCTGTGCGCTCGACGAGATTCAGTGCAAGGATTTCCGGAAGCGCATTCTCGATTTCCTTAATGTCGCCCGTTGGTGGGACATCTTTGTAGATTCTGTCGCTGTTAGATACGACGAATCCCGCATCGTGCTCCTGCCAGATGGATTCGAGAACCCCCTTGATCGCGCCGATCGCACCGGTCGAGAGCGGGTTGGGTTGGAAACGGTCAACAAAGATCCCGATTGTCTTAGGCAAAGACGTCGTGGAAGAGACGGAAAGAATCCTGCGGTATTGCTTGTTAACAAGAAGGCGCAGGTCTTCGGGTTTTAGGTCCGTGACGGGCTGGCCGTTCCGACCGATGGCGATAAGGCGTACGGCTCGGCTCAGGGGAGGGACGGAACTCGGGGTGGGAGAGACCCCTGCGTTCGACGGAGACGAAGAAGGGCTTTGGGCACGCAACCCGCCGGAAACGCTGACTAGAAGCAGCGCAAATCCCGCGGGGAGAGACTTGAGAATATGCATTTGTATGTGAAACTCGGGCGTACTCGCTTCGTGGACTCTTCCACACTAGTGAGATGTGGGTCTTCGTCTCCGAGTTTCAGCCTGCTGGGGAACGGCGCACGTCCCATTTGGAAGAAACTCATCCTTGTGGGGGGGGCGTAGTAACGAAAACTTTTTGTTGGTACTAGAAAGTTGTGTTATAACCTATTACTGGATTTACCTTTACAAATTATGTGCCTTTTGATATAAAGACAGTTAGGTAAGAGTGTGAAAGGCGGCAGCTCAGTCTGCCGCCTTTTCCTTTTTGGCCCGCGTTCTGGGCGGATCCAACAGATTTGCTGGTCGTCGTAACCTCTTTAGATGCAACACTTCCGAGATGGTCCGTAAGCGCTGATTCTAAACGGTTTACGGAAATGCCAAATCCTTTAGATGCAACACTTACAAAAAATTGGGGGGGTAGGTAGCAATCAAGTTTACCGTCCGGGCCAAGGTCGGTCAATCCGAGCTTCCGTGAGCTACGGCGCGCGTGGAATCCCGAATCACCAGTTCAGGATTCATTTTCTGCTGCACGCTGTTCCATTCGCGCTTTTCAAGGCCGGCTTTAATTCCATCCATCACGATATTGACCGCATGCGCTCCCATGGCCTCGAGCGGCTGCCTCACGGTGGTCAATGAGGGCGCGCTCAACGAAGACAGGGCTACGTCGTCGAAACCCGTCACGGAACAGTGTTCCGGCACTTTGACTCCCGCTTTGGTCAGCGCGCGAATCGCTCCCAGGGCCGTCAAATCGTCAAACGCCATCAGGGCCGTAAACTTTTTCTTCTTTTGCAGTAATTCCTCGGTGAGCCGGTGACCGCCCTCGAATCCGGAATTTGGATCAAACGAGTCCGGCAGTTGCAGCACCAGGGCTGGATCGATCTCCAGGCCCATCGTATGCGCAAACTTCTGCACGCCGCGCCAGCGAGGGGCGCTGTCAATAATCATTTTTGGCCCGCGGATGAAAGCAATCTTGCGATGACCTAACTGGTACAAATGTTCCAGCGCCATGCGGCCGCCAATCTCGTTGTCCACCATCACGGAGCTTACCGTGTCGCCCGGCAACTCCCAGCCGATGGTGGCTGCCGGAATATTGCGTTTGCTCAAGTCCGCCAGGACGTGAATGTCCACTACCAGCCAGTTGGCCACCACGATCAGAGCTTCCACGTGGTGTTCCAGCAGCATTTCCAGATAGCGCTCGAACCGGTTCCGCTGGTTATGCGCGTCGGCAAAAATGGGAACGTACGACGATTGGTACAAAGCATTTTCAATGCCGCGCAGAACCGGCGTACAAAAAGGATCGGTGATGTCAAAGAACACCAGGCCCACGGTGTGGCTGCGCTTGCTGCGCAAAAACCGCGCCATGGCATTGGGACGGTAGCCAAGTTTCTTAGCCACCTCTTCAATTCGTTTCTTTGTTGCGGGAGCGATGTAGCGGGCCAGTGGCGCGTTGTTCAATACGATCGAAACTGTCGCGGGAGAAAAGCCGCTGTCTTCCGCGACGTCCCGCATGGTCACTGTCTGATTCTTGCCGCTGGCGCGCTTCACGTGGATGCCTCTCAGGCCGCCATCATTTTGCCAGAGTTCTCGGGTTTCCGATAAGCCAGCGGCGCTGTACCGGCTGGCCTACTCAGCAGGAGCGTCGAACGATAGAGGTTCGCGGAATCCTTTCGTCTTCCAAGCGCCAAACGCGATGCCCGCCGCCATCCACGCGGATCCCAGAATTTTTGCTCGCACGCTGAGATTCCACCACAGCCCCAGGCAAACGAAAAATCCGACAAACGGCACGGCAAAGTTCCATACCGTTCTCACGCGCTTCTTCACGAAAAAGTGCGCGAAGGACGAGGCGTTGACTCCCATGAATGCCAGCAGCGCGCCATAATTCAGCAGCCCAATTCCTTGCTCGAAGGTCAGAAAGTACGCGCCTATCAGCACGATTACGCCGATAAACAAAACATTGTTTTGTGGAATACCGTGCTTCGCACTAACCTTGCCGAAGAACGATTTCGGCAACGCGTTGCTTTTCCCCATCCCATAGAGCAAGCGTGCCGCGCCGATCTGTGCGCCCATGCCGGACCCAAAGTTCGCAACCAGCAGCGTCGCTCCCACAATCGTGAATAGCGGCGCCCACGCCCGCGCCGCTGCATAGACATACGCCGTATCCTGGTTCGGGAACGGCTGCGACGCCGGCCAAACGAGCTGTGCGACGTATACTTCCGAAGCGGATAGAATTCCCACCGCCAGGCACGTTAAAACCGTGGCCAGCATGATATTTCGCCGCGGATTTTCCACTTCCTCGGAAAGTGTCGAGATTCCATCAAAGCCAATGTACGTCAGCACCGCCAGCGACGTGCAACCGAACAGATTGTCAAACGTAAAGGTCTTTGGATCGTAGAACGGCCGCGTAAAAAATCCCGGCTCGCTGTGAGGATGCCCGAAAATATAGGCAATGGTTTTCACGAACACCAGGACCACCACGACGCCCATCGCGGCTGCCAACCCAGCGTTCACCCGCGCCGAAGTCTTGATGCCCTGCAAGTTCAGAAGAGTGAAGACGACGGCAAACACAATTTTCCAGGCCCAGATCGGAAGTCCCGGCGCGAACTCATGCGCTTGCCCAGCGCACCAGATCGTGCAAATCAGCGGGTTCACGATGTAGTCCATCACCATGCTCCATCCGGTGATGTACCCCGCCGCGGGATGAATTTCTCGCGCCACGTACGTGAACGCCGAACCCGCGCTGGGATACACGCTCGCCATTTTTCCGTAGCCGACCGCCGTGGCCATCATGGCTATCATGGCAATCAGAACTGCCGTGACGACGTGCCCGCGCCCGCGATCGCTCAGCGCTCCGAATGCAGACATCGGCGCGACTGGCTGCAGCACGATGATTCCGTACAGGAGCAGATCCCACAGAGTGAGGGTGCGCCGCAATTGTGGCCCGCCATTGGTGGTGGGTACTTCGCTCAAGCGCCGCTCCTTTTCCCGGGCGCGCCATTTTTCGAATCAAGTACGACTGCGTGCGTCAGGTTTTTCGGTATGTCTGGATTGAGTCCCTTGCGCAAGCCCACAGCCAGCCCCAGCAATTGCGCCGGAATCGCGGTCATCGCCATGCGCGCGTACTCCGGTTCGTTTAAACCTAGCTCCACCAGCAGATCGCTGGCGCGCCGCAACTCCGGTGTCGCTCGGTTGGCCACGACCTGCGTCGCGGCTCCCAACTTTCTCAGTTCGCGGGCCAGCAGAATTTCTTCGTCCGCCGCCGCCTCGGACAAGAAAAACGTAATCAGCGTCTCGTCGCTTGCAATGGCCTTCGGTCCGTGCCGAAACTCCAGCGTGTGGTACGCCTGCGCATAGGACGACGACATCTCCGTCATTTTCAGCGCTGCCTCCTGCGCAAGCCAGTAATGCGCGCCTTGTCCGAGAAACACAAAATCCGCGAATCGCCGCTTTGTTCCAAGCGCCCGAATCTTATCAGCAATTGCCGCAAGCCACGTCGCCGTCTTTTCTGGCAAAGCATCCAGCGCGGAGACAAGTGCGGCATCGCCAGCGAGCTTCGCGCCCAGCCTCTCGAAGAACAGCAGGATCGACGTAAACGATCGAGTCATCACCATGCTTTTCTCGTCCGCCCACGGCAGCTTCAGTGTGTGCGTGCAAAGCTCTTCGAGAACGCTGCTCTCGCTGCAAGTCACGCCCAAGGTGCGCACCGCCTCGCTCTTCAACCACTGCGCCGCGCGAAGCACCTCGGTGGTTTTTCCCGAGCGCGACACAAGCACCACTTGCCGCGCACCCGTTCGTTTCATCGTCTCGTGCCTCGCGAAAAGCAATTCCGATGCCGGCACTGCCGTGCAAGCTACCTGCAGAAGCTTTGCCCACTGTGCTGCGATCGTTCGGGAAAGGTAGTAACTGGACCCGCAAGCAACGAACAGCCACGGTCCGTCCTGTGAAAAGGAATGCATCTCTCGCAGCAGTTCGGAGTTCTGATCGAATTTCCGCGCCGTTTCCAACCAGGTTTCAGGCTGGGAGAGAATTTCTTGCAGCGTCAGATGTCCCGCAGCCGGCGATGCAATCCGTCCGCCACGCGCGGTGCGCGTATTATGTTTCGGCACTCTTCTCATATCTTTTTTCACTCGCGATCCAAGTTCCTTTCGCTGGCACAACTGTTGTCTAAGGGCCGGCAACTTTTTTCAAAGGGAAATCGAGGCCATGACCCATTCTTTGCCTGCCCTATTGAATCGTTTCAATACTGGCAGTTTCCAAGAATTATGCTTTTCGTGCAAGCCAAACCTTGCTTCACTGCCTCACACTTCCGCGCGCATGCTTCCCCGCATCTCCCCAAATCGCAAATTCCACCTGTCCCTTCGTACAGTAGGAATAATTTCCACAGTCAGTGGCTCTTGATTAAAGTTCCCTTACTTTCCTCGCAACGTTCGTCTTGCACTCGTAGTCTAATTAAGTATCCCCTCGTCCCGCTCGAGGGCCCAAGGTATGGGCGAGGAAACCCGAATGAACGGTCGCAGTCCCACCAAGGTGGTCTTGTGGCATGTTCTGGGATTCCTCCTAACTTTCTTTGTCGCCTACTGGCTGCGCTCCTTTACCCTCGAACCCGACGCCGTTCTTCAGGGGTATCTTCAAGTCATCACCGCGCTCTTGGCATTCGTTTTCGCTGCGTTAAGTTTTGTTCGCTTCCAGGGCACTCAAGATCGCATCTCGCTGATTCTCGGCGGCGGCTATCTTCTTTCAGGGGCCGTTCTGTCGGCCTCCAGTGTTCTATTCTTTCAATTTTCGCCCGATCTTCCGCTTCGGGCCACTTGGGCTCCCGTCGCCTGGTGGCTCAGCCGGATGATTCTGGCGCTTCTGCTGCTGGTCGCGCTCCTCGTGGAACGTTTTATCCCCCGCTCGCGCCACACCAAACGGGAAATAACCGGCGCCTTGTTGGCGGTGGTCGCATTCACCTATGTTATCGCCGCCGCGCTTCGCGGCCTTCCTCCGGATGTCGCTCGCCATCCCGGCGCTTTCATGCCCGGTCCGCAGCAGCTCTTGCCCGCTGCAATTTTTCTAGCGGCCGTGATTTGGTACCGCCGCCGTCTGGATTCCGAGGACTCTGCTTTTGACCGTACCATCTACGCCGCCGCTTGGATGAACCTCGCCGCTCAGCTGGCCGCGTGTCAGTCCGAGCGGC
>Ga0209166_10001318_pt1 | contig 21081 bp, 23 predicted proteins | sample Coa_R1_3_FD_187151 | JGI IMG/M metagenome (GOLD analysis project Ga0209166, IMG submission 187151) | Surface soil microbial communities from Centralia Pennsylvania, which are recovering from an underground coalmine fire - Coalmine... | ecosystem: Environmental > Terrestrial > Soil >... | reverse complement strand
ACGATCACGATCACCCTGCCTCAGATCGTCGTCTCCAAGTTCGCTCAGGACATCAAGATGGAAGATGTCATCCTGGCGAACCTCTCGTACGAGGCATCCAGGCCACTTAGTGGTCTTCAGCAGTACACCATCCAGGCACAGGTCGCGAACGCGGTCTACCTGCCGTACTAAGAGAAGAGGTCGCGATGGGCTTCCTTTCCGCCTACACCGGAACCACCGTCATCTACCTGGATGACGAGCAGGTCTACTGGGTGGAGGTCAAGAAGTACCTCAGCCAGGGAGAGAAGGAATCGGCTGAGGCCGCTCTCTCCACCGGTAAGCTCGTCCAGGATGGCAGCGGTGGCTCCAAGTTTGAGGTGGAGCCTAACGTGGCCAGGTACCGTCAGCTCATGGTCAAGGAGTCCATCCAGTCGTGGAACCTTGATGATGACAACGGCACGATCTGGCCGGTCACCCTGCAGAACGTCCGCAGGCTTCCCGCAGAGGTGTTCGACAAGATTTACAAGTACATCGACTCTGAGGACAAGACGCTGGACACGCCGGAGGCGAGGCGTCAGTTTCGTGATGACAGCGTCGGCAGCGATCAGGATGGGCGGGGAAGGCCCGCCATCGCTTAGCACCTTCGTCATCGAGACGGAGTTTTGGAAGCGCCTCGGCAAGACACGCGAGGACATCCTGAAGATGCCAGCGCCTGAGTTCAGAGATTACTGCACGTACATCGAGATAGTGGTCCAACAGGAGCAGGCGCAGGCGAGGAGGAACAACAGTGGCCGCTGAGCTCTTCACATTGCTGGCGGTTCTCAAGGCCACTGATGAAGCCTCTAAGATCATCGACAAGGTGACGAAGGCGTTCGACAGCCTGGGTGCCGCAGCTGACAAGGCTGCCGCCCAGGCTGGCGAGGCTGGCGCCAAGATTGATGAGAGCTTGTTGGAAACCGCGTCCGGCTTGGACGCTTTGTCACTTAGCATCAGTCGCATGGAGGCTGCTGAGGCTGGGGTCACGGCGGCGACCAACAAGCAAGTGGTCGCTGAGCAAGACCTGCTGGACATCATGCACAACGCCAATGCCACTGCCGCTGAACAGGCTGCGGCACTTGAGCGACTTCGATTGGCTCAGGAGGACCTGACAAAGGCGCAGGCCACGTCTGTCGCTGAGCAGGAGCGTTATAGGTCAATCCAGGCGACGCTTACCGCACAGAACGCTGGTCTCATCGGTAAGACCAGCATGTTGTCATCTGTCTCTGACAAGTACGCAGGTGCGGTCAACGGGCTGTGGAAGGTGTCAAAGTACGCAGCGATCGGCATCGGTGCCATCGGTTATGAGTCCGTCAAGACCGCCATGACGTTCCAGCAGTCGATGACGATGATCCAGACTCAGGCCCACGACACCACTGATAACATCGATCAGATGGGCCAGGCGCTCATTGCGATGGCACCTAAGGTCGGCATCGGTCCGAATGAGCTGGCGCAGTCTCTGTATCACGTCGCGTCCGCTGGCATCACCGGCGCTCAAGCTCTCAGTGCTGTTAAGCAGGCGGCGATGGGCACTCAGATCGGTGCCGGTAACCTGGAGTCCACGACCCAGGCTATGATCGCCGTCATGAGTTCCGGCATCGGAGTCGCTGGTGGCATGGGCAACGCGATGGCGTCGCTGAACGCCATCGTCGGCACAGGTGACATGCGCATGAGCCAGCTCACCGCGGCTATGGGTACCGGCATTCTTCCCGCCGCCAAGTCGGCTGGCCTGAGCCTGACTGACGTCGGTGCCGCCCTGGCAACCATGACTGACAACGCCACTCCAGCCAATGAAGCTGCCACCCGACTCAAGACCACGTTCAGCATGATGGCCGGCCCGTCTCAGCAGGCGCAGAAGGCACTGAGGCTGATCGGCATGACCGGCACTCAGATGGCTGATGACATGAGGAAGCCGAATGGCCTCCTCGTGGCCCTTGAGGACCTGAAGAGCCACCTGAACAAGCCTATCACAGGTAATCAGTTCGTAGGAAGTGTCAAGGGCACCACAACAAGCCTTGAGAACCTCGGGTTGTCTGCCACCAAGTCCAGCCAGCTGATCGGCAGCATGGGAATCGGTGGCGCTCAGGCGATCATTCAGCTGACCAAGTTCGGCCTCACCGTTCAGCAGGCCACGGCTCTCGTCGGCAAGCTGGGACCCAACGCCGCTCAGCAGGGTATCATCCTGTCGAAGGCGTTTGGTGGCGGTCGCACCTCTGCCTCCATCCTCACTCTCCTCGGTGAGATGGACAAGCTGAAGTCGAAGTACCCAGCCATCACGCAAGGTGCGAAGAGCTTCGGCAGTGACTGGGCGAAGACCACTCAGACAGCCGTGTTCCAGGGGAAGAGCCTGAAGGCGTCGGTAGAGGCGGTGGGCACCAGTCTGGGCACCGCGCTGTTGCCGATGGTTCAGAAGCTGTTGGCTGAGATCATCAAGATCGTTGCGCCGATCGTCGCTTGGACCCAGGCTCACAGCAAGCTGGCTGCCAACATCATGATGGTTGTGGTCGGCATCATCGCCCTGGTCGGCGCTCTCAAGATGATCATGACGGTGGCTGAGGCGTTCAGCGTGGTCATGGCTCTTCTCGACGTTGAGATGGACGCCAACCCCATCGGCTTGGTGATCACAGCCATCGCGCTTCTGGTGATTGGCATCATCTACGCCTGGAACCACTTCAAGATCTTCCGCCAGGTCGTGGAGACGGTATGGAACGCTTTGAAGACGGCGTTCACTGTTGGATGGACTGTCATCAAGGCGGTCTTCAACGCCATCTCCACTGCTGTCATGTTCGTTTGGCACGCCATGCAGGCTGCGTTCAACGGCATCATCGGTGCCGCCAAGGCAGTGTGGAACGCGTTGGTTGCTACCTGGAACGCGATCGTCGACGTCACCACCTCGGTGTGGGATGGCATCGTCGGCTTCTTCAAGAAGTGGTGGCCGCTCCTGCTACTGATCTTCGCAGCGCCGATCGCAATCTTGATTGGCATCTGGAACCACTTCCACTCTCAGATTGAGGCCGTCGCCAAGGCTGTCTGGGGAGCCATCAAGTGGTTCTTCGTTCAGACCTGGGACGGCATCAAGATGACCGCTCAGACCGCGTGGAACTTGATCAAGGACTTCATCATCAAACCCATCCAGGCAGTGTGGAACTGGATGCAGCCATTCATTCATACGATGATGAGCTTCCTTAGCACCATGTGGAACGCTGGCGTTTCCGCGGTCAAGGCGATCTGGTCGTTTATGTACAAGTGGGTGATCAAGCCACTGGTCGATGCGTGGAACTTCTTGGTGAGCTTCGTCAAGAGCTTCCTGCAGATCGGCGAGGACATCATCAACGGCATCATCAGCGGTCTTGAAGCTGGCTGGAACTGGCTCACCAAGACAGTCAGCAATCTCGCCAATGACGCTCTGAAGGTGGCCAAGTCTGTTCTGGGCATCGGCTCTCCGTCGAAGAGGTTCGCTGATGAGGTTGGCAAGTGGATTCCACATGGCATCGCCAAGGGCATCAACGATCATGCTCACATGGTTCACGACGCAGTCAACAAGCTGACCAAGGGCCTCCCTGGGGTTGCGATCAACAGCGCCAGTGAGCTCGGCACCATCAACTCCAAGCTGACGATCTCACCAGCCAACCTGAGCACGAACAGCCTTGCCGCAACTGGCCCAGGTGCTGGGCCGGCCGTCTTGATCGACATGCGTGGCTCTCAGCTCATGAGTGACAAGGACTACGACGTGCTGGCTGACAAGCTGGGCCGTCGCATCGCGACGAGGATCCTGCCAGCCGGTGGTGTCCGCATCAGGATGTGAGGTAGCACATGGCGTTCCCAGCGAGTCCAAACCTCACGTTCACCGTCACCCCGCCCAACGGCAGCCCCACTGACTACACCTCAAACCTTGTGTGGGGTGGGGCTGCCAACCAGATGACGATCAATCAGAACTTCGGTCGTCAGGGTGACACTGCCAACTTCCCATTGGAAGACACCTTCGTCTCATCACCAAATTTTCACATCCCAGTGATGAGTCAGGTGAAGTTGTTCGATCACACTGCGAACAAGACGCTCTTCGCTGGGGTGTGCAACAACCCGACTCTCACCATTGACAGTCCAACTAAGAACGAGTGGAACCTGCAGTGTACCGACTACGCGTACTATGCGGACAACGCGATCGTTCACGGCACCTTCATCGGGCTGACAGCGGATCAGATCGTGGTGTCACTCACCAAGCAGGCGAACTGTGGCATCAGTGCTGCCACCGTCGCAAACGGTGGGTTCGTCGCACCAGGACCGGTGTTGCCCGCGTTCGTGCTCAACTACGACACCTTGTCGAACGCCTGGCGTAAGCTTGCCCAGCAAGCTGGCCAGGTGACACCATATGGGTGGTACGTGGATGAGAACCGTAAGCTTCACTTCTATGACGCCACCACGGCGATCAGCAGCGGGGTGACATTCACCACCAGCCCCACCACGTCTGGTCTGGGGTCCACCACCCAGGGTCACTTCCTCTACGACAACTTTCAGTATGAGTGGGATGGCACCTCCATCCGTAACCGTGTCCTGGTCCAGGGTGCCAACCAGACGATCTACTACGGCTCAACCACCAAGAACAAGCCTACTGACACTTGGGTTGGCAACGGCAGCCAGACATCGTTCGCGCTCAGGTACACGGTCACCGGATCACCTCAGCTGAGCCTCGGTGGCAAGTTCGTTAGTGTGACTGTGGTCAACGCTGGCGCTCAGTCCACTGACCCATATCGCGTCCAGCAGAACGCGGTGGGTGGTTGGTTTCTCGTCTTCAACAGTCCGCCGGGCAACGGCACAGTGATCAAGATCTGGTATGACTATCAGACCCCGATCGTGGCTCAGGCTAACGATCACCCAAGTCAGGTGACGTACAACGGCCCCAACGGTGGTGTCTTCACCGAGTACATCCTTGACACCACGTTGTCCACGGTGCCGATGGCGTTCAATCGCGCTCAGCGAGAACGTCAAGAGTATGCCTTCGCGGTGGAACGCATCACCTTCAACTCTGATGAGTCGTTCTTCGGCTGGGTTCGAGCTGGTGAAACGTGTAAGATTACCAACAGCTTGGTACCTGATGCGCGTAACAACTTCTCATTCGGCATTACCAACGCCACGTTCATCGTGACCGGTAACAGTGTCCAGTTCATGGAGCAGGGCGGATACAGGCAGCAGCAGATCACCGCCGTACGACTGTAGGGAGGTCACATGCCGGGTGTGTTTCGGCCATACACCCTGGTCGACGTCCTCGGTACGATCAACCAGCAGTCAACTCAGCAGACTGGTGACATCATCAACGGTCTCGGCACGTTCGCTGAGACTGATGAGAACACCACGATCACTGACAGTGCGGTAGCTACCGCCCAGCTCAACTCGACCTGGGACAACGGAACGTGGGGAGCTTTCATATGGAGCTGAGGCGTCAGTCTGGCATCGGGTTCCATGGCCACCTGGCGGTCACCAGTGTTGACAGCCGATGGTTTGAGCGGCAGGACCCACGCGACGCTCACTTGATGATGAACATCCCTGACTCTGCGATCAGTGATCGTCGTGAGGGTGACAACGTGGTGACCACAAACGGCACCACCGTCCTGGTCAACGCCATCGTCTGGTCTGGCATTCAGGATCAAGCGGCTAACCTCGGTGTCACCACCCCCACGTATCTGACCCCACTCTACGGTGCGGTCGGCAGCGGGGCCGGAACGGTGAGCGCAAGCGACACGTTGCTTTTCTCTGAGCTGGGACGTGTCACGGTCGGTGCCGGTGCCTCGGTGCCAGCCACACCGACGCTTCCAGCTCAGTTCACGTGGTTGTTCTACTTTCCGAACCCCGCCTCCACCTGGACCATCACTGAGGCTGGCGTCTTCGCCAACGGCACCGCAAGTGACGCATCCGTTGCCGTGGCTGGCACTCTCATGGATCACTGGGCGTTCAGCCCCACGGTGACCGTCCCCACGACTGACACCGCGATCCTTCAGGCCACCTTCATCCTAACTGGGATGTGATCCGTGACTGGTGTTCCCACATGGATGGCTGCCACCGTCAACAAGCGTGGTGACGCTGGCTTGATCAACCAGTTCCTGGTCAACCACACCGCACAGTACTCATGGAGTGCTGGGGTCGTCGTAGACAGTCAGCAGACTGGCGCTGGAACTTACATCGACTCACTCAATCAGTGGCTGTCTCAGACGACCACGACTGGCAGCAGCCAGACGACGATCGGTTCCATCAGCCTGCAGGTCTCCGCGTTCGGTGGCTCACCTACGCTGACGTTGATCCCCGCGCTGACGGTGAGTCTGTACGCTGACGCGGCGGGTGTCCCCACCGGCTCAGCCTTGGCATCTGCCACGGTGGCGAGCACCTACGTCTACAGCGCCCCGTTCTGGGTGTCCATCCCGCTGACGGCGACGGTCACCCCATCGACCGTCTATCACTATGTGATCGCGATCACCGGAACTGCTGGTCACTACTACCTCATTCAGAAGTCGAACCAGCTGACGGGATGTGCCACCTCACCGGATGGCTCTACCTGGACCACTCAGAACTTTGGACTGATGTACCGAACGTATGATGGAACATCAGGTGGCTTGCTCAAGTCAGTGTCTGAGGACAATGGCAACCTGCTGGTCAACTACACCTACAACAGCTTGAACCAGATCACTGGTTACACTCAATACACCCTGGCACAGGATGGCACCTTCCTGCAGACCAGTGGTACGATCACATATACCAACGGCCTGCCGACGGGAGTGAGCTGACATGCCGTACCTGGTGGGCTACGTAACGCCGCAGGACTATGGGGCCGTCGGTGATGGTGTGACTGATGACACCACGGCCATCAACAACGCGTTGGCAGGTGTCTTTGCCGCAGGTGGTGGGACGCTCTTCATTCCCATCGCTGACTATCTGGTGTCCGGAACTCTCAGTGTGCCGCCGTATGTCCAGGTGTTGGGGCAGGTTGCGATTTCTCTCAACCTCGGTGCACTCCCCAGCAACACGCCGAGGTTCATCGCCTCCGCGTCTTGGTCACCTGGGTCTGCTACCGGTGTGTTCTCGTTCCTCTCGAAGACCCCGGGTGGCTGGGGAGTCACCGCTCAGTCCAGTGTGATGAAGAACGTCTACATCGATTGCTCGTTGAACGCGAGCACGAACCTCAACGGGATCTTCTTCCAGGGTCCGGTGTACGACACCCACCTGGAAGATGTCTACATCGCCTCCGCACCGCATAACGGCGTTCACGCCGTCACCCAGTCTGAATCTGGTATCACGGCCACGTTCCCATATCATCAGCGCTGGAGCCGTGTCACAAGCAACCTGGCGGCTAACACCGGCTTCAACCTGGTGAACTTCACGGACTCCACGTTCACAAACTGCCTGGGGTTCGCATCTGTCTCAAACAACTACGGCCTGCAGAACAACTCCAACTGTGTCTTCTCCGTATGTCGGGCGGAGTGGTCTAGCAACGGACGTGGCTTTGACATCACCGGTTCTGCGGGTTCTGTCGTTTTCGATGGTTGCACCACCGATCAGAACTTCGACGAGGGCATCCGCATTCACGCCGCAACCGGTCAGTCAACCAACGGTGGTGGCATCATCATCAACGGTGGCAAGTTGCACCTTGATGGCAACGGTGGCACGAACTCAAACGGCATCAAGATCACAGGCAGCACGGTTCCCGTCGTTGTCTCCGGTCTCAACGTTGAGTCTGGTCTGAACGGCAGCAACTACCCCACCACTGCCATTGAGATTGACACCAGCTCGAACATCACCGTGACTGGGTGTGTTCTCCAGGGGACAACGAACGCGTGGCTTGACGGTGGTGGCAACACCAACCTCATTCGCACCGGCTGCATCGGCATGACCGGCAGTCCGAACACACAGACCACGGCGATCCTGCCGAACATCAACATCGAGCTCATCACTCAGCCGACGGCATCTGGCAACACTGTTCTCTCAGCGAACGTCAACGGAACCCAGTCGTTCGATCCACTTCGTATTCTCGGCTCCGGTCAGATTGCCATCGGCACTGGTAGTGCCGCTCGTGACGCCTTCTTCGGTCGAGGTGGGACAAACACCGCTTACGCCAACCCCAACCTCCTGATCGGCGCTCAGACGGCCCTGGGTGACAACGGTAACGGTGAGTTGCAGCTGGCAAACACCACCAGCGCGCCAAGCACCAACCCCACTGGTGGAGCGTTGGTGTACGCTCGCAACGGTGGTCTTCTCACTCGTGACCCCAACGGCACTGTGTCAACGATCATCAGCGACCCGGGTGGTCAGGGTGCCACCACCGGTGCGATCAGTGAGAGTGTTCCACGAATCATCGTGACGACGTCTGCCGCACCGGTGTCTGGAACGTTGTATATACAATCCACGTTCATCCCCGCTGGCATCTCGATCGGTCACATCGGTTTCGCCACCGGCACCACTGCTGCCAGCGGTCCCACTCACTGGTGGGCGGCGTTGTTGGACAATACCTACAAGCAGCAGGCCCACAGCACGGATCAGACGACTGGAGCCATCGCCGCGAGCACATGGTTCAACCTGGCGATGGCTACCCCATTCGTCACCACGTACACAGGCACGTACTACCTCGCATTGTTGATCGCTACCTCCACCACTCAGCCAACGATCCTGCAGAGCTCCAGCACGCCAGCCGCTCAGTTCTGGACCGGCACCGGTGCTCCCACGCCGCTGCCAAACGGAGCGTCGACTGCCAGCCTCACAGCACCTGGTACTGATGGCACCACCACGTACGCAGCTCCGACCACGGCGTCCGCGCCGTTCTACCTGTACTGCTCCGCGTAAGGTGGTGAGTTGATGACAGGCGCCGTCGCACAGTGGCTGGCTGGGGCAAGTGGCCAGGCACCACTTGCTCAACAGGTCAACCAGTTCTTCAGCAATCATCCGATGAACATCCTGTGGACCGGCACTCTCATCTCCGCTCAGCAGACGTCTGGTGCCGCCACGACGAGCACCAACAATCTGTGGTTGGCTCAGTCATTCATCACTGGTGCCAGTCAGACCGCGGTCGGATACGTGATTGTTCCACTCACAACCACATCCACGTCCAGCAGCACGTTGGCACCGACAACCATCTCAATCTACGCCAACAGCGCCGGTGCTCCGACGGGTGCTGCACTGGTGAGCACAACTGTCACCGCTGAGTACGCCAACAAGGCGAGCGGTGGAACGACCACCACCTTTGTGCAGTACATGCTGCCGGTAAGTGGTCTCTCTACCGCTACCACATACTGGATCGTGGTGCACAGCACCGCAAGCTCCGGCTTCTTCACCTGGGAGCGATCCAACCAGGTGAGTGGAGCGAGCACCTCCACCAATGGCACAGCCTGGACGGCTCAGGGGTACGGGTTCGAGTATGGGATCTTCGATGCCTCTGCGAGTGGCCAGGTTCAGGGGACGTGGGAAGACAGTGGGGCTCGATGGACCAGCATGACGTACAACGCGTTGAACCAGCTGAGCACCATCGCTGAGTACACCGTCGATCAGAACTCCACGTATCAGCAGAGCTTCCGCACACTGACCTACACCACCGGCTTTCTCACTGGGGTGGCCTGATGACGTTTGCCAATGACGTGCTCAACGCTGCCTGGGCTTCGTTCTATCAGAATCATCCGATCATGTTGGTCACCCAGAATACGGTTCAAACGTTCACCACCAGCACACCCACTGTCGTTGACTGGACGAACGTACAGGGCGACAACTATGCTGCCGCCAGCTTGTCGAGCAACAACTACACCATCCCCGTGGCTGGCTGGTATCGTTGCTCCGTCATCCTGAGCTTTGCTGGCAACGCCACCGGGATCCGCTTTGTGAACGCCACCAAGAACGGTGTGAGTCAGATCTTCGTCTCCAACCGTGCTCCTACCTCGGCGACGTCAAGCTGTGCGATGGATGGGGTGTTTCAGTGTGCCGTCGGTGACGTGATTCAGATCATCGCTGATCAGAACAGTGGTGGCAACTTGAGCACAGTTGTCAGCAGCACCTACACCTCGTCGTGGTCAATGGAATGGTTGAGGGGGTAGCGTGCCAGACACCTTGACACTTCTCAACACCCTGGACATTCAGTTCAACCAGGCGAAACCGCTGTTCCAGGTGAAGCAGGCGAACAGCCAGTCGATCGGCAACAGCAGTGTCACTACCTTGTCATATGACACGTTGATCTTCGACAGTCACTCTGGTTGGAACAGCGGCACCCATGTCTACACCGTCCAGGTGGCTGGATGGTATTGGGCATCCATCTTGGTGAACTGGCAAACCAATACCTCCGGCATTCGCACGTGTCGTCTCAACCGCAATGGCACTGGCAGCTCTGTGGTCATCGGTACCTGCACCCCCGGCACTGGCACCAGCGCCATCGGCACGTACATCACTGGACCGGTGCAGTGTTCCATCGGCGACACTCTCAAGGTTGAGGTCGTTCAGACCAGTGGTGGTTCTCTCAGCACACAGGTGACAGCCGGCTACACAAGCGTCTTCACCCTGGATTGGATGAAGCGATGAGCAGCCTGCTGGCGTTGGTCACCGCCTCTCAGATGTCGATCATTGACAACCCACCGATGTTGCTGGTACAGCAAACGGTGTCCCAGTCGGTGCCCAGCAGCACATTCACAACGATCACGTACACCAACGTGTTGTATGACAACTACAGCGGGTACAACAGTGGTACTAGCTTCTACACCGCGCCAGTCAATGGGTGGTATCGTGCGGCGTTCACGATTCAGTGGGCTGCCAACGCCACACCTGCTCGTCTTGGTGGCATTGAGAACGGTGGCTCCAACGCAGTCACATGGTTGACCGCCAACGACGCACCAAGTGCGTCTGGTGTCACCACCTCATTCGGAGTCAGCAACATCATCGAGCTCAGCGCCGGTCTCTCCATCCAGAACGTGTTCGGTGATCAGAACAGCGGTGCTGGGTTGTCAACCCAGGTGGGTACGTCCAACCTCACCTCATACAACAGCTTCTTCTGTCTCAAGTGGATCGCAGCTCTGCCGTCATCGTAGGAGGTCGCCATCACCACGCCAGCAGCTCAGGGTGCGATCAACGGCTTCCCTGGCAACACCGATGCGGTCAATGAGTCTGCTCAGTTGAACCAGCTGCTCGGCACTGGCAGCATGACGGCTGTCTACCACTATGGTGCATCAGTGTTCCCCAGTGACGCTGGCAACCACTTCACATGGGTTGATGGTGACAACACCATCGACTACAGCCAGCCGTTCATCGCCTCTGGCACCACCATGTCTCGCATCAAGGTGCCGTTGCAGCCCAATGGCAACGGTGCTGACATCCTGATCAGCCTTTACCCAGACAACGGCAGTGGCAGCCCGAACACCTCGTCCGCACCACTCGCCGCGACCAGGGTGACCGCGGCGTATCTCAACCAGGTGTGCGCGTCAAACGGCCTGGAAAACGCCACCTCCAACCTGCAGACCACCCAGAACAACAGCTACTTCTGCACTGATGGGTTCACTGTCAACAGCACCTGGTCCGGAGCTGGCAACTACACTGGCACCTCGTTCGCCTCCAACAACGGCTGGGGCGTGTGGGTCGGCGGTCAGTTGACAAGTGGTGGCTCGTACAACCAGGTGAACTCGGTGCAGTACGTGGGTGGTACCAACGCCCTCAGTGCACCCATCTCTCAACCTACGCTGCCGTTTTCATCCACCAACGGCGGCACAGTCATGCTCAACAACGTGATCGTCTACGGTGGCGGCATGACCAACAACGCGTCTCAAGCATCGGTGATCTCATCGGTCGCAGCCGCCTCATGGGACCCATCCACTGGTGTCATCGGCTCGTGGTCAGCTCAACAGAACCTGCCGGTTGCGTTGAACTATCCGGGGTGCGCTGGCTGGAATGACACCAGCTCGATCTACTTCGTCGGTGGTCTCAACTCATCTAACACGTTGCTCACCACCGTCTATTGGGCGACTGTTCAAAGCAGTGGTCAGCTCACCACCTGGAACGTCGCTACCCCGCTTCCAACGGCTGTGGCCAACCCATTTGTCGCGTGCATCGCTGGATGGATCATCGTGGCGGGTGGAGCCAATGGCTCCACTCTTCCAGACGGTGGTGGCAACATGTACTATGCCAAGATCAACTCTGATGGGTCACTCAGCTCATGGCAGACAGGTGCCAGTCTGAGCTACAGCATGACACCCCTGTCTCAGGGGAGCAACTACTGTGTTCTCGACAACGCATTGATCACCATGGGTGGCAGTGACAACACCGGCACCAGCAGCAACATCATGCAGGTGCTCACCGTCACTGAGGCTAATGGGCCGGCCAGTGCGTGGACTATCTCCATTCTTGATCAAGCGTATGAGACTGTCTTCATGCCGGTGTCACTCGGCGTTGGTGGCACGTGGGCGACGATCGGCATGTTCCCTGAGACTGGTGGTGCTCAGGGCATCTATCACATCTCCACATACACACCTGTTCCGATGGTTCAGGTTCCACTCACCACTACGTCGATGACCAACGGCAACAAGTATCACCTGGTGATCCAGCAAAATCAGACGTACAGTGAATCAGACTACGTAGCTGTGGGCACCATCGAGAGTACCGGTGGAGCCAGCATCACCGCGCTGTCGAGCACTCGGCACTCTGGCACATGGTCCAACCTGTCCAGTGGCTATGAGATCCCGATCTACTTCTATGGTGTGACCACAATCTCCAATGAGAACCCACAGTTGTGGTTTGTGAACCAGGACGTGGATCCGGTGACTAATGTCACACGTCGTTGGAGCAGCTTGTTGTACACGTACAACGGGTTGTTGTACGGTGCGTTGGAGTCAACGGAGATGCCCAACCTCGCGTTGAACGCGAACCCAACGTTCACCACAAACGTCTCCAACTGGGGTGTGGTGAATGGCACGTTTACTCAGTCCAACGCTCAGACTCACGGTGGCTTTCCGTTCTCTGGGTTGCTGACACCCACCGGTGGGTTCAGCCAAGCGTACGTCTCAAGCAACCTGTTCAACATCTACCCCGGCTCCAAGCCGGTGGTCAACAACCTGGCTCCATGGATCAACGCTCAGGGGTGGTTCTACTCGCCCACCGGCTGGGCAAACTTCAGTCTCAACATCAACTGGTTCGACTCCACCGGCACCTACATGTCCACTACTGTCGGCAGCACAGTCAGTCTCGCCGCCGCAACGTGGACGTTCGTCTCCACGTTCGGTCAGCCACCACTCGGTGCCGCCACCGGTGCGGTCGTACCAACAGAGTCCAGCAGCCCAGGGGCCACCAACACTCTCTTCTGCTCCAACGTGTTTGGAATGTACTCACCCGAGTACGGCACCGCTCTCACATCCGCCGCTCAGGTTGAGTATGGCACCGCACAGTGGCCACCCATTGGTGTCACACAGCTTCTGTAACACAACACTGGAGATGCGATGACCCTTGGTCCTGACGACGACGCGGTCGTCAGCTACACAGTGAAGGAGCTCCTTCGAGACATCAAGGGCTCGGTGGACCAGCTCAACGGCAAGATGGATGCCAAGGCAGACAAATCTGACGTCGTTCAGCTCACCAAGGTTGTGGACAACCACGATGAGCGTATCGGTGGTGTGGAAACCAGGGTGACGGTCCTGGAGACCCAGCGAGACGTCACTGAGAAGACTGACACTCAGCATGGTGGGTGGTTGAAGTGGGCTGTTACCACTCTCATCGCCCTGGCTGTGTTGGTCGTCAGCATCCTCGGCTACCTAGCTACCACTCACAAGTAGGAGATGCGATGACTGCTGAACACAGTGGCAAGCAAACTCACCACTACACCATCCTCTTCCCACCGCATCCCGCGCGTGAGGATGACCCACACTACAAGGACTTCAACCATTATCACGAGTCCACCAAGCACGATCCAGAGATCTATCAGTGTGCCATTGGTAAGCATCGTGGTGACTTCTCTGAGTGTGACCTGGACAAGCCACTGGAGCTGCATCACAGCCACGTGGAGTTCAGTCTGCAGGCTGGTGTTGACCTGAAGTGGCTGGCCGTTGACTACCCTGGGATTGACAACCCAGATGAGGTCGGAGCCTGGGTGGAGTCCGCAGCTAACCTGATGTGGCTGTGTGAGCGACACCACCGCGGCTTGGATGGCATCCACAAGCTGTCCGCCTCAGACTTCGAGGCCATCAAGTATGTGAGGGGGCTGATCATCGAGTGAACGTGATCAATGGCTTCAATCGCTGGTTGGCCATCAAGATCACCGGTGGGGTCGGCACCATGTGGTGTGCCTACGCCTTTGGATGCCTCGCTCTCGTGTCTCTTCCTGAAGCGGTGAGTGCTGGTACCTCCGCTCTCATCGCATGGATCGCTCAGACGTTCCTGCAGCTTGTGCTGCTCTCCATCATCATCGTCGGTCAGAACATCGCCGGTGAGAAGACGGAAGGTCTGATCACTGACACTCACAACGTGGTATTGGAGGAGTTCAAGCTGATCAAGCAACTGATTGCGAAGGAGGATACGAGCGATGAGCCTGCTGGGAATTGACATCGCGTGGGACCGCCCCACGATCGCAGAGATCAAGGGCACCGGCGCTCAGTGGGTTGCCCGTTACCTGAGCACAGACCCGACCAAGAACCTGACAGCCCAGGAGGTCAAGGACTACCCAGCAAACGGGCTGTCCATCGTGATCGTATGGGAAACGACCACGTGCAGGGCCGGTCAGGGCAAGCAGGCTGGGATTGATGACGCTCACGCAGCCATTTCTCAGCGAAGCATCCTCGGCCTCCCAGCTGACATGCCTATTCACTTCGCCGTAGATGAGGACATCAGCTGGGCTGGCGTGGAGGCGTACTTCCAGGGTGTGGTCTCGATCCTGGGTGCCAACCTGACCGGTGTGTATGGCGGTTATCAGGTGATCCAGGGTGCTCACTCGTTCGGTCTCACATATCTGTGGCAGACCGTCGCTTGGTCCAACGGACAGTGGTCCCCATACGCCACCATCCGTCAGCCAGCTACCACCACTCTCAACGGTGGCGCTGACTATGACAACGCTGAGGTTCCGGACTTCGGCCAGTACCCACGTCCCATCAACACCGGTAACGGAGGAACTGACTTGCCAACCCCACAGGATGTCTGGGCCTACAAGGGCCCAGGCGACTCGCCGGATGTCCACCAGACGGTTCAGAACATCGCCACTCAGGTCAAATCCGATGGCGCTCAGCTGACTGCGATCAAGACCGAGCTCGATGCGGTCAAGACTGAGCTTGACGCGGTCAAGACCGCCATCGCTGGGGTCACTAACCTGAAGCTGACGGACGCTCAGGTGACAGCTCTGGTGTCCCAGATCGTGCCGGTCCTCGTCCCTCAGCTGCTGACTGCTATGGGTCAGAAGCTCGACAAGTAGTTCGGTCCAACCCTCATCCGTGCCTGTCTGAGAGACCCCCTCAGAGGGCACGGTGAGGGTGATCTCAGGCATCGACCTTGGGCCGGCCAAGACCTGGGACGTGAGTGGGGCTCGTCCACGTCTCATCGTGCATGGTGATGGCCGCCAGCTTCACCTCCGGCTGACGCTTGACGGCGGGAATCATCGTCGTCACGATCCAGGCGTGCTCAGCCGTGATCTCACTGCTTGTGTCCTTAACTGCAGGGAGTTCACCCTTGAGAGGGAACACTCCCTCTGAGGCCTGCTGAGTGCCCCAGGAGACCCGAGTGGGAAGGTTCAGAAGCTCCCGCATTTCCAAGTCTGTGATGGGGTCGTACTCCCCCAGGTCGAGGATCTTCATCGGCGCCGTGGCCTGGTCCTCCGGGTCACTGGTATCCCGGTACGGCATCGAGAAGCTGTGGGTCACGGCGTTGGCGGTGTTCGCACGCACCGCAGTGTCCAGCTGAAGTGCAAGCTGGTGCTCGTGTCGCTGAGCGTCAGCCAGCTGCTGCTCAAGCAACGCGATGCGATTGTCCCGTAGCTCCACCTGATGGATCATCGTCTCATTAAACTCACGTGCCTCGTCCCTGGCCTTCTCCAGGGAGGTTACCAGCCTGAGGGTCTCCGTCGTGCGGTGCCTTCCCTTACCGGGCATCACCACATTAAGCAGGGTGAGCAGTGGGTGTCGACGGTTGAACATCATGGCGGTTCCCTCCCTGGAACACGATCCTTCGCTTCCTTGCTTGCTTGGTAAAACCCTACCAGACGATCTAGCGATGTATACAGTTAGACGTTTCCGCTCGGACGTCCGCCCTTCTGACCACGATAGGTGTCGAACCACTCAAGGACCTCAGCCACCTTGAAGCCTTCCATCTCTCGGCCACTGGTGGTCGTGAAGGTGTGGCGCTCAGGGAAGCCATTGCGGTTGCGACGCATGTACCACGTGTGGATCTGCTGACGGGTGTACGCTCCACCACTTGGACGCGGTCGCTCAGGGTTCGCGTTCGTCAGGATGCGAGCCATCTCACTGTAGCCAGCATACACGTCTGCCATGGAATCTCCTCAGTCGTAGCGGTGGACCCGCATCCTCCTGGTGAGGATGCGGGTCCGCTTTTTGCGTTGTGGCTCAGGCAGCCAAGGCGAGCAGCTGCTTGGTGATGCTGTTCCGCATCCGCTTGCCCTCGGCGAACATCACCGACTCCAGGCGAGCCTGGCCGGACCGCTTTGTGTTGAAGTGGTCCAGGTACTCGGTCGCCCCGTTCAGCAGGCCGTAGCCGGTGCCACGGATCGCCTCGACGGTGCTGGAGTGCTCGTACACTCCCATCATCTCCTGGATCATCTCCTCGCGACGGGCGCGACGCTTCGGGATCGCTCGCTCCAGGATGGTCTTCACCTGGTCGTTGGTCACGTTGATGGCGACCAGCTTCTCGACCAGCTTCTGCAGCTCCTTGCCGTAGTCCATCGACAGCCGCAGGGTCTGCTGGGCCTCCTCCATGCGTCCCTTCAGGGACTTGGTGTGGGTCAGCGACCAGTGTGCGACGCGGGTCTGGACGGCCAGCTGCGTCTGGTTGAGGCACCAGGGGTTGAAGGGAACGATGTCCACGTTGATCCCGGTGCCACCGTTGTGACTGGTGCGGAGGAAGAGGTACAGATCGTACTCCTGGTCCTCCAGGATCTGGAAGCCCTCGACCAGCTTCATCGTCATGAAGACGAGTGCGCCGTTCTTCTGCTGGCCGGCCGTCTCCCAGGTGGCGAAGCCGTCCTTGGCGAGGTTGTCAGCGAAGGCGAAGCACTCCCGGTTGGACGACGGCTCGTACTTGGTCTTCACCGCGCCGAGCTTGTACTGGTCCGTGACGCGGTAGACCTCGCGCTCCGTCTTGTCCTGGACGAACTCATAGGTGGTCTCATAGGTGGGGTTCCCCTCCTCATCGACACCGGTCTCGACGCGGCCCGTCTCCATGCGGCGCCAGAGCGGACGGATGGCGACGTCCCAGTCGAGACCCGCCTTGCCGAGCAGCTCCTCGGCGGTGGTGATGTTCTCACCCTCCTCGACGCGACCGGTCTCCAGCTCCGCCCAGGGAAGGATCCGGCGGAGGGCTTGGCTGTCACGGCTCTTCGCGGACTCTTCGGTCATCTGCTCGATGGTCATTGCCATGGTTCTTCCCTGCTTCCTGATCGTTCCTGCTTGCTGATGAGTACAGCATATCAGAGTCTGACGATGATGTAAACAGCTGACAGAAAGTGGATTATCACCACGCCACGCCACTGTGATCGCATATGACGGACCGCCGCACCGAGTGGTGCGGCGGCCGGCCTGCTACTTGATCAGGCTGAAGTGGAACGAGGGGACACCGATATCATCGATCTGTTTGGTGTCGGGGTTCCACTTGGCGTCACCGAAGGTGGTGGCGACCGGTCCCTCCCAGTAGAAGGGGCGGATGTTGCCGGCGGAGTCCAGGCACATGACCCAGGTGCCGCTGCTGGACTGGCTGCTGTACACGCCAGTGGGGTCCATCTGGTCCACCGTCAGTGCGGCGCCGCCGCTCGGGTAGGAGTTGGTGACCACCTGGGTCGGGTTGGTGAGCTCTGTGCCGGTGGCGATCGGACCGCCGATGGAGTTGCAGACCTTGAACGGCGGGTAGTCGAACTTGCCGTCGCTGGTGGCCGCGCCCATGGGGAACATGAACGATTTGGTCTGCGCGCCCTTCGCCAGGGCAGTCTCCAGATCGATCAGGTTCTGCCGCTCCTGCGACTTGGCGAAGACGGGCACCGGTTGGTTGTTCACCAGCAGCTGCTCACCGTCACGCGCAGCCTGGTTCTCAGCGGCCTGACCGCTGGACGTCTTGGAGGCGGCGCTGGTGCATGCCACGGCTCCGATGAATACGGTACCGATGATGACGACGCTGCCGAAGACCATCTTGGCGGTCTTCATCTCGCGCTTGTACACAGGGTGCTGGTTGAAACTGTTCCTGGTCATGTGTCACTCACTTCGCGTGGCCATCGACGCAGTGCGCCGTGATGAAGGTGCCCTCGTCGTTCGGCATCGGTGCGTCGAGCATGTTCGCATCGCCGCAGATGACGTTGAGCAAGTGGTGCTCGGTGTTCGCGATGTCGGCATAGTTGCCGCCGTTCGTGTACTCCAGGTTGAGGTCATCGATCTTGCTGATGTCAGCGGTGATCTCGGTCTGCAGGCTTGACTGGTTCGCGTAGCCGTGTTGGATGACGTGGGCCTGGTTGTCGGCGTTGTGCTGGGCGAACCACCAGTGCGCCTTCCACCCACCGATGATGAGAGCTGCCAACATGGCGAGGGTGATGAGGCCCACCCACGCCGCGATGGAGATCCCCTTGATGAACGCGATGAACATCAGTTCTCCACAGGAGGGATGGTGGCGTATGCCGCGTCGAGCTTCTCGGGGTCAGTGATCTCTGTGATGTCAACGTCTCGGTTGAACAGCCTCTCCATCTTGTAGACGTCGTTGCCGCCACGCAGCTTGACGCCAGCCGCGAGCCAGCGAAGGAACTGCAGGCCGACCTCGTTGCCGGTGTAGAACAGCGCGTAGGTGTTGAGACCGAGTGCGTCGTGGCCGATGTTGTCCACACCCTTCCACTCACCATCCCTGGTGGCGTTGATGGCGAGGTGGTGCATCTTCCACTTGGTGAAGTACGCGGCCCAGCCGGCGATGCACATGGTGGTGCCACACGGCGGAGCCTCACCGATCTCCAAGACGAGCTGAGACGGGAACCCGCCGATGTCCTCGTAGTTCCAGTCACGTGGAAGGTCGAGGACGTCGATGGTATCGATGTAGGTGTTCGGCATGCTGTCGACCTTGACCCACGAGCTCATTTCGAACAGCGGCTGACCCTGGTACTCCATCTCAGCGACCATCAGGATGGCCTGCGCCAGCTCCTGCTCGGTCCACTCATCCTTGGGTTCTGGAACACCCGGAATGACATCCATCATCATACGATTTTCCTTCCTCTTCGCTTCCTGACTGGTCCAAACCTACCAGTCAGAAGACTGGTTGTAAACAGCTCCCCAGGATGGATTCGAACCACCATACCCGACTCCAGAGGCCGGTGTCCTGCCGTTAGACGACCGAGGAAAGTGGTGGCGGAGACGGGATTCGAACCCGTGACCTCTGGGTTATGAGCCCAGCACGCTACCGAACTGCGCTACTCCGCTGTGCCGTCTGTGGGAGTCGAACCCACACGTGGATCGGGTTTGAGCCGAACGCCTCTGCCAGTTGGGCCAAGACGGCTTGGTAGTCGCCCGGAGGGTACATCATCTGGGTGGATGGATGCGTGACTCCGGGCGACCGTCGGGACAAAGGGATTTGAACCCCCAACCACTCACTCCCAAAGCGAGTGCTCTACCAAGTTGAGCTATGTCCCGTGATTGCCTGTACCCACTATACCTCAACCGGGGTCAGTGGGTACAGGCATTCCCAGCTAGCCAGCCGTCGCGGTCGCTGGCACCTGGGCGTTCTTCCAGTCGTTCGAGACGTCGATCACGGTGTCACCCCAGTCACCCACAGGCTCACCAACGACGGAGCCCGGGTTGCCGTTCATCGACTCACGCATCCAGTCCATCAGCCACCTGGCCGGCGCCACCGAGGTGCCCTTGCCCCAGTAGCTGTGGAGGTCATTGCGGTGGTTCGCACCCTTGATCTTCCACGAGTCCGGGAAGCCCATGATGCGGGCGACCTCACGGTGGGTGGCGAAGCGGCCCTCCGGGTGCCAGATCATGTAGGAGCCAGCACCGTTGACCACCCTGGCCGGCTGGTCCCACGGCCAGTGACGCGGCTTGGAGAAGCCACCGGCGTCGAAGTTGCGGGCGATCAGCTGGTCAGCCCTGGTCGTGGTGCCCTTCGCCGTGGCGTAGTACCAGGAGTCAGGCAGCTTGCCGTGGGTCTCGTAGTACCGCTTGAGGACGGCAGCCTCGGACTCACCGGACTTCCAGTCCACGCCGTGTTCAGCCTGCGGTCCGGAGAGGTCAGCGACACGCTTGCCATACGCGTTCACCGGTGGAATGTGACCATCCACCACGTTGTCCGGGGTACGGAGGTGTCCACTCCACCAGGTGGGTGGGTTGGGAATCACCTGGTCATCCCAGGTGAGCGGCATGTTCTGCAGGTCGGTGAGCGCGTCACCCAGGGTGGGCAGCCACTTCAGGTCGAACCGCTCGACACCGAATGGGAACTCCGTCAGCACGAGGAAGTAACGCTTCCGCTTGCTGCAACCGCCCACGCTCCAGTTGTTCTGGACGACGTGAGTGACGTGGTAGTTGATCCCGGTGCCCTCACGCATGGTGGTCGCCAGCTCACGCATGAGCGGCAGACCCTTGGTGTACGCCTGGGCGACGGACTCCATGGCCACGAACTTCGGCTTGACCTTCACTGCGAAGTTCATGACATCGCGCATGCAGTTGTTGATCTCACTGTCCATGCCGTGCATCTTCTTGTTGCCAGCGGTCATGCTGGAGAAGGCGCTGCATGGCGGGGTGGCGATGATGCCCTCAGCGGGGACAGGGAACCAGTCCTCCGGGTCGCTGGCCTGGGCCTCCCACTGATCGCCCAGGAAGGCACGGTTCGCCTCCAGCAGAGCTGTGCCGAAGTTGGCCCTGCTCTCCCTCTTGCCAACCAGGGTGAAGCCAG
>Ga0209166_10001317_pt1 | contig 21092 bp, 15 predicted proteins | sample Coa_R1_3_FD_187151 | JGI IMG/M metagenome (GOLD analysis project Ga0209166, IMG submission 187151) | Surface soil microbial communities from Centralia Pennsylvania, which are recovering from an underground coalmine fire - Coalmine... | ecosystem: Environmental > Terrestrial > Soil >... | reverse complement strand
TGGGCTCCTGGGCCGTTACTGGCCGCTGGCCGGCTTCGTCCTGTACCTGCTGCTCAGCCTGCTGGGCGGCCTCAGTCTCATCCGGCGCGACAGCCGGGCCTGGCTTGTGGCGCTGTTTCCCTGGCTGTATTTCGCCGCCTTTGCCGCCTCGCGGGTATTGATCTTCCGCTGGTACCTGGTGCCGCCGCTGCCGTTCTACTTCATCCTGATCCTGGCTGGCCTGGACAAGCTCATCAGCGACATCATCGCCGGCTGGCGAGGCCGGGCGTGGACAACGCGCCCGGCATGGCTGGCGCCTATCCCCGCGTTGGCCCTGCCGGTCGGCGCGTTCGCGCTATTCTCCATCGCGGCCTGGACCCCGCGGCCGGACCACGGCCCAACTTCGCCCGCGCCCGACATGGCCTATCACAAATTGGAGCTGCTCTATGCGCAGGTGGGCGGCCAGCTCGCGCCGCGCCTGACACCGGCCACCGTGGTGGCGGCGGGCGACGTGGGCACGCTGGGCTACGTTTCCAACGCGCGCATCCTGGACACGGTCGGCCTCATGTCGCCCGAAGCCACGGCCTATTATCCGCTCGACCCGTCTTTGTATGTGATCAACTACGCGATCCCACCGCGGCTGATCCTGGACCAACGGCCCGACTACGTGGTGCTGTTGGAGGTCTATGGACGCGACGGTCTCTTGCAAGACCCCCAGTTCAACGCCGATTACCAATTGATCCAGACCATCGACACCGACATCTACGGCAGCCACGGCCTGCTTGTCTATCAGCGGCAGGCACGCTGACCGCGTCGCCGAGCGAGCGATCAAGATGTCCGCAGAGCCGGCCGTTCTGCAAAAGGCTCGTGCTCGGCCGCCGTGGTCATAATCGACCAAACCAGCGCTGCTCCGACCGCTGCCGGTATCAACCCGCTCCAATAATCCTGGCCCACCTGAACGGCGAGCAGCAGCAGGCCGATCGCGGCCACATCCACCATAAGGAAGAACAAGGCGCCCACGAGATAAGGCTGGCCGCCACGCATCAATACAGTCACGACAAAGACAATCGGCAAAACCAGCAGAACTTGATCGTAGGCCCAGATATAGGGGGTCACCAGCACCGCCACCGACACGCTCAGGCTGACAGCAGCCAGCGGGGTCAGCCGATTCTGGCCCTTGATCAGGAACAAGGCCGTCGCGACGACCAGCCCAGCCGTCAGTAAGCCGCCGGTCCAAAGCAAGCACGGGCCGGCCTGTCTGCATACGGCCCCGGTCATGCCCCACACAGATGGTGAAAACCCAAAGGTTGATTCCAGCTTGGACTGGCCAATATTAAGGAACTCTACCGGCCAGCGAGGGTCACGTATGAGTCCGAGGACAAGCAAGCCAAGCTCGGTGGCAGCGACGGCCGCGACCGCGCCCCAGCGCTTCGTGGCCAAAAGCCAAATGAGCGCGAGGGCCAGAATGGGCAGGCCCAGGCTGGGCTTGAGCGCGACCAGCGCCAGGGCCACGCCACCCGCTCTCCAGCGACCCTCCTCCCATAGACAGGCGACCAGCACCAACAGCAGCAGCAGCAGCCCGCCCAGTTGCCCGTCGCGCACCGTCACCCACAGCGGGCGAAACAGGATCAGGCCCGCCACGACTGGCACGACGTAGTGCTTGAGCCGATGATCAGGCCGCCAGACCAGGACCAGGGCCGCGGCAACCACCAGCAAGACAAAGCTCAGCGCCATCCATACCACGTAGGCCTGATCCAATGGCAGCCCGCCCAGCGGCGCCATCAGCGTGGCGAGCGGCAGCGGATAGGGAAAGATGGGGTTCGGAATCCAGGTGGCGCCAAACTGGTGATGGCCGCTGAGCCACTGGGCGCTGACATATGGGTTTTCGCCGGTCCAGGTCATATGGCCGGCCAGCCAGAACGTAAAAAAATCGCTGTCGGCGTAGTGCAGGAGGTAGACGAGGCGATAAGCGGCCATCACCAGCACGGGACAGGCCGCGATCGTGATGACGAGCAGGCGCGTTCGCCAGCGGCCCGCGGCCGCTTGGCCGGCAACCAAGACCGATTCAGTTGAGGTCACGAATCGCTCCGCCTGTCCGAATGTCGTCAACTCAATTGATCACGCTGTCCAGCCGCTGCGCCGTCCATTATAGGCGCAATGCCCGGCCGGCCGCTGGCGACAGGCGTGTCGCCATTTGAATCGGCACGTCAGGGCCTATAATGCCGTGCATGCTCCGCTGCAGCCGCTGCAATCTTGTGACGCCGATTGCTTCCGCCCTCCTGCCAGGCAGCGCGGCCGCGGCCTGGCGGGCGGTGTGGGATGCCCGCCCTACTGCCAGGCTGGCAGCGTGTTGAGCCGGCCGCGAGCAGGCAACCTGGGCGGCAGTCTCGGACCAGGCTCGTGCCAGAGGCGAGCCGGGTGAGCCGGGCCAGCCGGCTGCGCGCGGCCGGGCTCCTGTCCGGCTGGTTATTGTTTGCCGCGTTTGCCATGCTGGGGGTGCCGGCTGTGCCATTTCACCCAGACGAGAGCACCTACCTGTATATGAGCCGCGACTTTGATCTGCTCGTCCGCCAGGGAGACGCCGCCGCGGTGACCTGGCAGGCGGCGCAGCAGCCGGCGCGGGTGATCGCGTATCGACTGCTGGACGGCCCGCTGGCTCACTATCTGCCCGGCGCCGGCCGCCTGCTGGCCGGCTACGGGCAGCCTTTGCCGGTGGATTGGGACTGGTCGGCCAGTTGGGCCGCTAACCTGGCCGCCGGCGCTTTGCCAGCCGCAGGCCTGCTGAACGCCGCGCGCTGGCCGGCGGCGGCGCTGACCGCCCTCTCGCTGCTGCCCCTGTATGGCATCGGCGTCCGGCTGGGGGGTACGGCCACCGGGTTGGCGGCGGCGGCCCTGTACGGCCTCAGTGGGTTGGTGCTGCTGCACGGCCGGCGCGGCATGGCCGAAGGCCCGCTGTTGTTTTTCAGTCTGGCGACGATCTGGCTGACGTTGTACGGGCCCCGCTGGCCGATCGTGATCGGCGCCGCCGCTGCGCTGGCCGTGGCAGCCAAGCTGACGGCCCTATTGCTGTTGCCCCCAGTGGCGTTAGTTTTGCTTTGGCAGCCGGGTACCTACGGCGCCGACCGGCCCGGTTGGCGCTCCCAACTGCGAGCCATGGGCCTATGGGCACTCAGCTTCGCCGGCTTCAGTTGGCTGCTGACGCCGCCCTTGTGGGCTCAGCCGATCGCCGGGCTGGCTGCCATGTTGGCCGCGCGCCGCCAGCTATTGGCCAACCAGGCAGGCGGCCTAGCCCAGGCCGGGCCGGGGCAAGTGCTGAGCACTATTCCCGAGCGGCTGTTTGCCATGCTGTATCACGTCTACTTCGCGCCGCCAGCGTTTTGGGACATTTCAAACTACGCCGCCCAAACGCGCGCGGCCGAGCTGGCTTACCTGGCCGCGCCGCTGCAGGCCGGCTGGCATACCAGCTCGCTGTCCACAAACCTGGTGGCCGGCGGCCTAGTGCTGGCACTGTCGATGGCGGGCGTGGCATTTGCCGCGCTGACGCTCATCCGGCGCCGCAGCGCCCATGACGCGCATCAGGTGGCGTTGATCGTGCTCGCCGTCTGGAGCCTATCGGCCGTGGTGGGCCTGCTCTCGATCAATATCGACTGGCAGCGCTACTACCTGCCGCTGATCCCGATTGTGTGCCTGTGGGCGGCTTATGGGCTGGTGAGTGTCGCGGCGATTTTTGTTTTTGGGCCGCTGGCCGCGCGCCAGGCGCGCGTGGCGGCCAAGAGGGAGTAAGGCTGGCATGTCTCTGACACGGGTCTGGTCACCGGCTGCAACGCGGCGGCTTCAATTGGCGGCCAGCCTGCTCGTGGTGTTGTACATGCTGTTTGTTGGCGGGACTTTTGCTGCCAGCCTGGTATACGAAGTCAAGCTACTTAACGCGCTGGTGGGCGGCGCGCTCGTGCTGGCCTGGATTGCAGCCAGACTTATCCAGCGCCGGGCGCTGGTGCTGACCGGCATCGAGCTGCCGCTGGTAGCCTTCGCGGCCAGCCAGTGGATCGCCGTAGCGGCCTCGGTCCAGCCACGACTGGGGCTGGACTGGGCCGCCGGTCTGCTCGCCTGGATCATCTTTTTCTGGCTGGTGACGGACCTGCTCGCCAACGGCTGGCCGCGGGCTTATTGGCTGAACGCATTGGTGCTGGTGGCTGTCATCATTGCGGCCAATGGGCTGTGGCTGACCGCTCAGTGGTTCGCCCACTGGGCTGCCCTGGGCCAGCTGGCGCCGGTGGCCTTTCGGCTGGATGGTTTGCTGGAGCAGGCGAACCTGACCGCCTGCGTGATCAATCTGCTGTGGCCCATCGTCGTGGTCCGCGCCATGCAGGCGCCTGGGCGCCCGGCACGCGTGGCGCTGTTCGCGCTGGCCGGCGCGCTGGCCATCGTGGAGTTCTTCACCTCCTCGCGCGGAGGCTGGATTGCGGCGGCGGCCGGATTGGCCACGCTGGTCGCCTTGCTGGCCCCCACCGCCGGCCTCCAAAAGTCGTGGCAGCGGCTGAAAGACTTCTGGCGCTCGCAGGCGCGTGTCAAGCAGCTCGCCGCGCTGGCGGCCATCCTGGCGGTGGCGGCCGGCCTGGCCTGGCTGCTGGCCAGAGAGACTCTGCACGTCACGCATGGCAGCCTCTTGCAATCGCGCGACACCTTTTGGTCCACGGCCTTGACGCTGTTCCTGGCTCATCCCCTCTTCGGAGCGGGGCCCGACCTCTTTCCCTGGTTCTATCCGCACTTCTACTCCATTCCGCCCGACTTCTTCCCGCCGTCGGCACACAGTATGATCATGCAGATCCTGAGCGGCAGCGGTCTGCTCGGTCTGGCGGCCCTGCTCTGGCTGGCCGCCAGCCTGGCTCGCAAGCTGTGGGCACGGTGGCGAGCCAGCGGGGGGTCGCTCGAGCTGGCGGGGCTGGCCGCCTCGCTGGTGAGCTTTGGCGTTCATCATCTGTTTGACTACCCGCTCACGGCTTTCATTTTGATGCTGATCGCGTTGATCGCCGCGCTGGCGTTGGCGCCGGCCGCTGGGCAACCGGCGCGTCGCCTGCACCCGGCCGCGGCCGTGCCACTGGCCGCTCTGACGATTGGTGTGTTTGCGTTTATCTTGCGCGCGGCCGGCACGAACGCCGCTGGACTGGCTCTGGCCGACTCCGGCCAATGGCAGCCGGCGGCGCAGGCCTTCCAGCGGGCGGCCCAGCTCGATCCTGGCTTGCCGCTATATCTGGAGGAAGCCGCTTACGCCTACACGCGCGCGGGCGATGGGGGCACGGCCTTGCCGCTCTGGCAGCAGGCGGCACATGACGACCCCTATTGGGCGCTCGTGCCGGCCAACATTGGCGCCCTGAGCCACAACCTGGCCGCCGCCCAGGCCGCCCAGGCGATGGCGCCGAGAAGCCAGATGTTTGCACTGAACGCTGGGGCGGTGGCGGAAGCCGTGGGCGACCAGGCTGCCGCGCAGCAAGCTTATCAAAGCGCGCTCGACCTCAAGCCCACCAGCGCGGCGGCGCTGTATTGGCAGCAGACCCCCTTGCGCGCCACGGTGCTGGCACATTGGCAGAGTCAACAAGCGGGCGCCGGGACATCGGCGCTGGTCCAGGCGCAGGCCATGCTGGCCAGAGGCGATGCAGCCGGCGCGCTGCCGCTATTCCAGCAGGCCATTTATGAGGACCCTGAAGGCAACGCCGCGTACCTGGGGCTCGCCGAATCCTACCTGCTGCTCCACGACAGCGCGGCCGCCAATCGATATTTTCAAGCCGGCGTGGCCATTCCAGTTGTCGCCCCCGAGGACACAATTGGCTTTGAATTGTTGGCTGGGGATTTGGCTGCGGCACGCGGCGACCAATCCGCCGCGGCGCTGGCCTACGGCAGCGCGTTTTATGCCATTGACGACTATGACATTGCCGGGCCGGGCAGCTACGGGTTCCCACAACGCAGCCGGATCGTCTTCCACCAGCTCACGCTGCCGGGCGAGGTGGTGCCCCAGATGGCGCGCGCCGACATTACGCCTGACATGGATGCTCGCTTTGGCCAGCTGGCACAATGGGACCTGGCGGCCGGCCAGCATGATGTCGCCTGTCATATCTTGCAGCGCGTTTACCAGGAGGCGCCAGCCTCAATCAGCGGGCGGCTGTACGGCCAGCTGTGTCCCGCGTCCTGAGTGACAGCAGGCTTGTCCTACGAGCCGGGGACGGCGGCCCTGCACCTGTATCGCCTCTGATTATTACTCGTTACGATCCGGCGGGTCATGCGATACACGCGAAAAAGCGTGGGGCGCATGGCACACGGCGAACGGTGCCGTCACCGGCCGGCACTAATCGTAGTGACGCAGACCAGCAAGCTGCAGTGTCAATTGGAATATGAACTTGGGGTTGTAGACCAAGTAGCGCCGCCACAGCCGGCGGGGGTTCGTGCCCAGGCGGAACAGCCACTCGAGCCCTGACCGCCGCATCCAGCGCGGCGCCTGGGGCTGGCGCCCGGTCAGAAAATCAAACGCGGCGCCCACGCCCACCAGCAGCGGCGCATCGAGGTATGGCCGGTTTGCAGCCATCCACAAATCCTGCTTCGGCGAGCCCAGGCCCACCCAGACGATGTGCGGCGCGGCGCCATTGATTTGCGTCAGCACATTACGCTGCTCGGCCAGCGACAGTGGCCGGAAGGGCGGCGAGCAGGCGCCGGCCACGACCAGGCCCGGGAATCTCTGCTGCATCTGCAGCGCCACGCTCTCGGGCGCGCCCGGCACCCCACCCAAATAAAACTGGCGGTAGCCGCGGGCAGCCGAAATCTGGCTGAGCGCCAGCATCAGGTCTGGCCCATACACACGCCCAACGTGCTGAGCCCCTAACCAACGCAGCGCCCAGACCACCGGCATTCCGTCGGGCGTCACCCAATCCGCGCCGTTAAGCGCCGCGCGCACTTCTCGGCGCTCATCGCCCTGCATAAGCGTGTAAACCGGGCAAGTGCTGGCGTAAACCCGCCGGTCCTCGGTGACGGCCTGAGCCATTTCCGCCGTCGCGCGTGGCAGGTCGAAGGCGCTGACGCGCACGCCGAGCAAGTTGACACGCGTCATGCCGCGCGCCGGCCCAGCACGGTTTCGTAGGCCGCTTCTGTCAACGCCGCCAGCCGCGGCCAACTGAAACGCGCGGCCACCTTCTCGCGCCCGCGCTGACCCATTTGAGCCGCCAGCGTTTCATCGTCGAGTATCTGCATAAGAGCGTCGGCAACAGCATTGGCCTCGCGCCGCACCAGCACGCCATCCCAGCCGTCAGAGATGACTTCACACACCGCCGGGATAGCGCAGCCAATGACCGGCTTGCCCAAGCTCCAGGCCTCCGTGTAAACCCCGCCAAAGCTTTCTTGGGCGGACGGGACGCACAAGACCGTGCAGGCTGCCAGCGCATCGGTCTTCTCCTGCAAGCTAACCGTGTCCAGCTCCAGCAGGCGCGAATCTGTTTGACTGCCAAAGAGCCGGCGCGAATAGCTTGTCCGCGGCCCAATAAAGACAAAGCGTGCCTCGGGTAGCCGCCGCGATACCAGCGGAGCCGCCGCCAACAGCGCCGCCAGGCCCTTGTAGGCATACTTTTGGCCCAGGAAGAGAACCAGCGGCGCGGCGCCCAGGCCGTGCTTGCCCCGAAAACGCGCGCCGTCTGACGTTGGCGCCAGCACCGGCCCCATGCCGGTGACGAAGATCCGCTCGTCGCGCACCCCAAGCCGCACGAGCAATCTTCTCTCGGCTTCGGTCAGCGCGATGACCGCATCTGCCTGACGATAAAGCGCCTGAAAGTGGCGGTGCAGCCACCCGCCCCAGCGCGGGTGATGGACCGGGGTGAACACGAACGGGATATCTCTTTCGCGCGCGACTTGCAGCGAGGCATAGCTGAGCCCTTCGCGCCCGATGCGGCAGTTGTGGATGACGTCGGCCTTGGCCGCCCAAGGCCGCAGCTCGCTGGCCAGGGCCGCGGCGATACGCTGGATGGCTGGCCCCTCAGCCAAATAGTAGCCGTACACCCACGGCGCCAGCCGGCGCCGGGCGCCCGCGGGCAGCGTGATGCGCTGGACCGGCACGCCGTCTTGCACATATGCGCGCGGCTCCGCTGGGGCGTTGAGCGTGGTGCCCAGGAGCCAATCCGTGCGGCTGGTGTCCCACTGGGTCAGAACTTGCACCGAGTGACGCTGGACGAGCTGGCAGGCCAACCGGTGCATGAGCAACTGCGCGCCGCCGATGGCAGGCGGATAAGATGTGATTGTAACAATCAAACGCATTCAAGAGACTCTCTGACCTCGAACCACTTTGTATACTTCGGCGTATTCGTGAGCAACGATATCCCATGTTCGCGCCCCGCCGCTCTGAACACTGCGCGCCGACATTTCATGCAGTCGGTCGGTGTCAGTCGACAGGGCCTGGCTAACGATCTCCTCAGCCGATTCGCGAACGAATCCATTCACGCCGTCGTCGATCACGTCCGACACGCCGCCAAAGGTATTCACGACCGGCACACAGCCGGCGGCCATCGCTTCCAGCAAAACCAGTGGAAATCCTTCAGAAACGGAGTCCATCAGGAGCATGTCGCCGAGCCCAAAAGCCGTGGGCAACCGTCTATCAGCGCCTAAAAATCGCACCCGGTCATTGCAGGCCTGGTTGACTTCGGCCTGAGCGGCAGCCAAATTGCGCGGATCGTGACCAAAAACTAGCAGTAGCCAGTCGCCAGACTGGCACCGCCCGGCAAGCGCCCGCAGCAGGCGTAGCAGGCCTTTGCCGATGAAATCATGCCCGACGAACAACAGCCAACGACGTTTACAATCGAGTTCGGGAAAACTAGCCTGGCGCTCTGATGCGAGTCTAGCTCGTCGGCCCGGGTTATACAAACTGGTGTCTACCCCGGGCAATATGACATGCGCATGTCCCGGTCGGCGCACATTTAGGGCTGCCTCTGCATACTCGCGGTTTTGACTTGAAGCAAAGACGACCTCCTTGGCCGCCTTGAGTACACGGCGTTCAAGGACAGTCAACAGCGAGTACTGTATCCAATGAAGGGATAGCCGGCGGTGCGCCGATATGGCCGTTGGTAGAAATCCGCGGTTCCAGTACGCGTGATAGAAACCCAAAACCGTGTGTACATCGGGAGCGGCGAATGTGAAACTGTGGGTGTGCAGAAGACTGACCCTCGCCGCATGGTTGGTCTGCATTTGCCACCAGGCATAGGCCGCAAAACGCCATTGGTTGAGCCCCCAGATCCTGCGGTCAGCCACGTACTGATCCAGCCGCACAGACACCGGCAATCTCAAGCCGGCAGGCGCCGTGACGCGTATCCGATCAGCAGAGGGCAGGCCTAGGTGTGCCTGTGCGGCCACCAAATTCTCGACAGTTCGGGCAGCGCCGCCGCTATCTGAGTTGATGAAATGCCATACATCCAGCATTTGCTACTGGTTACCTTCTTCATCTACAAACGCGGTATGGTTGGAGCCACCGGCTTTGGCCATCACCTCGGAATAAAAGCCTAGTAGTTGACGAACCACTTTCTCTGGTCGCAGCTCGAGTATTCGCGTTTGGGCGTTCCGACCAATTTCCATTCGTTCATCTGCCGAGAGCTGGAGTACTTTTTCTGTCACGGCCAGCAAACTGGCTGGGCTATCGGGGTCGCACAGAAAACCGGTGGTCCCGTCAGTCAGCAACTGCTCAAAACTGGTTCCTCGTGTGCCGACGACAACGCGTCCAAAAGCCATGGCTTCAATAGCGGTATTGGGGAAATTATCGATTCGCGATGGCAGTATGACGGCATACGCGTTTTCAATAATTGGATAAAGCTGCTCGTGACGCAGCTGGCCGAGATACAAGGCGCGGTCACAATAGGCACCGGCCTTTGCCCAAACACGCGCCATCATCGGCTCAGCCGAATGGTTCGGGTCCTCTTTCCCGACAAACACGAAATAAAGCTGAGGGTGCCGGCCCAAGAGCTCAGCCAAGATGTCGGCGATGACTGGGACGCCCTTGAGCTGGCCGAGTGTACCAAAGAACAACAAATACCGCTTGCCGTGCAAGCGCTCGGTGAAGATACTGTTGTCCGCCTCGCGACAATCCATGAGAAAAGGTGTCTCAATGACACGAACATCAAGGTTCGTTTCCTGCTTGACCGCGTCAGCGATCAGCCGGCTGGGGCTGAACACGGCATCCATGCGCCTCAGCGCCGCCATTTCCAGGATGTGCTGTGCCCCTCCCATGAAGCCGGGGCTCAAGCCGTACGCCTGCTTCACCAGCGGTGTGTAGCTTGAAAGTCGGGCCATCGCCGGCAATTGGCGCGAGCGGAACAGCCCTACGGCGCCGAGATGCGTATATTGCACCAGCGACAGAGGCTTCGAGAGATGCAGGCGCTCGAGTCGCTGATTGAGTTGCCAACTTTGAGCTATGAGATACAAGGCGGCGGCAATTCGGCGCGGCCGGAGGCTCAAAATGTGCCTGAAGGCACCACGAGCAATATTGACTCGCTGGACCTCAATGCCACGATCAAACAGCGTTTGATCACTATTCGAGCTGACGATGATGACGGGTTCATGACCGAATGCAACTAACGCCAAGGAAACGCGGTGCAAATAGTTCGCCAGCCCGCCGTCGAAATTGGTTTCTGTGACGTACTCGGGTGTGACGAATGCGATACGGAGCATATAACCTCTCAGCAAGCTCCACAGTTGTGATACCACACATTGAACATCAGCACATCCCAAGCGGCGTCGTGCTCATTACACCGGCCGGCGGGATGACTTTTCCAATCCAGCCGTCCGCCTGCTCCGCTTGGACCGTCAGTTGTGTACACAGTATGACGTTACAAATTCGGGCCAGGTGTCCGCCTTCTGTTCTGTTGCAAAGTTCATCACGGAACGTTCTAGCAGTAGTATCACGGGGTTCGTATGGCTAGGCGACAGCGCGGATCACAAGCTTAGGCGTCCATTACACTGCGCCGCCATTGCTGAAACATCAGCACGTCCCACAAGGTATAGTGATTGTTGCTCCAGCCAGAGAGATGGCTTTTCCAGGCTCCCCTGACCGCAGCCACATCGAAAACCCCCTCCTCGGCCAGGCGACGTTCGTCAAGCAACTCTTCGGCCCATTCCCGCAGGTCGGTCCGCAGCCAGGTATCAATTGGAACTCCAAAGCCCATTTTGGGCCGGTCCACCAATGTCGACGGCACATAGCGATACAGCACTTGCCGCAACAGCCACTTGCCCTGGCCGTTTCGGATCTTCATTGACATGGGGATGCGCCGAGCGAATTCGACCACACGGTGATCCAGCATCGGCACTCGAGCCTCCAGGCTCACCGCCATGCTGGCCCGGTCCACCTTGACAAGGATGTCTTCGGGCAGATAGAAGGCCAGGTCCAAGTACGAGAGGCGCTCAACCAACCCGGCCGAGGGCGGCCAAGCAGATCGGTCAGTCAGAATCGTGCACGGCTCGGATGAGTCCAGGACGAGCCGCGCGGGTTCCCGCCAGTGCGTCAGCGATTGTTGGCGATAGCTCTCTTCAGCTTCTAGGGAAAGTGCACGACTGGCCAACCGCAACCCGCGAATTGGATTTCGCGCCGGGGCAACTCCGACTGCTTCCACCGCACGGGCAGCCAGTCCGTATGCTTTCCACGGCACACGCTTAAGTACAGGCCGAAGTTGCACTGGGATCCGCTGACGCATCGCTTCGCGACCGAGCGCGTCAAAGTAGCGCGGATAACCAGCAAACAGCTCGTCACCCGCGTCGCCGGATAAGGCAACTGTCACGTGACGGCGAGCCAGTTCTGAAACGATAAAAGTGGGAATTTGGGATGAATCGGCAAAAGGCTCGTCCCAAATTGTCGGCAGCCTTGGGATAACGGCCTGCGCCTCTTTGGTTGTCACGTACAGCTCAGTGTGGTCGGTGCCCAAATGCTTCGCCACCAATGCTGCGTGGGGTGCCTCATTGTAGCCAGACTCGGCAAACCCAATAGAAAAGGTGTGAACCGGTTGCGAGCTTTGTACTTGCATGAGGGCGACAATAGTTGACGAATCAATGCCACCCGACAAGAAAGCGCCTAACGGTACGTCGGCGATCATCTGCCCGCTGACTGCCTGCTTGAGCAGGTGTTCGAGTTCATCCACAGCCTCAGTTTCGGTGCCGGTGAAGGGGTCACGGTGCCCCGCCTCGGCTGCGGCTGATAAAGACCAATAGGCACGTGGGCTCAGCTCGCCCGGCCTGGCGCCGCTGGTGAGACACAGCCATGTTCCTGGCGGCAGTTTGGTGATTCCCTGGTAAATAGAGTACGGTGCAGGAATATACGAATGGCGCAGTAAGAGGGTAAGCGCGTCACGGTTGAGCAGCCCCTGCCAATGAGGGTGCTGCCGCAGCGCCTTCAGCTCAGAACCAAACATGAAGGTCGCGCCCATCCAGCCATAGTACAGTGGCTTCTCTCCCATCCGGTCGCGTGCCAGATACAGACAGCGGTCGAGTCGGTCCCACAGGGCAAATGCGAACATCCCAACGAATCGTCTTAGGGAAGATTCCAAACCCCAGCGCTCGAACGCCGCCAGCATTACCTCCGTGTCTGAGCCGCCAGCAAACACCCCAGATGCGCTGGCCTCCAACTCGCGGCGCAGGTCGTGAAAGTTGTAAATCTCACCGTTGTAGACCATCACGTAACGGCCGCTGCGCGAAAGCATCGGCTGGTGTCCCAGCGGCGATGTATCTATGATGGCCAGCCGCCGATGGCCAAGCGCCACGCCAGCATCCAAATCAAGCCAGGTGCCCTCGTCATCTGGGCCACGGTGACGCAGAATAGCGGTCATGCGCTGCAGCACCGCCGCCGCAGATGCATCGCCGCCACTTGCCTGGTAGAAACCTGTTATGCCGCACAAAGAAATCTCAATTCATTACGCATCGCGGGATCACGGCCAACTCTGCAGCTCCTGTCGAACAAATAAATACTCGGTATTGGCCTCGCCAGTGCGAACACGAATAGCCCTAAAACCGTGTGTAGCAAAAAAAGCCAGTACTGCCTCAACAGTCGCGTCCTCGTACGGCCAGCCGCCTAGCCAATCCCTAATATCCGTCATGAATTCCATGCCACGGGAACGCTTATAATTCAACATGTATCCAAAAGGATTCTGACGCGCGCGAAGCTGCGGCAAGATAACGCGTGATTGGACGTACCAGAGCTCCATCAACCGCTTCTTTATAAAGGATGCGCGATTGTATTCTTGCTTGGTGCGTATCCAAAATGCTGAGGCTGGCGAGGTGGTGTAGAGGGCCACATAGAATGCACCGTTGGGTTTCACCAGCGGCAGCACGTTTTCAATCGCCTTCCACATGGCGCCCGTGTGATGTAGAACCCCCCACGAGTAAAGCACGTCGGCCGGGTCAAGCTTAGCCAAGAATTCCATATCCAAGACCGAGCCCTGCAACACCTGCCAATGATCGGGCGCGCCCGATAGAGCGTGCAAACGCTCAGTGGTCTTGGCCGAGTCGGGATCAACATCAAAACTAATGATACGATTAGCGCCCGCTCTCAAGGCTGCTAATGACGAAAGTCCACTGCCACAGCCCACGTCGAGAAAGCACAGACCGTTGAGGTTAGCCACGCCCAAGAATTCCAAGATGTGTTGTCTAGAAATTTCAACTCGCTCTTCGGAGAAGTAGTTCTTAACGAATGACTCCCAGTTTTTCCCGAATCGGAACCCTGCCGTGGGGTTGGCGTACTGCGACTTAGTCATGAGCACTTTCGATGGACATTGGCAATCTGCCTGTCGCACTTGCACCCTGTTGAGCCAATTCCTGCAAAGCCTTATCGACCTCTATTGTGCGGTCATCGAGGCCATGGTATTGGCGAACATAGTTGAGCATATTTTCTGAATAACGTCGCGGTCCCATGGCATCTGCTTGGATTTCCTTGAACCCTGCAATCATATTCGCCATGTCCCCGTGAGCTACTATGCCACAATCGAATCGCTCAATGAAGTTGTCCGGATCAACGCAATATGAAAGTACTGGCACGCCCCACCTTCCAGCTTGCAGGAATGTGTTTGGAAAACCCTCGGTCAGCGACGTGCTGACGAATACAAAGGCTCGGGCAAAATATGTATCGATCTGGTGATATGGCACCTTCTCATAAATTGTAACGTTGTCGGGTTTCTCATAGTACACTTGGTGGCTTACTTCGGGAATATGAGGGTTCATTACCATCACAAATTCCACATTGGGGAAGGCTTTGGTAAGCTCAATAAATAGCAGCGGCATCTTCTTGAAACTATCGGCACGCCCAATCCAGAGAGCAATCTTGCGGGCCTCTGGCCCGGCCATTACCTGTAATTCGGATTGGGTCAGATCTATCGGATTGCGAATTGTTATTGCTTTTCTGGCAAAACGTTGCCACAGAAGCTCTCGTTGCGATTCAAGTTGGGCAATAATAAGGTCAGCATGTGAAATGGCATACTGGCACACGTGGAACCAGTCCCCATATACGTTCGTGGCGAGCACACCAGATGTGTATGCCGTATCGAGATTAGTCTCATCGGCCAAAAAGAGAACAAATCGTTTGCCCTTATTGCGACAAAAGGCTGCTACTTCTCCAGCCAAGTTCGTCACTCCGAATACACAGTAGATATCGGCGTCAATCTCCTCATAAACCTTGAAGCGCACTGGTGATATCTCGTAATTTCCAATCCATAGTGAGGGGGATAAGAAGTACCGTGCTTTCCGCGTGCCAGCGACGAGCCAATCAAAGATCCGTACAAGCGCGTATTCTGCCACTATGCGGCGATTCGTAATCAAGAGCCGCCGATATGGAAACTGGCCGGTCCTGGCAAAGACAGGACCAGCAATCGCGAGAGCTTCCCTCAATCCCCAAATCCAACGGGGACCAAAGGATGTCCTGTAGCCCTCGTGTGCATAGACTCCAACTCCATGCAATGACTCAAAGCGGGGCTGACCATGATCAGCTACCACGTAGGAGACCACGTGATTGGTCATACGGGCTAGTGCGGTGCTGAAAAGGAATGATCGGACCTCGGCGCCGCCAAATTGATAGTATGTCTTCTCGCTAAACAGCGAATTGGCGTAAAGACCGACGAAACAAACCCTGAGCTGCGAGGACAAGGATGGTGGCCCGAGGTTATCCATCTGGCTTCAGCCGCTCGAAATACTGTCCTGGTTTTCCATCAGGATTTGAGCCGCGCCACCGCACAAAGATGTCTTCCTGAACTAACGGATACGGTATTACGGAATACTCGCCCTTTGGGAAACGGCTGTGGCGCAATTCTGTCGAGCAGCTCACGCCTACGATGATAAGCCCATCGAATTAAGGAGCTATAACTCCAATCTCGCAAATGAGGAAGGCGAACAACCCTCTCAAATAATGCAAAATCTAGATTTCCACAGAACACAATGCGATAACCTGCCGAGTCAAGCTCGCCTGTCAGACTCTCAATTGTCATGGAACGAAAGTGCTGCATGCGGTGATACGCAGAATTACAGAAGGGACAATAAACCAAATTATCTTCAAGCACTTCAGCGTAAGGCGTCGTAACTATTGCGATGCCGTCGGGCTTTAGTATGCGCCGGATCTCAGCCAATATTGTCGCAGACACTGCCGGCACAACATGTTCCAGCACTTCCGCGCAGAAAACAACGTCGAAGTATCGAGCTGGAAGAACGCTCGGAAGACCATCCAGCAACTTCGCGCCTCGCCAATTTGCCAAATGTTGATACTTCCTATTTACTTGGTCAATAAATCTGGGGGATGTATCTAGTCCGTAGCACTCAAGGTTTTCTGTCAGGAGCATTCCCAGCAGATGCCCGGCACCGCAGCCAAAATCAAGCACCCTTCCATGTAGTTGGCTCGTCGCTTTTGCAAAGTTCACTATTCCCTTACCGACTTGATTCCCAAAGCATATGTCTAGCCGCTGCGGATCGGAGCCAAACCAATCCCAGAAGTTGGTTACTTGCTCTTCAGTCCAATCAGAGGCGCGACGGTCGTGAACTAACATGGATATCTAGAGTCACTGCACGTCGGAGTGTTGACTCGGACCGTCCAATCACAGCGAAGCGTAATTATGCCGAGCCGACCTCCGGGCGTACTGTTGCTAAGCGAAGCTGTTTCCTGTGCCGTGAAATGGATGGTTTCGTTGTAGTCAATAGTGCCGGTGTCGGGCACCCACAACACCGCTCGAATACCATACTGCCTGGGCATAAAGAGTTCCTTTGGGATTGTGACTATGGCTTGGAAGCTTCCAGGGTTCTCTGGCGGTGGCACCCCGGAATCCTGCGAAGAAGAAGCGAATATAACCGGTCCGGCAAAACCGTCCAACAGACCAATGCTGATCTGCAGTTTCCGGATTGATGTCTTGATAACAAAATCCAAAACCACAGATAACATCGAGTTAGTAGTTGCCAAGCTCACAGGCTCGCCCAGGTGATTCACCAATTGCACCCTGGTAAAATACGCGTCTGATATGGGGGGTTCCGAGCGTGACCAACTCAAAGATGTATCAGTAGCCGGTACAAGATATTTGCCAACGACCACATTGGTTTCCGCGATTGCTGCCAAGCCACCGGAAGCAAGCAGCAGCGTGCGGGAACACAATCTCTGTATGTGAGCCAAGTTATGGCTCACAAATAACACCGTCCTACCCTCACCGGCCACCTCCCCCATCTTCCCCAAACACTTCTTCTGAAACTCCGCGTCGCCCACCGCCAACACTTCGTCCACCAGCAGGATCTCCGGCTCGAGGTGGGCCGCCACGGCAAAGGCCAGCCGCATGTACATGCCGCTGGAATAGTGCTTCACCGGGGTGTCGATGAACTTCTCGATGCCCGAGAAGTCCACGATCGCGTCGAACTTGCTATGGATCTCACGCCGGTGCATGCCCAGCACGGCGCCGTTCAGATAGATGTTCTCGCGGCCCGTTAGCTCCGGGTGAAAGCCCGTGCCTACTTCCAAGAGCGACCCCACCCGGCCGTAGATGTCCACCTCGCCGCAGGTGGGCTCCGTGATCCGGGCCAGGATCTTGAGCAAGGTGCTCTTGCCGGCGCCGTTGCGGCCAATGATCCCCAGCACTTCGCCGCGCTTGACCTCGAACGAGACGTCCTTGAGCGCCCAAATGGTGTCGCGGGCGGCGTGTCCCCCCTGGCCCCGCAGCGAGCGCGATAGGCCGGTCACCGCGCCGCTCAGCGCATCGCGCAGGGTGCTGTACTGCTTCTGCGCCGCGCCAATCTGGTATTGCTTTCCCAGCCCACTTACCCGGATCGCTATGTCGCCCATCTGTCTTGTCTATACCACGTCCGCGAAGGTCTTTTCCATCCGGCGGAACACCAATAGCCCGCTGGCCAGCAGCGCCGCAATCACCACAACTGAAAGGCTGATCAGGCCGGCCGAGGGCGGCGCCTGGCCCAGCACCGCCCAGCGGAACCCTTCGCTCACGGCCGCCATCGGGTTAAGCCCCATCCACACGCGCCACTTTTCAGGTATCAGGCTCAGCGGATAGACGATCGGTGTCGCGTAAAACCAGATTTGCGACACAAAGGGGATCAGGTAGCCCACATCGCGATACTGCACGTTCAGGGCCGACAGCCACAAGCTGACCCCCAGCGCCGCCGCGAGCGCCAGCAGCAAGAAAAACGGCAGCGCCAAGAGCGCTGGTCCCGGCCGCACGCCATAAAACAGGGTCAGGGCCGCCAGCACAACGAGCGCGATCGCCAGGTCAACGAGCCCCCCCAGCACGCTGGCAATCGGGATGACCAGCCGCGGAAAGTAGACTTTGGAGATCAGGCTGGCGCTGCTCACCAGGCTCGTCCCGCCGCGCGCAAACGCGCCAGCAAAGAAGTTCCACGGCACCAGGGCGGCCATCGCAAACACCGCATATGGCAGGTTGTCGGATGGCATGCGGGCCAGGTTGCCGAAGATGATGGTGAAGACGAACGTCGTCAGTAGGGGCTGCAACACCACCCAGGCCACACCCAGCACCGTCTGCTTATAGCGCACCTGGATATCGCGCCAGGCCAGGAAAAAGGCCAGTTCGCGGTAGTGCCACAGGTCGCGCAGGTTGAGCGCGCTCCAGCCTTTCGACGGGCGGATCTTCAGGAGCGGCAGCTCGTCCGGCATTGCCTCAAGTGTGCCCACGCCTAATAAGCTCCCTGGCCTCTCAGCACCACCCACACCGTCTTCCACAAGATCTTTACGTCTAACCACAGCGAATAGTTACGGATATAGTACAGGTCAAACTGCGTGTTCAGGTGCATCGGCAGGTCGCTGCGGCCGCTCACCTGCCACCAGCCGGTAATCCCCGGCGGCACAGCCAGCCGCTGGCGCTGCCAGCTGTCGTAGCGCTCCACCAGGAACAGCATCTCGGGCCGCGGTCCCACCAGGCTCATGTCGCCGCGCAGCACGTTGAAGAGCTGCGGCAGCTCGTCCAGGCTCGTCCGGCGCAGCAGGTGGCCCACCCGCGTCACCCGCGCATCCTTCGGCCACTTATAGACCGGGTGCCCCTGCAGGTCAAACCCCATCTGCGGCCCGCGCGCCTCCGCATCCTGGCACATCGTGCGGAATTTGAGCATCCAGAACTGCTGCCCGTTCTCGCCCACCCGCCGCTGGCGGAAGATGGCCGGCCCCGGGCTGTCCAGCCGGATGGCCACCGCAATCAGCAGCATCACCGGCCAGCCCGCCAGCACCATCAGCATGGTCACGGTGAGGTCGAAAGCGCGCTTGATGGCCCACGAGGTGCCGCTGATGCGCGGCTCGCGCAGCCCAATTAGCGGAATGCCCCCCAGCGACTCCACCGACGACTGCACCACCACCAGCCGCAGGTAATCTGGCACCAGCCGCACGCGCACCGGCAGGGTCAGCAGGCCGTAGACTAGCTTCTCCACCGCCAGGTACTGCGAGGCCGGCAGCGCCACGATCACTTCATCCACACAGTGCGTGCGCACCAGCTCTGGCACCACGTCCAGGTTGCCCAGCAGCGGCAGGCCATCCGGTGGCGGGCCAGGGTCGTCGTCCACGCAGCCGATGATCCGCACCGATCCGCCCAGGCGCACCCGGATCTCCTCGGCCACGCGGGCCGCCACCTCACCCGTGCCCACCAACAGCACCCGGCTTAGCCCCTGGCCACGCCGGCTCAGCAGCCGCAGCCCCAGGCCAATGCCCAGCCGCGCCGCCGCCAGCAGCCCCAGTTGGGCGATAAAGAAGTACACCACCAGCAGCCGCGGCACGTCGCGGTAGCTGAAGTAGAGCACGCCGGCGAACACGAACATGCCCACCACCAGCGCGCGCGCCAGGCTGTACGGGTCGCCCACCGGCCGCGTGTCGCGCCGCAGGTCGTACACCGACAGCGCCAGGAAAGACAGCGGGTACACCACACCCACGATCAGGTAGATCGCCGGGTTGAGCAGCGTGGGCGGCGCGCCGAGCGGCTGCCCCAGCGGCAACAGGCGGCGAGCAGCGTCCGCCATCACCAGGGCCAGCTCCGTGCCCAGGAGATCGATCACCGCCAGATAGACGATCAGCCGTTGCAGCCTGGCGAACACTGCCTCAATTATAGTTTGAGGACGGTTGGTACGCTAGTACCCGGGTCCACCGGGTATGTTACAAACACGTTACTACTTGAGGCGCAAGTTGCCAGTGCCCAGCCACACGCTCAGCGTGCAGCGCCGCGCTGCCACCGCGTACAGCGGCGTCCCCACCTCGTCGGGGGCCAGCCGGATGAAGCGCCGCTCGTCGTGGGTCACCTCGGCCAGCGGCCCCTGGTGCAGCTTCACCCGCACGCCCACGCCATCTGGCACTGTCACGGTCAGGTCGCCAAAGGCCAGGCTCAGCTCCAGCTCCGTGCCCCCTGCCGTGGGCAGTTTGAGGTCCACATCGCCCACCGCCGAGCGCAGCCGTAGCTCGGGCACCGTCAGGTCGGTCAGGTCCACGTCCAGGTTGCCCGTGCTCGACCGCAGGTTGATCCGCCACGGCACGGACTTGCCGAGAGCCAGCCGCCAGCGCGCCCCGCCCACCGCTGGCAGCCCCAGGCCCGGCTCCAGCCGCACTGTCACCTGGTGGTCGTGAGTCTCAACCCGCGGCCCGCGGCGCAGTGTCCATTCGCCTCCGGCCAGCTCGGTCGCGGCTAGCTCGTCCCCGCCAGCCACCAGGGCCACGTCCGCGGTGCCGGCCGAGGCCACCAGGCCCGCCTGCTCGGCCTCGCCCCGCTCCACCGCAAAGGGCGTCGGGCTGGCCCGCCACTCCCGCCCGCCAGCCGCAATCAGCCACAGGCCGGCCACGATCACCCCCGCCGGCCAGACCACCTGCACCACCTGGTCCGCCTGGGGGGCCAACCAGCCCAGGTTTGAGGCCAGGATCGCACCGCCCAGCACGATAAACGCCAGCGGCACCACCACGGCCAACAGGCGCGCGGCCGTCCACTGGCCGGGCCCGGCCGCGGGCGCGGTCTGCGGCTCGGGCGGCAGCGCGATCGGTTCGCTTGTCTCGGCGACAGGGGTGTCCATTAGCGGGCATTATAGCAAGGTAGCCGGGATCTACCGGGTCACCGCCAAATAAAAAGGCCGCTCGGGTATGAGCGGCCTTTTTGTCATGTGGGCTGTGCTGGCGCTATTCGCGCAGGTAGTCGCGCAGCTTGCGGCGGTGGATGGGGTGGCGCAGCCGGCTGAGCGCCTGCGCCTCAATCTGGCGCACCCGCTCGCGGGTGACGCCCATCTTCTTGCCCACCTCTTCCAGGGTGTAGCTCTCGCCGTCCAGCAGCCCATAGCGCAGCTGCAGGATGCGCACCTCGCGCGGCGGCAGACCGTTCAGCACTTCCGCAATCTGCTCGCGCAGCAGGTTGTGCGTCGCAATCTCCACCGGCTCGGGCGAGTCTTCGTCCTGGATGAAGTCGCCCAGCACCGAGTCTTCTTCCTCGTCGGTCGGCGTCTCCAGCGAGAGCGGCCGGCGGGCAATCTGGATGATCGACTCCACCTTCTTGGCCGTCACGTTCAGCGCGTCGCCCAGCTCGTCGGTCGTCGGGTCGCGCCCCAGGTCCTGGGTCAGCTGGTGCGACACGCGCAGCATCTTGTTGATCTGGTCGCCCATGTGCACCGGCACC